>Ga0114999_10009946_pt1 | contig 10347 bp, 9 predicted proteins | sample ArcticOcean_MG_C_3_FD_89820 | JGI IMG/M metagenome (GOLD analysis project Ga0114999, IMG submission 89820) | Marine microbial communities from western Arctic Ocean - ArcticOcean_MG_CB8_126 | ecosystem: Environmental > Aquatic > Marine > Oceanic | place: Arctic Ocean: Canada Basin | collected... | reverse complement strand
CGGGAATGGAACCGCACGGCCCCTGGGCCACGATAACCGACTCGCTGTCACCGCGTTACCTGGCCGTGGCGTTGTCAGCCGCCCTGCTACGGCGCCGGCGCACGGGCGAAGGCTGCAGCATTGACCTCTCGCAAATAGAAACGGCGGTATACAGCCTCTCCGAGTTGGTAGTGCGCCAGAGTGCGAACAACGAAAACCTCGAGCGTCGAGCCAATAGTGACCAGCGCATGGCGCCGCACGGTGTCTACCGCTGCAAGGGCGACGACCGTTGGATTGCCGTGGCCGTGCTCGACGACGTGCGCTGGAAAATGTTGCGCGAGTTACTGGGCCGCCCCGCCTGGATGATGGAAGAAGGCCTCGACAAGCTTGAGCTGCGCCTCGAGCAGGCCGACGTACTAGATCGTTGCCTGCAGGAGTACACGGCAACGCGCGACGCCGACGAGCTCTCGCGCGAGCTCCAGGAAGCCGGTATCGAGGCGGCAGTGGTCATGGACCTGGCCCGGCTTGACGACGACCCGCAACTGGCCGCCCGCCGTTATTTTACGCGAGTTGAGCACGAGAGCCTGGGAGAGCTCGCGCTCGAACGCGTGGGCTTCACCGTGAGCGACATGCCCGCGAAGATTGAGCAGCCGGGCCCCGATCTCGGACAGCACAGCAGCGAAGTGCTGCGCGAGGTGCTGGGCCTTGGCCAGGACGAAATCGACGAGCTGGCCGAACAGGGTGTGCTCGCGTAACCGTCCCTGCTGACCAGCCGTTACCCACAGTGAACAGGACTAATAACAGGGCGACACTGGCGGCGGTGCTGCTGGGCTGCTTCATGTGCCAGGCAGGCCTGGGCTGCGGATATATTTTTGGCGCCCTGCTCAAGCACATCGTGGCCGAGTTCGAATGGTCGCGAGCGGCTTTCTCCCTGTCGGCGGCGCCGTTGCTGCTCGCCATGGGCGGTGGACAGGTACTGGTTGGCCAGATGGTCGAACGCGCCGGTGCCCGGGCGGTCTTGTCGTCGGCCGTCCTGCTCCTGGGCGGGTCGTTGATGCTGTTCAGCACGGTACAGAACCTGTGGCAGTTCTACCTCTACACGGCGATGTTCGGGCTGGCGCTGGCCGGCTGCGGCGATGTCGCCGTTGGTGCCGTCACCTCGCGCTGGGTGAGCAGCAATCGCGGACTGGCGCTGGCCTTCGTATACGTTGGCTCCAACGCTGGCGGCGCACTGGTTCCTATCCTGGCCGACCATCTGGCAGCCGCGTACTCCTGGCGAGAGGCGGTGTGGTGGATAGGCGTCGGCGCCACCGCGATTATCCTCCCCTTTGCGCTTTTCGCCGTCCGCGACCGGCCGGTTGATTCGCCCGAGACCCACACCGACATCAACCCGACTGGCGGCGACGCAACAGCGGGCAGCACAACAAGAGCCGACGCTACAGGTGGAGTCGACCTTCCCGAAGCGCTTCGAACGCCCGCGTTCTGGATATTCGCCTGGGCGCTGTTCAGTTTTTATTTTTACTACCTGGCCGTCAACCAGCACCTGGTCGCCTACCTGGGAGACATCGGCTACGACGACGCCCGCGCCGCCGCCGGCCTTGGACTGGCAGTGGCGCTGGGCGTGGGAAGCAAGCTCGCCGTCGGCCTGCTCGCCGACCGCCTGCCAGCGCGCAGCGTACTGCTGGCCAACTTCGCACTCATAACGCTGGCCTCGCTGCTGCTGCTCGGCGCGGCCCACCCCGCAATGCTGCTCGCCTTCCTTCTTACCCACGGCGTGGCCACGGCCGCCGAGAACGTGGTGATGCCGATGGCACTTATCGACTGTTTCGGCCAGCAGCACCTCGCGCGTATATACGGCGCGCTGATGTTCACGCTTTTTCCGGCCGGCGTGCTCGGTTCGTGGCTGGCGGGCTCGATTTTTGACCTCTCCGGGAGCTACACCCTTGCCTTTGCCCTGTTTGCCACCTTGAATGGGTTGGCGCTGGCCACCCTCACCCGCCTCAGGCCAGCCCGCACGCTGTAAAAAAGCGCAGTAAAACGATGGACCTGCACGACAACCCCGAACAGGCGGCCTTCCGAGCCGAACTAAGGCAGTGGCTGGCCGACAACCTGCCCGCTGGCTGGGGCAAGACCGTGCGCGAACCCGACGATCCCGAGGCACTTGTGACCTTTCTCAAGCAGTGGCAGCTCAAGCTCTACGAGGGCGGCTGGGCCGGGCTCGACTGGCCCAGCGAATACGGCGGCCGCGGCGCGAGCGTGGCCGAGAGCATGATCTTCGGTGAAGAGTACGCGCTGGCCGACGCTCCCAACATGATCAACATGTCGGTGGGTGCGGCACTGGTTGGCCCAACACTGATCGCCTGCGGCAGCGACGAGCAGAAGCGCCGCTTCCTCGAGCCCGTGCTCAAGGGCGAAGATATATGGTGCCAGGGATTCTCGGAGCCCGGCGCCGGCAGCGACCTCGCGTCGCTGAGAACGCGCGCCGATCTCGAGGGCGACCACTTCGTCGTCAACGGCCAGAAAACCTGGACCAGTTTCGCCCACCACTCGCAGTGGTGCATCCTCGTGGTACGCACTGATCCCGAATCCAAACGGCACCGCGGGCTGAGTTTCCTGCTGGTCGATATGAACAGCCCCGGCATCACGGTGCGACCGCTCAAGGAGATGACCGGCCACGAGTGGTTCAACGAAGTTTTTTTTGACCAGGTGAGCGTGCCCAGGGAGAACCTGGTCGGCGAGCTTCACCAGGGGTGGAACGTGGTCATGACTACCCTTGCCCACGAACGCGGCAGCTCTTCGCAACACGCTCGACTGGCCCTGCAGCTGGACAGGCTGGCGCAGACGGCCCGCGAGCCGCGCGCAGACGGCAGCCGCGCGGCCGACGATCCGCTGGTGAGACAGCGGCTGGCCGATTTCGCCGGGCGCATGATGATACTGCGCATGTCGGCCTGGCGACACGCGAGCACGCTCGACGCCGGTGGCGTGCCGGGCGCCGAAGGCTCCACGCTCAAGATCCTCTGGAGCGAGCTCGACCAGGAGGTCAAGTCAGCCGCCATCGACCTGCTGGGGCCGCGGGCGATGATTCCCGCAGGCGACCCCGACGCGGTGGACGAGGGCTACTGGGCCTACGAACTGCTGTGGTCGCGCGCCGCGACCATTTACGCTGGCACGTCTGAAGTCCAGCGCAACATAATTGCAAACCGAGTACTGGGGCTGCCAAGACGATGACCACCACAAAATTGACCTCCGACGATAGTCGCTTCCCCTTTCCCGCTGTAGCGAACGGCTGGTTTCGCCTGGCCTACTCCGACGAACTCGCTGCCGGCCAGGTGCTGCCGTTGTCGCTGCTCGACCGTGAGCTGGTGCTCTACCGCGACGAGGAGGGCGGCGCGCACGCGGTGGACGCTTACTGCCCCCACCTGGGTGCTCACCTTGGCCACGGCGGCAAGGTCGAGGGTTCGGGCATACGCTGCCCTTTTCACAACTGGCTGTGGATGGCCGACGGCAGCTGCGGCAATATTCCTTACAGCGATCACATTCCGCCACGGGCCCGCATCCACTGCTGGCCACTGGCCGAGAGCAACGGCATCATCATGGTTTGGCACCACGACGCCGGGCTCCCGCCTTCTTTTGAAATCCCGACCCTGCCCGAGTTGGAGTCAGCAGACTGGACTCCGCTGGTGGTACGCAGGTGGACCATCAAGAGCCACTGGCTCGACATGAACGAAAACTCTGTCGACCAGGTGCACTTCGAATACGTGCACGGCACCGCTACGCAACCGGCCACCACTGCCGAGGTCGAGGGCCACCTTCTCAAGTGCCGCTCGCGCATGAAGATGTCGACTCCCCGCGGCCAGATAGACGGCGGCATCGACACCGACGACCACGGCCCCGGCTTCCAGGTCGTGCGCGTGCACGGAGAACTCGAAACCCTGATGATCAACACCGCCACCCCCATAGACGATGAACTCACCGACGTGAGCTTCGCCTACAGCATAAAGGCCGGTGGCGACGACAAGATCATCGAGGGAATCGGCGCCTCCATAATCCGCGATCTTGAAAAACAGATGGCCCAGGACATCGTCATCTGGGAACACAAGCGCTACCACCGCCGGCCGTTGCTCTGCGAAGCCGACGGCCCGCTGTCGGTTTACAGGCAGTGGATGGCCCAGTTTTTCAGCGAGGGAGCCGTGACGTGATGAAGCGGGTAATAGACGCCTGGGTCAACGTAAACATGTCGGAGCTGGGGACGCCCGACTACCTGCTCGAGGTCGCCGAAAAATACTTCAAGCAGGGCGACGATTTCTTCCGCGACTACAGCATAGAAGAGATGACGGCCACCATGGACGAGCTGGGTGTGGAGCGGGCCATCCTGACCACCGACGTCAGCAAACCCTCGGCCCACGTTCTGTCCTTCGTCGAAAAACAGCCCGACCGCTTCGCCCTGGGTGTGCACCTGGACCCCCGCCGGCTGATGAAAACGGTGAACGAGCTGGCGGCGATGGCCGCGTCGCAGCCGCTGGTACTGGCCCGCATCACGCCGTTCTACTTTGACCTGCCGCCCACCGACCCGGTTTACTACCCGGTGTACAGCAAGTGCGTCGAGCTCGGCCTGCCGCTTACCATCAACACCGGCATACCCGGCCCGCCCGCACCCGCGGCCTGCCAGGACCCACTGCACCTTGACCGGGTGTGCCTGGATTTTCCTGATCTCAAGCTGGTGATGGCGCACGGCGCCGACCCCTGGTGGGGTGTTGCCTGCCGGCTGATGCTCAAGTACCCGAACCTGTACATGATGACCTCGGCTTACCTGCCGAAATACCTGCCCACCGAACTGCTGGTCTTCATGGAAAAGCGCGCGCCGGGCAAAGTCATGTTTGCCAGCGACCACCCGGCGATCCCGATCGGCCGATGCGTGGAAGAAGCCCGCCGCCTGCAGCTGGACGACAGTACACTCGCCGCCTACCTGCACGGTAACGCCGCGCGCCTGTTCTTCGGCCTAGACGGCTGAACCCGTCTACTGCTTGGCCTTGAACGTCGAGGCGGTGTTTTTCTTTACGTCGGCAGCGGTGAACACGGATCCCCAGCACTGGCCGTCGCTGTTGATCAGCCCCACCCCGAGCTGGGTGTCAGCCGCGAACATGGCCTCGGCAGAAAATGAAGCCGCCAGCGGCACGTTTGCGCCCTTGGCCAGCATTATGATCTTCGACTTGCCGGCGGCACCCGATCCCATCTTTATCTTAGACAAGCCATCGGCCACTCCCAGCTTGTCCTTGTACTTCCAGCCCTTTTTGCCGGCCTTGGCAAAGGGTGCCCCGGGACCCACGTCGAGCTGCGTGGAGTAAACAGCGGCGCCACCCTGGTAGTCATAAACGCAGAGTGAATACGTCGTTTCCTCGTCGAGGTCACCGAAGTCAGACACCGTGAGGGCCTCGCCCTTTATCCAGGCCCACTTGAGCTTGTCCTTGCTGTCGTCATCCTTGTCGCTCACGGCGAACTGGAGCTTACCAGCATCCAGGCAGCTGTACTCCGCCACCGGTACGTTGTCGCAACCGGTGACCTCGTCGCAGAGGTCCACCGTGCAGGAGTCGCCGTCACCACAGACCAACGGCGCCACGTCTATGGTGCAGCCACCCGCCCCGTCGCAGATCTCAACGCCGTTGCACACGTCACCGTCCGAACAACTCGCGCTGTTGGGCGTGTACGCGCAGTCGCCGGCCGGCAGCGTGCAGCTGTCGTCGGTGCAGGTGTTGGCGTCATCGCAATCGGAATCCTGGGCGCAAGCCTCCACGTGCTTGACGATCGTGAAGCTGTCGCTCACCGCGCCGCCCTGCTGGATGTTGCTCACGGTCACCGAGCTGCCGTTGAAATCCAGCACCACCGATCCGCCAACGTCCTCGGCGAAATACATCACCGGGTGCAGGGAGTCCAGGCCCAGGCGATAGCCGCCCGAGTGACCGGCTACGATGTGCACCGCCCCCTCGTTGGAGTTCAAGCCCGGTGACTTGGAGTAGGCGCCGTCACCGGCCGGACTGCCGTCGCCCGCGTCGAGCACGTGGCCGGCAGCCAGGATAGTAGCGAAGTCGGGCGTGGCGAGATCAGGCGCCGCGCCACAGGAAGGACAGTAGACGCCGTTAACGAGAAAGGATCTTTCGTAGGCGTGCGAGTGACCCGTGAGCACGAGGTCAACGCCACCGGCTTCGAGCAGGCTCAACGCATTCTCGCGCATGTTCTGGTGGCGGCCCTGACCGTCGCTGAACAGGTCCGAGTCGTGGGTACCCTTGGTGTAGGGCGGGTGATGCCAGAAGGCGATCAACCAGGACTGCGTGGTCGCCGCAAGATCCTCGAACAGCCACTGCATCATCGCCGAGCTGGCCGTGGCATCCGAGAAATGAGAATCCAGCGAGATGAAGTGAGCGTTGCCGTAGTCAAACGAGTAGTAAAGCTCGGTACCAGACGCCACGCCCCCCGACTGGCCGGCGGAAGGCGGCGAAAAAGCCTCGAAGTAAGGGCCGGTTTCGGTCACCGGGTCTGATCCGGTGACCGAAACCTCATCGTGGTTACCAGGCGTGGGCCAGCCCACGTGGTTGCGCAGGATATCGGCGTAGACCCCGAAGTAGTTGTTGGTAAAGGCCGTCAGCGTACCCCAGGGGTAAGCGATGTCTCCGGCGTGAAGGACCAGGTCCGGGTTACCGCCCATGAAGGCCAACGCCTGGTTGCGTATGATCAACTGGTTGATGCCCGCTCCCGAAATATTGAGGCTGCCCGAGTCACCGATGAGCCAGGCCGTGAACGGGGCCGCGCTGCCCGCGGCCGGGGCTGTGTCGAACCAGTGGTCGGCGTCGTCGCCCGCGAGTACGGTGCTGCTGCTGCCCACGCTGTAGTAGTAGCGCGTGGCGGGTACGAGGTCGGTGAGCGAAATGTCGTGGGTTTTGACCGACGCCGAGCGCGTGGATTCGCTGTTGAGCAGGCCCGGGGCCGAACCGTACTGTACCCGGCTGTCCTCCGGCGTGCTGGTGCGCCAGGAGATAGTGGCCGAGGTGCCCGACAGGGCCTGCAGGTAAGGGGCGCGGTTGAGCTGCGCCTGCGCCGGCGCAGCCGCCGCAAGCAGGCCGAGTGCCGCGACCCCCACTGCCAGCAGTACCGGCAACATAGCCCCCGCGGCCCGGCTGATGTTTCTGCGCAAAGACCCTGTCGTGTTCTTCATGTTCATAGTGCTCATCCCTCTTCTTCACCGCCGGTATTTTTACCCACGGTGGCCAGTCTCGATTTCATCTCCAGCGCGCGTTGCAGCGCGGGCGCCAGTTTCAGCGCCGCCTCGACATCGGCCCTCGCGGCCACGGCGTTACCCATTGCCTCGTGCACGCGCGCGCGATCCAGCCTGCTTATGGCAGTGTCGCGGATAGCTACCCGCCGGCCCGCCTCGGTCAGCGCGCGGTCGAGCTCGGCAGATGCGTCGTCCGTCCGTTTGCCCATTTGAAGTGCGCGCGAGCGCAGTATGCTCCACGCGGCACCCTTGCGATCCGGTGCCCGCGGATCGTCAATGATCCTGAGTGCCGCCACGCCCTCTCCACGCTCGAGCTCCGAGCGAACCAGCGCCATCTCGAGCAGTACCGCCCTGCCCAAGCGGCCTATGCCTTCGCGATAACAAGTCACGGCGGCGTCGTAGTCGCCCAGTTCTTCAAACAATTTACCGCGGGCGACGAAAACCACGATATCGGGTACCAGCTGCAACGACGACGCGTAGTCGCGCAGCGCGTCCCGCTTGCGCCCGGCCGCGGCCAGCAGCCGAGCCCGGGCGTTGAGAGTGGCCACGGTGGGTGTGCCCTTCGCCAGGAACCTGTCGAGACGACTGAGCGCCTTTGTGTTCTCGCCGAGTATTTCATACACGAGCCCACGCTCACCCCGGGCCGAGCGTGCTTTCAATCCCAGCTCACGCGCGAGTTCGAGATCGGCCAGTGCCTGTCGGGCTTCGCCCCGGGCGCGATGAAAACGCGCACGCTTCAGCAACTGTCTTGCGCGGTAGCGAGCGGGGAGGTCATGGTCAGCCACGCGCTCGCCCAGGCGAACGATAGCCTCTGGTTTGTCGCTGTGCGCACGAGCCAGCTGAGGGCCTGCCCAGGGCTGCGCGATTGCGAAGAAGCCGATCGAGACAACGGCAAGAAACCTGTAGAGAAAAACCAGCATATGGGCGGCCCACTAGTGTTAACCCAGCCGTCAGCCACTTGTCCAGAGCAACGCCCCCCCGGTCGGGGGGCAAAGTCGGTTTTTATGACCCGGGACATCCGCCGGGCGCCGGTTTTGTCTCTCAGGCAGGTTTTTCCAGCACGTGAATCGCGCAGGCACTGCCCAGCCCTATGACGTGGGTCAGGCCCAGGCGGGCACCCTCGACCTGCCGTGCGCCGGCCTCGCCGCGCAGGTGGGTAGAAACCTCGTAGATGTTGGCTATGCCAGTGGCCCCCAGGGGGTGTCCCTTGGAAAGCAGGCCTCCGGAAACGTTGACCGGTATGCGTCCGCCCAGCGCCGTTTCGCCCTCGTCTATCAAGCGGCCGGCGTCACCGTCCTTGCACAGTCCCAGGTTTTCGTAGTGAAGAATCTCGGCGGTAGCGAAACAATCGTGCAACTCGACGAGGTCGAGGTCGTCCGCTCCGACGCCCGCCATCTCGTAGGCCACCGCGGCCGCGTTTCGGGTGCAGGTGTTGATATCTGGCATCACAAGATCGCGGTCGCTGTAAGGGTCGCTGGTAAGAGCCGACGCCCTTACCTTGACGGCGAGCCCCGAGCCCAGCTCGCGCGCCTTCTTTTCCGACACCAGTACCGCCGCGGCCGCCGTCAACGTTGACCGAGCACATGAGCTTGGTGTTGGGGTACGAGATCATCTCCGCGCCCATCACGTCTTCGAGCGGGGTCTCCTTCTGGTACATGGCCTTGGAGTTCATCGTGGAGTGATGGTGATTTTTGACCGACACCTTGGCAAACTGCTCAAAGGTGGTGCCGTAATTACGCGTGTGCTCCACGCCGGCCTCGGCAAAAACGCAGGGCATGATGCCCGACCCCAGCAGGCCCTCTTTCGAGATTCCCTTGGAGCCACCCGCGCCGCCCAGCAGGCCACGGCCCATCTGCTCAACACCAACCGCCAGCACGACGTCGTAGACGCCAGCCTTCACCCCCATCCAGGCCTCGCGAAAGGCGGTGGCACCGGTCGCGCAGGCGTTGGCCACGTTGACCACCGGTATGCCGGTCTGACCGATCTCCTGCAGAACGCGCTGGCCTACCATGCCGCCTGCCTGCCCGAGGTTGCCGCACCACGCGGCCTGTATGTCGCCCATGTTCAGGCCCGCGTCGTCGAGCGCCAGCAGCGCCGCCTCGGCTCCCAGTGAGGGCAAGCTGCGATCGGGGAATCGCCCGAAGCGGATCATGTCTACGCCCTGAATATATACGTCACCCATCTTGTTCCTCGTCTGTCCTGTTCTACCCGGCTCGCGCCGGCCGCCTTGTTAACGGCGCTGCCTTCAGGCCGCCGGCCTGAAAAAATACGAAACGTAACTGTTACCGTCGCCGTCCTTGCGACCGGCGTCGTCAAAAAACACATCTACAGGCATGCCCAGCTCCACAGAGTCAGGATCGGGCTCAACACCAACGAGGTTGCCCTTCACTGTACCGCCACCCTCGAGGTCGACTATGGCCGACACAAAAGGAACCTCCACGCCTGGAAACGACCGGTGCACGATGGAAAACACGTGCAGGGTACCGCGATCCGAAAGTTTTACAGCTTCGAACTTGTCGCGCGAAAAGCACTTTCCGCAGGCCATGCGCTGGCCCAGGTACACGGCCCCGCAGGACGAGCACTTCTGCCCTTCCAGGTAGGGGTCGGCGCCCTCTGGCAACTTGATGTAAGGCACCGCCGGCAGCGGGCCACTCGATTCTACTTTTTCACTCATCTGCTCTCCGGGCTCCTCGTTCAGGCCTGCGCCACCATGCCGTGACGCATTTTGATAGCTATCAGCGCGCGGTGGTTGATGGAACCCCGCCGGGCGTGTCAGCCGTGCGACGCGCAGCTGTAGGCACCGACGTCGAGCATCGCGCGGGCCACCTGCTCGCGGCACCAGGAAGGGTCGCCGAGCTCGTGGTACAGCGCCCTTGCCCGGCGGAAAAAAAGGTGAATGTCACTCGCCCAGGTAAAACCCATGCCGCCGTGCACCTGTATGCCTTGCTCGGCCACCTCGACGGCTGCCTGCGACGCCGCTGCCTTGGCCATACAGGCAGACACGTGGGCGTGAGGCTCACCCGCATCGCAAGCCCAGGCAGCGTAAAGAGCCGCCGAACGCGCGCATTCGACGGCCACCAGCATGTCGGCGCACTTGTGCT
>Ga0114999_10009945_pt1 | contig 10348 bp, 12 predicted proteins | sample ArcticOcean_MG_C_3_FD_89820 | JGI IMG/M metagenome (GOLD analysis project Ga0114999, IMG submission 89820) | Marine microbial communities from western Arctic Ocean - ArcticOcean_MG_CB8_126 | ecosystem: Environmental > Aquatic > Marine > Oceanic | place: Arctic Ocean: Canada Basin | collected... | reverse complement strand
GTCACTGTTCACGCTTACGTCTAGTGTCCCGCTGGCTGCCAGTACATGGAGCGCCGCGTACACGCTTTCCCCAGCCGCCACGGCCCCAAGCTGCAGGGCTGTCCCGCTGTTGCTGCTGGCCACCACCGAACTGCGATTGACCATGATGGTGCCGCTCACCAGGACCTCGCCCCCGCGCCCGTCGGCGCTAACCCGGAAGGCCAGCATGTCGCCCACCGTCCCGGAGCTGATGGGCCCGTATTCGCCCGTCGTGTACTTGGCAAAGAATGAAGGGGAACCTTCCGTCCCATCTACCGGCCCTATACTGACGACCGTATCGGCCACGCCGACTGTGGCGTGAAGCCTGCTATCAACGGGTGAATCCCAGTAGCCCTCTCCCTCCAGGCGCACGGTGCGAAGGCCCCCCTTCACCGTCCTTGTGCTGTTGCCGTAGGTGGTATCGTCCTTCAACTCGGCGCCATACACAAGCGCCACTGCGTTGAAATCGGCCGAGATATCATACCCCCCGAGCCACCATTTGACGTCTGTTTGAACGAACGGTGCCATGCTTTTCCTACTCCCTGTAGAACACGAGGTAGTCGGTCTCTACGATGAATCGCTTGCTCTTGGGCGCGGTGCCCGTGTCTTGGCTCTCCGCATCCAGAAATATATCCTCAATCACTGGGGTGCCCGCTGGTTCCCGCCTCCTACTTAGCACAGATTGGCCAGCTTTGGCCAGGGCCCGAGCTAGGGCAGGCGATGCGCCAACCCATTGAAATTGGAATCGGGCCCTGACGTTACCAGGGGCGGCCCCCATAGCCTGGGGCCGCTGGCTGCTGATACGCTCGTAAGTCACATAGGGCACGGCAGCCCCTGGCGGCGCCACAGGTTCAAAGACACGGCCAGCAACCAAGCCGTTCACAGTGGCGTCTGCTATCAGTGCGGCCCGTAGGCTGTTCTCTACATCAGCCACGGGCTGCCACCTCCACTCCTCGGCGCAAGACAGCGGCCATCGCCCTGTCGGCTGCGTCGCCCTTCTCGTCCTGTGCCATCACCAGAAAGCGGTGCGGCTTCGTGACGGCGCCCGTAGGGCCGCCGCTCTTGCGCGTGCGTTCGCGGGTGCCCTCATGAACGAATAGTCCGTAGAACCCAGGAGTGCGGCTGGCCTTGCCGGTCTTCCAACTCACGCCCGCTGTCACGCTGGTGTCAGCCTTTTTGGTGATCACGTTGACAATGTTGCGGGCCAGTTTGCCAGAGTCACCGCCAGGCCGACGGGGAGCATGGTCGCGGGCGCTGTCCCGGATGACGCGGCCCCATGCGTTGGCGGCTTCCACAAGAAGTCTTCCGCGCACCTTTTGCGGCATGCGGCGCAGCTTCATCTGAAGCCTTCCCGCGCCCTCTATCCGTACCTTCATGGACACGCTCATGTGAGCGGCACCACGCTGCCCGCGATACAGATCAGCTCCAACCACTTGTTCTCCAGGCCCACATTCACCGCCGTGAGCACGTCGTAGACGACGAGCCCGTCGGAGGTGTGAAGGCGCCACAGCGTCGGCGCGGTGGGCAGCGTGGCCAAGCGGTCGTCCCACCGCATGGTGACGCGCATCGGCTGCTGCCATTGCTCGGCTGCGTCCTGGATCAACTCGGTGCCCGGCTGCGGCATCACGCTGCACCACATGCGGGCCTTCTCCGTCCAGTCGGGCTCCTGGTAGCCACCGGCTTCGATGGCGGCGATGGTGCTGGTGTTCTTGTCTACGCGCAACAAACGGTTCAGCTGACCCGTGCGGGTCATGGCGCATGCACGAAATCAAGGGCCCGGTTCTGCATCACTAGGGACAGCCACGCCAGCGGCACCTCAGTGATGGTGCTGCCCGTTATGGTGGGCTCGCGATTCTGGTACAGGTGCCCGCACATCAGGAGCACGAGGTTGCGGATGGGGCCAGGTATGTCGTCGCCGTCTGTGCCATAGCCGCACGTGAAACGGACCCAGGCGACTCCTGGAACATTGTCCTGAACGGTGGGCCAGGTAACGCCGTCGGCGAGCCAGAGGCGGCCATACATGCCCCTGACCTCTACGTTGTAATTGCTGGCCGCCCAAGTCTGCTCCACTCCGTCCGTGTCCTTATACTTGACATGAGTGACGCCGATGAGCGGGGGTAGCGGGAACTGCAGCATGCCAGCCGCAGGGAACCCTCCATCCCAGACCCACTCCCATGTCTGCGTCACAAGCGGCCTGCTCAGTGCGTCTTCCACGCTGGCCACTGCACTCGGAAGTATGACGCCCGCCAGGTAGTCGTCCTCATCGGTGCCCGTGATGCGCAAGTGGGCCTTCACTTCATCTATCTCAAGCGGCTGGTTTTCAGCGGCTGCGATCAGGCTGAGGTTGAGCATCGGCTAGCCCTCAGGCGTCTCGGGCTTGCGGCGCCTGCGTGGGCGAGTCGTTTTCTTGGCTGGGGTTACTGGTGCCTCTTCTTCAGGCTCCGGCGGGTCGGGCACTGCCGTGGCGTAGCCCGTGTCCAGCAAGTTCTCGATCGTAGCCCTGTCGGCCTCCAGTTCTACTTCTTGGCCAGCGAGGGGGCCCTGGTTCATGTGGAGTCTCTGCTTCATGTCGGCGCTCCGTAAAGTTGGTGGATCGTGCCCCAGCAGCGTGGGCCGAGCGGTGGCGTGGTGGCCACCACCCGACCCAGCAACGCCGCACCCCCTGGAGCAAGGGCTTGGCGTGCCTTGCTACTTATGCGATCGCAGTCGCTGACTCAGCCTCCGCGTACCTGCTACCCGACAGGATGACAGTGATTTGCGCAAACGTCGCCGTCCCTGGGTCGGTCAACGCTACCCGCAGGTTCGGAAACCCATCGGTCAGCGCCGAGGCGTCAATCTCGATAACATAGAAGATGCCATCGGTCGTAGCTGTTGCGAACCCTGCAGCGGCTGCCGCAGTACGGGCCCCCAGGGTATCGCCGCCAGCAACCGCTTCCGCGTAGTAATCGAACGCGATGGCGGTGCTGTTGGACGGAGTGAAGTCGTCGCACTCCTCCAGCGTCACGGTGGCGGCTGCCCCCGTTACGCCCAGCCCGATGATGATGCTTGCGTGGCCATAGTCCCCCATCGACCACACGTCCGAGTTCAGCGCGGCCGAATCGATATCAATGGGCGCAAGGCCCTGGACGACGTGGCCCTGCTCGGCAAGAACGAATCCTTTCATGTCCTACTCCTCCCGGCTTGTTCGGCCGGTGGTTGTCGTCTAGGCCCTGGTGGCCAGGGTGACGAAGTGAGCGGTTGTGGCCGATCCCTTGAAGGGGGTCAGCGCCGAGTTGTACAGCGGCTGCCCGTCCACACGGTAGATGGCCCGGAACACTTCTTCGTCGAAGAGGAAGCGCACATGGATGGAACTGTCGTACTTCGGCCCGCCCTTGTCAATTGACTCGTACGCATCCCAGTCGCACAGCACGATGTCGCCTGCTGTGCCCAGCGCACTCGCGTATTCCACGGGGATCATGGGGCGTCCCATGAGTGTGGCATAAGGTGAAGCACTCAAGCCGCCCGGTGGCATGTACGTGACTGTTCCACCGGTCCCGACTGCTTGAGTCATCTGTAGCAACTGCGGCTCGATTTCTTGGTTGTACATCCAGACCGAGTTGCTGCGGTTGCGCATGCGCGCCCACATCTTGACGATATTGGCCGACACGACGGTCGAAGCCGCTTGGGCTGCTTCTTTTGCCACGACCACCGTGCCAGCATGCCCGACAATTCCGAGCGGCTTGCCTGCACCGTCACCTTCCCAGTACGCGTCCTCCGTCTTGAAAAGGAGCTCACGACCGAAGTCGCGGTTGGCCCGCGCCGACAGTGCCGTAGCATCCTGCTGGAGTTCGCCCGTGAGGTACATCAGGGCCGTCAGCTTCTCAAGCTGGAGTTCCACCTGTCGGAGCGTGGTCTTACTTGCCGTGAGGGCTGCCGCTTCGTCGGTCCAGTATGCTCGCACACCGCCGCCCCTGCTGCCGTCTGCACGGCTGTTTTCCTTGATCACGTTGAACTTCAGCCCGTTGGCGTTGGCGCCGATGGGCGTCCTGTTCACGCGGCTGAAGATCTGGCCTTCGTTGTGCATCCGCTCCTTGATGCCAGCGATGAAGTCTTTCTGGACAGCAAAGCCTCCGTCGCTTGGAACGCTTTCGTTCATGCCGGTGGCCGCACGCACTGCGAGCAGGCGCGGGTCCATTACCGGGTTCGTGGGATCTGAAGCCGCCCGGATGGCGAGCAACTGCTCACCAAGGCTGCCAAACGGCTGCCCCACTGCACGGTCCTCGCCAACAACGATAGCGACGGGGGTGTCACCGTCCAGCGGCGCAGCTGGTGCTGGCACTGCTGGGTCAACCGTTACCGGCGCGACGAACGTTGCCAGCCGCTCCTCGGTTGCAATCTGGGCCACGAGGGCGTCAAGCGCTCCCTGGTCCGTGTCGTGTCCGGCTTGCTCCGCTTCGTTGAACGTGCGGGGGTCGTTTGCTTGCGCATGCCCCTCGGGGTTCACCGCGCTGGCCAGCCGGGTCTGCATCTGCGCCTGAAGGGCGATGGCCCGTTTGCGCAGCATCTGCAGTCTGGTCATGCTGTTCTCCTGCCTGTGGCAACGGGCGCACGGTGGCCGTGCCCCCCGCCGCCTGTGAATGACGGTTGGAACCTTGAGCCAGCGTGCGCCCGCTTTGCGAAGCGCCTGGTGCTGCCCTCACTACCGAGGGCCGTATTGGCCGCGTTCGGCCCGGCCCCTGGTGTGCTATGTCCTGTTCGCCGAAGAGCCTAGTGGCCCAGCTTGACCCGCGCCAGGGCTAGCTCCATCCGGTTCCGCATCATGCGGTGCTCATCCTCAACAGTGGGGCCGCCAATCACCACTTCGGGCGGCTCACTGCCCATGATCGTGACTCCGGCAGCAGCGGCACAACGCAGCGCCACTTTCGTGCTAGGATATGCCGGGAATGTGACCGGGCTGATCTCCAGAAGGTTCATCTGCTGCACGGTACGCAGCACCGGGTTCGCAGCCTCGTCCCATTCCTGCTCCTCGGCAAAGAACCCGAAACTCATTTGGTGTACGACCTTGTCGGCCATCTTGTCTAACTGGTACTCAGTGAATGAGGCTGCGTCCTGCTCAAACCAGACGCCCGTCTTGCGCTCCTCCAGCACCAGGGCGCGGGCAGTGGCGCCCACCCGGCTGATCGGTTGTGCCTGGTCGTGCTGCCACAGCATGGCGATGTCATTACTGGCCAGGCTGCGGGTGGCAGCACCTGGGTCTATTACTTCCCTCCAGCCGCCCATGTCGGCGCTCTTGCGGCTGTACGGCACGCCCAACCCACGCACCACGCGAGAGTCGCCAGTGCCCCTGATTTCAAGGCTGTCTACATCGTAATGCCTGCGCTCTAGTTCCATTTTTCTTCTCCCGGGAATTGTCCCGTTTCTGTGGTGCTCATTTCGGCGTGTACCCTGCGCGTCACCCGCGTGTACTCTGCGCGGCTCGCTGGAGGCGTTGCGGCTGTAGGGCCCTGAGACGTGTCTCCTGAGAATGCCCACGTAGAGGGGGCCCTCGTGGCTATGAGCATAAGACCTCCTCACGTCCCAGGGAGGCTATTTGACGTCGCGGTGCCGATTTACGGTGTTTATACGGGTTTCGAGCATTATTTGACATTTCTAAGCTGCGTATTGATGCGCGCATCATAACCGCACATCAACCCCCGGCGACGACCATGCAGTCGCATCCTTCGTGGAGTTGCGGGTGGCCCACGCTGTTGCGTGCGGTAAGCGGCGAGACACCGGCTGCGTTGACCGTTGCACCTGCGTCGACAAAGTCCTGGCCCACGCCAGCGGTGCGCCCATCAAGCTCGTCGCAGAGCGGGCAGTTATCACCGAACGTCAGCCATACTGTGCTGACGCCGACCGCCGCATAGGCTAGGCGGGAGACTGCACCGTTGGCCTGCACGCTTTCGCGGACCGCCATCTTTTCCGGCCGCCTTTCGTCCCACTGGGCCAGCCTCGTTTCCACTGCCGCCCTCGCTTCGTCCAGGTCTTCGGCATCGTTGGCAAGCTGTTCAAGCTGCCCTTCGCTGGACACGGCATAACGCACGCCGACGGTCTCTGCGTACTGGCGCATGAACAGATCCTCGATATCGCCCCACTCGCTACCGCCCACCTCGCCAGTAGCTATGCCGTACACGACCTCAGCGTAGGCCCGCAGGCTTGGGTGCAACTCCCTCGTGACTTGGTCAGCGAACACTTCGTACAGGCCAGCAAGGCGGTCTATGAGATTGCTCTTGCTTGACGCTGCAGCCAACGCCCTGCGCACCTGCCGGTCTTCGCGCACGAGCACGCGTCGGGCTTGCGTGCGGAACAGCTTCCTGAACGCACGCATCTGCCGGTGCCTGCCTGTGGCGCTGCGCAGTTGCGGTTTCTGCAACTGTGCCACGCTAGGACGAACGCCCGCTCTAGTCAGATACAGGGGCAACGACCGGTCGTCCTCAGCGTCATCGTCTCCGTCGTCCACTGGTTCCTCCTCGGCGTCGTCCGGTGGCGGCTCGTCTGCGGGCGCCTCCTCTAGCCCTGCGGCTGCCTGGGAAAGCGGGGACATGTTGAGCGGCACGAAGTAAGTGTCGCCACCTTCGTCAGCCGGAATAGGGTTCTGGTTCTCCCCGGCCCGCCATTCGTTGGCGCTCAAGTTGCCGTTCTGGAACCGGACTTGGTTGGCATCGGCCCTGGTCTTGGTGTCAGCCCGCAGCACCGCATCCATCAGGAACTCCATGAACACGTCAGGCTCCCCTGGGAATAGGGTCCGCTTGATGGCCTGCTCCCACCGTGTCAGGCGGGGCTGCATGCTAAACGTCCCGAACTCCTGGCCTTGGTGCTCGATATTGCTGAAAGTGCTGCGGTCCATCTGCATCAGCATATGAGGCGGGATGCCGAAGATGCGGGCCACCTCGTCAATCTGGAAGTTGCGGGTCTGCAGGAACTGGGCCTCGTCCGGAGAAACGCCGATGGCCTTGAACTCCATGCCCTCTTCCAGCAGCGCGATGCTGTGCTGGTTCGCCCCGCTGTGCGCCTGCTGCCACGACTGCTCGATATTGTCGCGGGCCGCTTTGTTCAACTGGCCAGGGTGTACCAGCACCCCTCCAGGGCGGCTGTCGTTGCCGAAGAACCTGGCGCCGTACGACTGGGCAGCGAAGCTGACGCCCAGGCTCTCGGCGTGCATGGCGATGGGAGAATACCCGATGACGCCGTTGCCTGGCCCTTTGACGTGAAGCATGTCCTCCATCGGCACGGTCAAGGTGCTGCCGTCACCTTTCGTGAGGGTGTATAAAAAGCGCACCCCACGCACCTCAATCCTCACGCGGTCTGGGTGCCACGGCACCAGGGCCGTCGGGCGGCCCAGCCCGTCACGCTCCACGCGGCTGAAGCAGTTGCCGCGCAGTTCAATGTGCCCCGCCTGCATCTCGTACCACTCAAACGCGGTCTGCCACGGGTTAGGCTGCCAGCGGAGTAACTCGTATGCCGGATTATCCCGCAGCGGTTCCTTCCCACCGTCAGCGGTGCGCCGGTACACCTTGGCGGGCAGCATCCCCTGAGTCTGCGACACAAGTGCCACTGCGCGGGCCACTGCGGTCAAAGCTCGGGCACCGTCCGGAGTGATGTCTACCCCGGATGCCAACCCCCCGCCAAAAGAGGGAGACCGATCATACCAGTAGTCGTCAGCGGCGCTGAGGGGCCACTGCTGCGCCCGGTGCTCTAGGCTCTTAATCCAACCCATAGTGGGTCTACCCTCGGTTCGTTGGTTTTATCTCGCGGCCCATAAAGACGCCCATCCACCACAGCACTGCGCCAACCACGACGCCAGCGGCCCACGGACAGGGACTGTGCCACAAGCCCCAGCCCACCAGGCAGAGTCCCGCGTAACCATGCGCGTCGCGCCCATCGGGCACAACCCTGGCCAGCCAGGCCCTGACGGCCTTCGCGGACCCTGTGGCTCGTTTCAATGCGGTGCGCAGGCGGGCGCTGTACTCCGTAATGATACTCATGAAACTACTCCTATCGTGGCCACGCCACGGTCTTCGTAGACACTGCCGCCTCCGCTGGCTACGATCCCACGGCCCACGGCCATGATGGCGGCCACGATGCCATCTATGCGTTCGCGGCTGCGGCTCTTGTCTGGTTTGAGGTTGCCGCTGGGGTCGGACGTGACGACTACGTTGTTAGACATCCACTTCAAGATAGGGTCATCACCGTGCCGTAGCTGGCGCCCAACCACCAGCTTCTCGAATTCTTTCGTGGGCTCGCTCATGGTCGCGTAGCCCTGGCGCATGCTGGCCATGACCATGCCGTCGGCCTCCAAGTTGATGGCGGTTTGCATGGCGTTCCATGGGTCGTACGCAATCTCCTGAATGTCAAAATCCGTGGCGAACTGCGCCACGTCCGCCCTGATAAAGTCGTAGTCAATGACGTTGCCGTCCGTCAGGTGCAGATAGCCCTGCTCGGCCCACGCTGCGTAGGGGACGCGGTCCTTGCGGCCACGCTCCTCCAGTTCATCGCCCGGCAGATAATACTGTTGCATCAGATACCACAGCCCAGCGTCAGGGTCGTGGAACGCCAACGAAAGGGCGGTCAGGTCGATCTTGCTACTGAGGTCAAGGGCACCGTAGCACCGCAGCCCACGCAGGTGTTCCTCTGGTGGTAACTCGCCGCCGCACTGCTTCCAATGCTCCATGTTCAACCACAGCTTCGCAGCCTGGGTCCAGCGATTCAAGTGGAGCCTGCGGTATGTATTCGTGAAGCCCGCTTGGGACTGGGCCTTGGCGGCCTGCTTCTTAAGAAAATCCCGGCGCACGCTCACGTCAATATTGGGGTTGGCCTGTTCCATGGCCGCCTCACTGAACTCGTCCACGTCGTCGTCGGCGCAGCTTATCCAGACGAACCAACTGTCGTCCGGAAGGCTTTGCTCTGCCACCTGGCGGGCATAGTCGTGCAATTCCCATCCGATAGCCTCCGGGCTGTAGATACCGGCTGTCGTCATAACCCACGTCAGCGGCTGGCGCCTGGCTCCCATAGCAGTGTCCAGCACATCCCACACCTCGCGGTTTCGGTGGGCATGTATCTCATCAATGAAATTGCCGTGGGGGTTCAGGCCGTCCAAAGTGCTGGCTTCTGCCGACAGTGGCTCGAAGTAGCTGTCCGTCCTGTCCACCACCAGGCGGGTGCGGTGCGGCTTGACCCACTTCAGCAACTCCGAGTTCTGCTTCACGATGGCCTTGGTGGCAGCGAACACGATCTTTGCCTGGTCGCGCTTGGTGGCGCTGCTGTACACCTCGGCGCCCGCCTCGCCATCCGCGATCAGCATGTACGCAGCCAAGGCGCCACCCCACTGGCTCTTTCCGTTCTTGCGGGCCACCTCCAGCCAGGCTGTCCTGATGATGCGGTAGCCGTCGGAACCCACCCAGCCAAAGACCTCGCGGGTGATCAGCTTCTGCCAGTCAGCCAGCAGCATGGGCTGACCTGCCCATTCGCCCTTGTAGTGGCGGCAGAAATCCTCCACAAAAATGACCGCACGCTCGGCGCGCTCGGTGTCGTAGCGGTAGCCCTTGCCCGGCCAGGTGGCGTGCCTGTGGTCAATCAGTTCCAGGCATGCGACCTCCAGCTTTCCTATGCTGCGTTCAGGCAGCGCCTCGGCGGTGGCCTTGGTGGTCAAGGCACCAAACTGGGCGGGCCGCCGAACAGGAAGGACTCAGGCGTTTCGGGAGCGTTGGGGTCAGCAGGCGGCGGCGCTATGGGCAAGCTGGCCCGGTCGGCAGGGGACAGCCCGAATCTGGCGCTACAATCTTTGATCACCATCCACGCTTTCTGGCGGGCGCCCACCTCAGGAACGACACCGCTGTATCCCTTCTCGGTGGTGAACGTGATGCTGGGCATCTTGCCGATGGCGCGGGTCAACTGCATGTACTCATCAACGGCCACGCAGTAGCCCGTGAACACGATGCGGTCCGCAACGGTCCACATGCCGAGGCGCACTAGCTCCGGCGACAGGCGGGCCCACTCAGCACGCGCCCCCTTACTGAGCCCAGCCGGGGTCCGTGTGGAGCCCTTCTTGAATTGAGCGGTGTTTTTATTATGACGGTCAGGCCGGAATGTACCGTCACGGTGGTGCTGCTCAACGGGCTTGGGTGGCCTCCCTGCCTTGCCTGGCCCCGGCATCAGTAACGCACCCCGCTGCTTTCTGCGGCTGTGGATATGGAAACCATTCCGCTGACGCTGGTGCTAACAGATGTGAGATGACTCATATCGGGTGCCCTCCTTCAGTGTAGGTGGCCATGGATAACCCCATTCCCTGATTTCGCCGGGGCCTACGTTTAGC
>Ga0114999_10009944_pt1 | contig 10348 bp, 9 predicted proteins | sample ArcticOcean_MG_C_3_FD_89820 | JGI IMG/M metagenome (GOLD analysis project Ga0114999, IMG submission 89820) | Marine microbial communities from western Arctic Ocean - ArcticOcean_MG_CB8_126 | ecosystem: Environmental > Aquatic > Marine > Oceanic | place: Arctic Ocean: Canada Basin | collected... | reverse complement strand
TTGGTGAAGGATTTTAAGTTTACAGATTGTGGCTAAGCTTATTAGTTTGCCTCTACGGATCTCATTTTCTTTATTTTCTTTGAACTTGACTAATTCTTCAATAATTTTATAGATAACTTCATTTTTTATAATTTCAACATCTGAATCTCTTAACATTTCTTTAACTTCCTCATCTTCTTCAACGTTGAAACCTACAATAACTGAATTTGTTGGATCTTCTCGCAAATTAGTTTCTGCAGAGATTAGATCTTTTTTGTTAATTTGTCCGATATCTGCTTTTATGACATCAATTCTTTCTTGTTTTAGTAATGTCATTAGAGCTTCTAAACTTCCCAAAGAATCTGCCTTAATTATGATCCCTCGTTCGTTTGTAGTAAGTTTGTCTCCAATATCTTGTTGGAATTCTTCCTTGATTTCTTCTAAATTGTCTTTAAATATTTTAAATGGCATTCCTGGTAAGATCCCTTCCGCATGGATTAATTGCATCCTTACTCCAGTAGATGCAGTAACGCTATTACTTGGTTTGAATTTATTTGAAATTGGTTGGATTTCTTCAAGAACTCTAATTTTACTTATTATTGGGTCTCCAAAACTAGCAATAGCTATTTCGTCTTTTGTTTTAAGTGTTCCATCATAAAGAATACTTTCAGCATATTGCATGTCTTTTTCTTTTTTGATTTCTAAAATAACTCCCTTAGGTTCTTCTCCAAGAACTAAATTTTCCTTAAGGAATTTTTCAGAAATTCCTGCAAGCATTAAAATTAATTCTTGAATTCCTTCTCCAGATTTTGCTGAACAAGGGACAAGGGCAAGTTCTTTAGTGAAATCAGTAACTTCATAGTATGGCTTTGCGTTAAAACCGTGATGGTGCAAACTTCCCTCTAACATTAATAATTTTTCTTGGAAAGAGTTTTTAGTGATAGTTGATTGTTTGTCTAAATTTTCTTTTAGGTTGTTTGAAAGCTTTCTCCATCCCGAAATGTTATCTATTTTGTTTAGTGCCACAATAAATGGAATTTTGTTTAGTTTTAAAATATCTATTACTTCTTGAGTTTGTGGTTTAATTCCGTCATTTATATCAATTAGAAGAATTGCAATGTCTGCAAGAGCTCCGCCACGTTTTCTAAGGTGAGAGAATGCTGCGTGACCTGGAGTGTCGATGAATAAGAATCCAGGGATGTCTAGTTTGATTCCTTGTTTTTCAATGAGTGGACACTGCTGCTTAATGTGTTCAATTGAAACCTTAGTAAATGAAATTTTTTGAGTAATTCCTCCTGCTTCAGTATCATAAACGTTAGTTTTTCTTATACTATCTAGTATGGTTGTCTTTCCATGGTCAACGTGACCTGCTACAGTTACAATCGGTTGTCGAATGTTTGTCATATCTTACTGAAGATTTATCCATTATAAAAAGCTTGTGAAATATGAAAGGGTTGGTTAAATATATAAATTAGGTATTATTGTTTTTGGAATGAGTTTAGAAAATCGTCTTTTTATGGGTAGCAGGGGGCATTATAATGAATTATTGGTTCACTCTTCAGAATTAGATTATCCTTCCTATGATCTATATCAAACTTATCGAGAATTTGGAGTTCTGGCGGAGGGGTTGGAAGGAGACATTAGGACTTGGACTGGAGATTTATCTGATTCAGTTAACTTTTCTGGAGATTATGAAATATCTCAGGGAGCACTTGCAGAATTAGATGAATTATATTTAATTTCTCGATCTAAACATGTTAGAGAACGTTTACAAGAATTTTATGATAAGGGGGTTTATGGGAGATTAGATGTTGATGCCGGATTTTTAGATCTAGATTATGATCAAGAAGTTTTACCCGGGACTGAGCCTTTTGAAGATTTAGGGAGTGGCAATTATAATTCAAAAACAAACTTGTTATCTACAGTAGCATGTGTTTCATTAAATATTGCAACATTAGTATACTTTGGCTATTTATTGAGTAGACTAGACTGAGAGTTTTTTAATGAAATATTTATTCTGCTAGAACTTTAGCTGATAAAAGTACTAGGATTCCTGCTACAATAATTAACATATTGGTTATTCTTTTTAGTGGATCTTTTTCTTTGAAGATTTCTGGAATTAAATCTGAAATTGCTATGTGTAGGAATCCTCCAGCGGCGATAGGTAGTAAATAGACTGCCTGATCTCTAAGCCCTAGAAAGAAATATCCCAAGATTCCCCCTAAAACTGCAGTAAGTTGAGACAAGAAATTATAGATTAAAGCTTTCTTTTTACTGTATCCACCATAGATTAGAACTGCAAAGTCAGAAATTTCTTGTGGAAGTTCGTGAGCTATAATTAGGATAGAAGTTATTATCCCAAAAGGTATCGAAATTATAAATGAAGATGCAATTATTATCCCATCAATAAAATTGTGGATGGCGTCTCCATAAAGTAATAATTGAGCAAAGGGTTTTTCTTTATCATGAGAATGTCCATGTTCATCACATTCATGAGTGTGGCAGTGGTGCCAGTGCAAGTAAGTTTCTAGGAAAAAGAAAATAATAAATCCTGCAAGTGTTAGTAGTGTTGTTTTTGCTAAAGACAATTCTGCAGCTGCTTCAGGTAAAAAATGAAGGAATGCTCCTCCCAATAGTGCTCCAGTGGTGAATGAAACAAAATAGATTAAAGACTTATGAGACTTTTGTTTAAATGATAAAAATATCATTGCACCGATAATTGCAACTAAGCCATTAAGGATTGTTACTAATAATATCCAATTGAATGTTGATAGCATACTATGATTAAGAAATTTATGTTTTTAAGCTGTTTGATTTAGGATATCTCTGTGAAATAATTAGAATTGGTTTTGATATCTCCCAGAACAACTCGATTTAAGGTATCTTAGTGATTAGAGTGTATGTGTTATCAATATTTTTCTATTTGATTGGAGTTTGTTAGTAATTTTTTAGCAACATCTTCATCTTCAGGATTAGTTATCCCTATTAGCTTGCCTTGTCCTTGATAATATCTCATTTTGGTTTCCCCTGATTTTGTTAATTTTCCTAGTTCAACGTTGAGATAACATTCTTTTGTTCTATCTCCCTGGTTTGCTTGTTTGAATTCTTGTAAAGCATTGTTTAATATATTTAGTGTTTTCTTTTGTACTAGGAATATGCTTATGCTGCATTTAGTATCTAGTGCAAATCCTTTTTCAGTTAAATTTAATCTTGATATTTTTAGAATTTCATCTGATGACCTTACATAATTATCTTCTACATGGAAAATCCCCCTATTCACTTCTCCTTCTTGAGGTAGGTGTTCATCTAATGTATGACCTACTGTAGCATCAGTTTCTTTGGTTTTCATATGATTAAAGAATGTTTGATATGTGCCTTCTGAATAAAGGTCGTCTCCAGTGCAGATTAAAACAGGTCCATTGATTAAATCTAGAATATTGCATGCTGCGTCAGTAGTTCCCCAAGGCCTATCTCTAAATTCAGTGTTGTAAGATTGAAATGAATATTCTACTGGTAGGTTCTTGTAATTATCTTTGAAAAATTCTTTGAATGGGGTTACTGTTTCTTTACCTACTATTAAAATTATTTTATTGAAACCAGCTTTAATTGCCCGGTCTATAGAAATCTCTAGTAATGTTTCACCATTGGGGCCTATTTTTGCAAACCCTTTGGGCTTACCCCCAAATCTTTTTGAAAGTCCTGCCACCATAAATGCTATCGGATATTCCATTTTGTAGTTAGTTGTTGTGGTTTTATAATAATTCCTATAGTAAGCTTTATAACCCCAAACTCAGGGTATGATGCCTCTTAGTGGTATTATAATATGGCAATTAGAACTATTAAATCAAATGGAAAAATATATACTTAACAAAGGCATGCAGATCTATGTAGTCGTACTATCTAGGGCCTACCAATCCCATCTGACTTTAATTTAGATAACCTCTTAGTGGGAGATCAAGTAACCCCTTTAGATTCTATAATGATTTGAATGGGAAATGTTGTTGTTGATAGGCTAAATTATCTTTATAGTGTAGCTCTTTTTGTGGGTGCACATCTAGGTCTAGGGGTTATTTATTCTGGAATGATTTATGTGGGCAAAACTGAGACTAGCGCACCTCCAATTTTGAAAACTACGGTTCTTCATGATGATGATGCGAGATTTAGACAGTATCATTCTGTTATTAATAATAAACTTCAAGGTAGTGAAGAGGCTGTATAAAAACCTTCTTAAAGATTGATTCTTTGAATTCTTTATGGATAAGTTAATGATTGGTCTAGAAATTCATGGGTATTTAGAAACTGAAGAAAAGTTATTTTGTAATTGTAAGAATTTTCATGATATGAAGAAGATAAGGCCTAATGTGAATATATGTCCCGTATGCACTGGGCAGCCAGGTAGTAAGCCTATGTTGCCGAATAAGGTGGCTGTGGATAAGGCTATAGAGATTGCTTTGATTTTAGGTTGTAAGGTTAGTCCTAATTTATTGTTTCAAAGAAAGCATTATAGTTGGCCAGATATGCCTACTGGATATCAGAAAACTATCTCCGGTTCTCATTCAGATTTTTTGGGGGTTAATGGGAAATTTTTAGGCATAGGTATAACTGAGGTACATTTGGAAGAAGATCCTGGTGCTTGGAATCCAGAAACTGGAAAGGTAGATTATAATCGTGCTGGAGCGCCACTAATAGAAATAGTTACTGATCCTGATTTTACCAGTAGTAGCGAAGTTGCTTCTTGGTTGAAACAAATGGTTTTAACTTTGTCTTATATTAAGGCATTAAATAAAGATGCAGGGATTAAGGCTGATGTGAATGTTAGTATTAATGGGATTAGTGTTAGGGCAGAAATTAAGAATGTTAATTCTATTTCTGAGATTGCTAAAGTTATTGAATCTGAATTTGAAAGGCATAAAAAGGAGAAGCCAAAAGTAATGGAGACTCGGCGTTGGAATTCACTAGAGCAAACTACTCAGTTAATGAGGAGTAAAGAAAATGCACAGGATTATAGATTTATTCCTGATCCAGATTTACCTGTAGTTAAAATTGATAAGAAAAGGGTTGAAAATTTAGAAAAGAATTTACCAGAAACTCCGAGGGATAAGTTAGAAAAGATAATTAAGAAACATAAGATAGATGAGAAAAGTGCTAAGATCTTGATTACTAATTTGGAAATAGCGGAATTGTACGAAGATGTGATCGTTAAAGTAGATGCGAAGTTTGCATTGCCATGGATTGTTACAGAATGGTTTTCAGTATTAAATTATAATAAAAGGACTATGGATGATGTTGGAGTGAATAGTAGTCACTTTATTGAATTGTTAAATTTGTTGAAATCTGGGAAGATAACTCCTTTGAAGGCTAAAGAAATAATGAGGAAATTTATCCCAAAGAGCTATTCCCCTATGAAAGAAGCTTCTGAAAGTGCAAAAATGGGCGATGAAGATGAATTAGGAAAAATTATTGAAGGAATTTTGAAAGATAATAAAAAGAGTAAAGACGATTATAAGTCTGGAAATAAAAATGCTTTGAATTTTTTGATTGGCCAAGTTATGCATAAGACAAATAAGAGAGCAGATTATATGGTAGTTAGGAAGCTTCTTGAAAAAATGTTAAGTTAGGTTTATTAATACAGATCTTTTTAGGTAATTGAGGAGACTATTATATGTTTTATATTCCGCTACTTGGTGCAGCTTTAGAGGCAGGTGGGACTATTATGTATAAGACTTTAGCAAATCGTCAGAAGGTTAACTATCGTGACTTTATGGTTTATGGTTTTGGATCCATAATCTTAGTATGTTTACCCTTACTATATTTTTTTTGGAGGATAGATCCCTTAGCTGGGAGAAATATGAATATGGCATTATTATTTGCCGTTATCGTAGTCTCGATCTTTGCTAACTACTTTTCTTTTTATGCCTTTAAACATAAGAATCTTTCAAAGATTCAGTCAATAAGATTGACACTCCCATTATTTACAATTTTACTAGCATTCCTGTTAAGTTTCTTTTTTGAAGCTTATAGTGCTGAAAGAAATTACTATGTGCTATTATTTGCAGGAATTGCTAGTGTAGCCTTGATCGTTTCTAATATTAAGAAACACCATTTTAAGTTTGATAAGTATTCTTGGGCGATGCTATTGGGGAGTTTTTTGTTTTCAATTGAACTAATTTTATCTAAACCTATATTGGAATTTTATAACCCGATTACATTTTATTTTATTAGGGGATTGTTAATTTTTGTAATATCTTTTGCATTATTTAGAAAAGGACTTTCTAAATTACATCCCGTTGGGAAGGGCTTATTTTTAACTTCTGCATTATTCTGGGTAGGATATAGGGCAATATTATACTATGCGTATGGAGTATTTGGAATTGTGTTTACCACCACAGTTTTCATATTGAGTCCAGTTTTAATTTATATCTCTAGTTGGATTTTTTTGAAGGAGAAGGTTACTATTAGGCAGGTAGTTAGTTCAATGATTATTGTTGGGTGCGTTTTAGGGGCTATTTTGGTAGGGAATTAGGTTTAAATAGGGATGTTAGGTTAAATCTTTTATGACAGAATTGGTAGGGTTATATAGAAAAACTGAGAGGGTTTATGTCCCTGAAGATATTCATGAAAATGGGTTGTGGAATGTTTTTTCTCCAAAGAATAAGAGGTTTCAAGAAGGTCTAACTTCTAAGGTATTTTCTGGTTCTTGGTCTAGCGTTATGGATAGATTGGAAGAAATGGAGGGATTTCTAGTTCATGTAGGTGAGGACAGATATCCAGATGCAGGGACTTTAGCTTATTGTTGTGGAGGGGTATCTCCTCCCATAAGAAAGAAAAATCCAATAGTTTATGATTTTGAAAAAAGGGATAAAATTCCAGTTCAAATTAGGTGGTTGATAAGACGAGATTTTGAGGCAGTACTAGATATTTCAAGTAGATCTTATGAAGATCCATTAAATGGAGAAGATTTATCCTATCTTTTGAGGCAGAGAACTTGTATAGGGATGGTTGCAGAAAATGATAGTATTGTTAATGGTAATAGATCCAGGATATTAGGTTCTATTATTTATAATCTTAATGAATCCCGGTTGGAATGTTTTGATTTGGCGGTTGATCCAGAATTTAGGAGGAGGAGTATTGGTAATCAGTTGTTTGATAAAATGAGTGATAAATTGAGTTTAGTGAGAAGAAATGAATTGTTTTTTAATATGGAAGAAGATAATTTAGTTGGATTGAATTTTTTGAAGGCTAGAGGTTCTATAATCTATGATGAAGAAGATATTCATAGTAATTATTTTGAAGATGAAAATAATCCTGGCATGTATGTTTCTAGATATCTACTTTAAAGTTTAGATTCTAATAAAATAAGGATCTTTATAAGATTCTAATAAAATAAGAATCTTTATAAGATTCTAATTCTAATTGATTATATGAAAAAGATGGGGAAAGGATCGAGTAAGAAGAGGCTTAGGAAATTACGTCCTTCAAGGAAGTTATACTTCCAATATTATGCAATGGCTATAGTTTTGATATTATTTATGATTTTTATAAAATATTCTGGAAGGAGTTTAAACGACTTTGCTTTCAGAATAGTGCTATATTTTATTATTGCTATAATTATTGTTACCGAAATCCATAGATTCGGAGAGTCATATCATTTGACAACTAGTTCAGTTATTCTTAATACGGGTTATTTTGGAATACTGTCTAAGAGAATGGAATTTGAAGCTATTAGTGATATTCAAATCCTTCAGAGCCCTTGGCAGAGACTCTTAAATTTTGGAGATGTGCAATTGTTTAAGTTTGGTCCGGGTCCAACAATGAAAAATATAAATAGGCCAAATGCTTTTGTAAATGAATTAGAGGAAATTATCACGCGCGCTAAGGCGGGAGATCATGATGAGGTATAAGATTTTTATCTCAGGAATTGAGAAAACTAAACACTTTACCTTAGAAGAATAGTTGTAAAAAGGAAAAAGAATATGGAGCAGAAAGAAGTAGAAGCAGTCTTAACAAAACCAAAGAGGAAGCATAGGTGGATGCTGATGTTGGTGGGAACTTTTTTGTTTATCTTTTTGTTTATCTTTTATACTAGTTTTGTAAATCCTAATTTTGGGAAAACAATTACTGGGAATGTAATTAGTGATAATGCGGCTTCTGGAGTTTCAGTTAATGCTAATTTAAATCCTCCAGAGAACTTTCTTGTAGATAGTAAGATTGATAAGATTGATATGAAAGTTAAGGGTGCATTTTCTGTTGATGGTAAAATTTATGACATCTCTAGCGCTAGTGTAGTTATAGACAATTTTGATGGGAAGGTTAGTTTTACTGATGAAAAGCTAATTGTGGATGGAAAGACAAATAAAATCTTCATTGAAGGAATTCCAATTAGTGGTAAGATAGAAGTTAATTTTGATAATAAATATAGTTATCTAAAACTAAGTAATTTTTATATGAGTAGTTTTGGTTATCCTGCTTCAGGAATAGTTAGGTTGCAAGATGATAGGGTTGCAGTTAATCTAAAAAGTGAAGCCTTTAGGGTTAAGAAATTTAATGGAGATTTAGAGAAGCGTGGGAAGATTTTTAGGTTAGATGGGTTTGCTGAAGAAGCACAGGCTGGTTTAATTAATGTGAAAAATACTGATGAAGAATAATTTTTAATTAAAGCAAAGGTTTTTTAATGATCTTATTGCTAATTTTTATATGGGCCCGTAGTTTAATGGATAGAATAGCGGGTTTCGGCCCCGTTGATCGAGGTTCAATTCCTCGCGGGCTCATCTGAGTAATCTAAAAAACCACATCCTTCAAGGATGTGGGAGATTCCTCTAGCTCCCAAAAACAAGGGCTTTTAACAAACTCTCTTTGGGAGGGTTTATTGTTTTTTTGATATAAATATTTAAATATAGTATTTGACGTGAATTAAAATGACTAATGAAGAAGATTTACAGATAATAGAGAAATATCAGAAAGAGATAATTACTCTTAGTAGGATTTCTGCACTCATGCAATGGGACACCCAGACATATATGCCTAAATATGCTAATGAGGAACGTGCAGATCAGGTGAGTTATTTGTCTTCGAAGATTCATGAAAAGATGATTGATGACGAATTCTGGGAAGCTGTTCAAAGATTGAATGAAGATGATACTAATTTAGATGCTCGTTTGATGCGAATTGTTGAAATTTTGTATAAGGATATTAGTAAATCTAAGAAATTGCCCATGGAATTTGTGGCTGAATTGGCTAAAGAAAGAAGTTTGAGTTTTAATGCCTGGCAAAAGGCTCGTGAGGAAATGGATGCAAATATTTTTATGCCTCACCTAGGAAAGATGATTGAATTGAAAAGAAAGGAGATTGAATATCGTGGCCATGAGGGGCATCCCTATAACACTTTGTTAGATGACTATGAGGAGGGAATGACTGTAGAGAAATTGGATCCTGTTTTTGAGAAACTGAAAATTGGTTTGATTGAACTTCTTAAAAAAATTATGAATAGCGAGAGTTATAAAAATCAAAAGAAAGTTCTTGTTTCTGGAAAGTTTGATCATGATAAACAGATAACTTTTACAAATGAGATCTCTAGGGGCCTTGGACTTGAAAATGAATCATCTCGCTTAGATATAAGTGAACATCCATTTACTACAACTTTAGGACTTCGTGATGTTAGAATAACTACTAATGTTAGGGACGATCCTTTGTTTTCAATTGGTTCAACAATTCATGAGGCAGGCCATGCACTGTATGAGCTAGGGATGCCAGATGATGAACAATATACTGTACTTGGTGATGCTCCAAGCTTAGGGTTGCATGAATCTCAGTCTAGATTTTGGGAGAATATGGTTGGACTAGGAAAACCTTTTTGGAAACACTTTTTCCCTAAGGCAGTCAATTTATTTAATATTGAAGATAAATTAGATTTATGGCATAAGGAAATTAATCAAGTAAACCCTCATTATATTAGGATAGAAAGTGATGAAGTTCATTACTGTTTACACGTTATTTTGAGGTATGAACTTGAGAAGGGATTGATGGATGGGAGTATTAATGTAGAAAATATTGCTGAAAAATGGAATGAAAAAGTTAAGGAGTATTTTGGCTTGGAAGTTCGAAATGCTAAGGAGGGATTTATGCAAGACGTTCATTGGTCTGAAGGCTATTTTGGATATTTTCCAACTTATGCCTTGGGGACAATTTATGCTGCTCAGATTTATAATAAATTAAAAGAAGAAATGGATAACGTTGAAGATAAAATAGCTGATGGGAGTTTTGATAAAATTAAAGATTGGCTTAAAGAAAAGATACATCAATATGGTTCTATGAGGGTGGCTGATGACATAATCACAGGGGTATGTGGCAAGGGGCTAGATACAGATGATTT
>Ga0114999_10009943_pt1 | contig 10349 bp, 8 predicted proteins | sample ArcticOcean_MG_C_3_FD_89820 | JGI IMG/M metagenome (GOLD analysis project Ga0114999, IMG submission 89820) | Marine microbial communities from western Arctic Ocean - ArcticOcean_MG_CB8_126 | ecosystem: Environmental > Aquatic > Marine > Oceanic | place: Arctic Ocean: Canada Basin | collected... | reverse complement strand
GAGAAGTCGATGCGGGCGTCAATAAGCTTTCGCTGTCAGAACTCAAATCCGGCATTCGGTATGGAGTTGCAGTTGTAGCTATTGATCAGGCTAAAGTTGAAGTATCGAAAGTTTCTGTGATGCACCGTTTTGTGATGCCGCAGATTGACAGAGGGCCCCCAGCAGAACCCGCCCCAAAACCGGCCCCGACGCAATCCCCGCCGCCTAACCCGAAACCAACACCAAAAGACTCGACGCTTCTGGCGGCTCCCACGATTATCGATGCTCAGCTTGACGATGGCACTGTAACTGTGAAATGGATTCGTCCTGTTGACCACTTCGGAACAATACTCGGGTACATGATTAATGCCAAACCGCAGCCGACGATGAATGATCCTGAGCCGGCGGCTAAAGAAAAATACGTGGCAGGTCGATCGACAACAGAGACAACGTTATCCAACATGAACTTCTCCGTATACGACATTACTCTCGTTGCCATGGGCGCTGACCGTAGTGTGGTATCAAAAATTTCTGTACCAAAATCAGTTAGCGCCGCCAAGTCTACTGGCGGAAATATATGGAAATGGGCGGGGTTAGCTGCGGTCATCGCCATTGTACTTGGCGGGGGGTTGTTGGTATTAATCTGGATTAAAAATAGGAAGCAGGAGAACGAGTGGCCAGTCCAGGGCGATAAGCCTTTTTCTACGCCTCCGAAATCCAGGGCATCAGACACGAATGGCCAACGTTTTGGCCTAACCAGAGAATTGATAAGAGATCTCGAAACGGCGGCCAAAGAAGCCGGAGCCGCCTATGATTCACTTGAGAGCAGAAGCTCCGAAATGGAGAATCTACGTAGGACTGGAGCCGCTTTGGAGAAGGAAAGAGAACAGATTCAATCTGAAATCAACTCGGTTGGTCCAAAGTTAAGCATCCTTAAAAAAGAATCAAATGATCTCGAAACCCAGAAAAAACAAATGGCTAGCACCCTAGATTCATTAGCAATTCAGATTGGCGAGCACCGGCAGATGCTAGAGTTGAAGGAGTTCGCCGACAAATTGAATCCAACTCTCGCGGGACTGTTTGACAGCGCATTAAAGGATGACACGATAGCGAAACAAGTCGCTGAAACCGTGTTGCGAGACGGTGCGCTTATGGTGGCGATCGACCTTGAAATGCTTGGTGGCGATTTTGGAACAGCCGACAAATTGGTAATCTGGGATTTCAAAGTCGATGAAAGGGGGGGAAATCAGAAGATGGTCATCGCTTTCCCGAATTCCCGAAGTCCAGCTGATCTACGGGCCGGGATTGGGGAACTGTTGACTCGATTCTTTAGCCAACTAACCCAGAACACATGGTTCGGACTCGGTCTATTGAATGGTGATGAAGAGGCAAGATGGTCGGACGCCCACAACCGTCTACGGCAATTGAATATCAATCAAGAAGAGGGCTCAGCGGGTTTGGGCTTCCTTTTAATGGCATTGATGCGCAAATTCCGCCATTCGACGAACCAGTTGGCGTTCGTCATGAATGCGGGCGAAATTCCGACCGAAGAGCAGAACGAATCTATCAGGCGGGCAATGGTCACCATGATTTCATTGGTCGAGATTTTCCTAAACGACAATTTCCTCAGCAGATATGTCCCAATCCTCCGGGCACGGAATCTAGCGAATAGCATCAACCAAAACATCACGGAGCAGAGTATCCATAGGATGATCGATGAAAATGTTGATCACATGGTAATCAGAGATTTGTGGAACGCACCACGGGTTGATCAAGGATTTAAAGTCGTAGAAGCCGATAGAAGGCTTCGAAACCTCGACAGAACGATTGGAGCAAGCGAACGTTATCTCTGGGAATCATTGGTGAGTCCCATCATCTCGGCTGGAGGTAATGCATCTAGCGCTACGGTCGGCGTTCAATTGGCCTTTGTGCCGCTAGCGAACGTGATTGGCCAGTATTTAGAAGACAACCACGCACTCTTCGGCTCCTAGCCGGTGCTTCCTAAACATATAATCTGAGACTTGCAAGAAAGTGAAAATGAACATGCGCAGTGCACCCTCTAGTCCTACAAACGATTCAACTACCCAGCCAAAGGTACACCCTGGGATTCACGATACTGCCTATTTAGTAGAGCTTGTTAATTCAATCTCAATGATCCGCGCTATGGCTCGAAAATGCGAGAATTATTGGGATGTTGAGAGGAATCAGGATTTAGACCGCCAAAAAAGAGCCGATCATCTGGAGATTGATGAAGTCGTCAAGGGGATACTAGGCAAACGCCAATCGGACGCACAATCCCCGGACGCAGTTGGCTATGCCTTAGCCACCTACCTTAAGGAAACTGGTCAAGCAGGGGTGGTAATCCAGGACTGTTACCTTCTGCCAGACGACCTAGGGGAGGATGAAATACAGGGAATAATTCGAGTATTAGATGAGGCGTTCAAAGAAAAGGATCCCACTTCCTCTCTGCTAATCCTTTGGGATCGGGAACTTCCTTTGACATGGGTTGGCGACCATGGTGCGGTCCGCGAGACCCTTGAAAGGAGATGCAGCGACCTTGAGACTTTCAAGTCTAGTCTCGCTTCGGTCCAGCAAGAAGACAAGGTTGAGCAACCGGTTCAGGGGCGGCTAAATAATCCTGACTTCATCCCACCGACCGCGTTAAAAATTATGAAACAGTCTGAGCAGCGAACGCAATTACAGAACAAAAAGGGTGTTCTCCCCGAGGATGAATCTCCTCCAGCCACGGACAAAGAACAGGTCCTGGACATTCTGAAAAATGAGTTGAAAATCCCAGAAATCCTCATACCCGAAAGCGAGATGTATCGAATTTTAAATCTGAAATATACTCCGGTCGAATAACTCTTGTCGGGCAAGCGACGGTCGATGGTGGCTTTGTTGCCAATAGTGGAATGAATAAGATTGTGGTTGCCGTGACGAATTTTTAAAGAATGAGAGGGTGAAGAATTTTGTTGAACATTTTTAAGAAAAAAGAGCTCGAGAAGGAATGGATGGAACGAATCCAGACGGTTGGATGGGTCAGTGAACCAAGGGTCGAAAACGCCGCGAATTTCTCAGATTGGGGTCACAAATGGGGTTGGGAAGCTTTGGATGTTGAGGGCAGGACCGAAGTAATGTGGGCAAGGCGTTGGTTTAACCCTAAGCTGGCAAGGTGGGGAGAAAAATTCTCTTTTCTCCCGTCTTTCAGCGTCCCTCGAAGCAGAATCGAAATGGTTAACGAGTTGAAACACAAGACCGGTTTCGACGGCCCGCTTCTACCGGATGCCATAATCAATATGTGGTTAGATATTGAACTTTTGCTTCAAGACGACGACAACTTGACATTGTCCCCGACATACGTGAAAGACACCGTGGATGTGGAGGAGGCCTTTAAATCAACCGGCGGAATCATGGCCGAAGCAGAGTTAGATGCGATGTACGGCGAGCATGCAAACCTACTTCGAAGGGACAGTCGAATCAACCTTCATGGGGTCATTTTAGACCTTGAATATTTGCGTATCGACGCGAGTTGGCTCTTCCGTCTCACCGAAAACGAGCGTCATAATTTTGATACCTTAGATTTGTCGGATTACGAACCATTGAAATTGAGCCGGTTCGGACATCTTGACGATGATCAACGCGTTGATATCGTCAAGGCTGTGTTTGAGCACCTGTCAAAATCGATCGAAGGATCGGGAATCAGCATTAACAATGCTTTGATCCATGTAGGGAACCGCGAACAAATCAGACTGGCCCTGATAGAAACGCTCGTAACCTCAGAGAAGACTGTTTCGGAACTCATCGACCAAGATAAAGCCAGTATCTTGAAAGAACAGACGGTTAGAAAGGAAATTGAATTTGACATAAGAATGAAGGGCGTAGAAAATGAGGAATTGCGCCAAAACGGGAGACTCTTGACGCTAAGAGGGCTTGTCTTGCAGCGAGCCGAAGCCGAAGCCGAAGCTATGTTTGACGAAGAGTATTCCCAGTCATAAAAGAGGGCGATATGCAGGAAAGACAAAAAAAAGCACAAGAAGAAGTGGAGCAGGTCTATCGGAATCGTTTGAAATCCATTATCAAAAATTCTATAGATCAGGTGGCTCAAGAAACGGGTATGTCCGTTATCGAGGTGGAGCAATCAATGGAGGTATTGGGCCCTGCGCTCGAGCACGCGGATGGCGCCCAAATATCCTCGCTCCTCGTTGAAACTGAGGACCAGTTGTGGGACATAGTTTACGAGGACACATCAATCGAAGTCGAAAGTGGCAAAAGAGAAGTGCAACAGATAAGGCTCTATGAGCAAAGACTGAGGGGCCGCTTGAATGGTTTCCGTAAATATTTGGGTCAAGTGAAAGAGACCCTTAGAAAAGTGTCCTATGCAGAGCCCGCTCGTGACGGCACTCTCGATTCTTTTGCGGGATTGACTCCAATCGCCGATATTATTGCAGCCAGTGAAATGTTTGCAATGCCTGCGATGCCTTTCACTCTACCCGATGGAGAACCCGTCGTAGGTGACAGCGTTTTAGACCAGGGAGCGAGTATCTTTCTCCGACCGCCGAAGCAGCTGGACTAGGGCAACCCGGACGTTTAAACATTGGTACGCAGCGGCGCAGGTTCCTCACACTTCAGTGTTAGTGTGCACCAATATCAGGGTGACGTTGGTTTGGGCGCTGTACGGCAAAACGCGATTCCCCAGTGAGGTCGGGCAGTCCGATAAGGACGGAGGCACCGCCCCCTCTATTTTCGTCCTTGCCATGATATTAATCTATCTGCCTGATTTTACTGGCGGAATCACCGCCGCCAGAGTCTCTGAATCGTCTGCACGATTAAAAAGGTTTCCATGAACCGACCGGAAAAATTTAGAAGAGTTATCAAAGGAAAAAGCCCCGGTGATTCGGCCATCGTTCACGTTAACACGTTGTCATTATTGGGTGTGGTTTCTGGTGACACGGTAATGCTTTCGGTCTCCTGGGAGGTTGGTATCGAGGTGCGGATCGTACCTGGATCGGTCGAGAGGGGTGCAATATTGCTCCCTGGCTCGCTAGCTTCGGGTCATGAAGGTCAGGACGCTTTTCTTACGAAACCCCAGCAGGCACTCCCTGACGAAGCGGACAATGGCGTTAGGGCCAGAGCGGGCGAAGTCGAACTATTTGACGAAACCGAATTTCAGATTGAGGTCCCGACGACAACTTTCGAGGACGTCGCTGGGATGGATGAAGTCAAGAACAAGATACGTCTGGCGGCGATCTATCCTGACACTTACGCCGAGGAATACAGATTTTATGGAGTAAGGGCCGGCGGGGGGATGATTCTTTATGGACCACCCGGATGCGGCAAGACCTTAATGGCCTCCGCCACCGCGGGTGAGGCAGATGCCAACTTCCTGTACGTGAAGGGAAGTAATATCAAGGACATGTACGTCGGAAATACAGAGAAGCAGATCAGCCGGATTTTTAACCTGGCCCGACAAGAAACCAGAAATACCATAATTTTCATCGATGAAATCGATACCGTAATTCCGGCCAGAGGCGACTCAGCATCAGAGCATGGCAGGAACATCTTGGGTAGTTTCCTCAGTGAGATGCAGGGGCTGGAAGAGCAAGACCAGCAGGCGAAATATCTTGTCTTGGTGGCCACGAACCGGCCTTGGGAACTCGACCCAGCCCTGCGAGACCGATTCAAGCGTGGGTTGATATTCGTACCCCACCCGGATGGCCCATCGCGCCGCCGTCAGTTTGAGATTAGTTTAGGCAAAAAAGACCCGGATGCCGTTGACTCTCAGGTGTTGAATAAGAAGAACATGAATCTCTTTGAGGAGATGACTAGGGGACTTTCCGGCAGGGCAATCGAGAATCTGATCGAACGGGCCTCGGAAATCCCGTTGGAAAACCGGATCAATGAGATTGAAACCGGCAAGTTGAAACTAAGTGAAAAAAGACCACCTATTTCGGTGGCTAATTTCAAACAGGCGATCTCGGAGGCGCAGGGCGCGCAGAATGAGTTGCCCGGATGGTACAGAACTACCGTCAATGAGTTGGAACAATTATCGGCTGAAGAAAGGGGTCTCTTTGGAGACCTGATTCGAATCGGACACGAATACCTTGACGAGCACGAAGGCATTAGCAACGTCTCTTGAACGAGCTGTGGACCGGAGTGTCCAAGGTTTCGAAAGAATATGCAAAGCACGGCACGCTTCTGAGGAAATTCTCAATGAAATGAGATTGGTGGCCAAGTAAGTAGCTCTGGCTCATAGTTAGCCGCAGATTAGGGAGTAGATATGCATCGTGACCATAGAGGAATAACATCTCATCGACGGGAGAAAGGATTCGGCGCGTGGGCCGGCGTGGTTACCGGACTTATGGTTGCGGTGTTAGCACTGGCAGGATGTGTCGGAGCCGAAGGGCCATTAGGCCCGCCAGGTCCTGATGGTCTCCAGGGTACTCAAGGCCCCCGAGGCCTCGAGGGTCCTCAGGGAGAGCAAGGTAATCAAGGGATTCCAGGGCCTGAAGGTACGCCAGGTACGCCAGGTGCCCAAGGCATTAAGGGCGATCCGGGGCCCCCAGGCCCTCCAGGCCCTAAAGGGGAAAAGGGCGATGACGGTCCTCGAGGACCCACCGGCAAGGCTAGCATCTTAGAAGTCGAAACGTTTACTCAGACGGTAGGGAAAACGATCAACAGCGCTTGGGCACCTTCCCTAACTCTCGTAATCGAGACACCCGATTCGGGAAAAATTCTGGTTCAAGTGGACGGTTCGGTTACAGAGGGAACGGCTCGGCTTCAAGACTTCGCAGCCGAGGTAGCCCTATCAACTTTGTCTTCAGATCCTGGGGAAGACGGAAAACTTTTGAGCCTAAACGGCGGTGCTGAAGCAGATGGGATTGAGCGATTCGTGTTATTCCATGTTTACCAGGTAGATGCCGGTTCCCATCAATTTTGGCTTTTGGCGAGGGCTTTGTCAGGCGCTACACACTCGATCAAGCCAGAAACTATGTCAGCAATCTTTGTTCCCGAAACTCCCTAATGAATCGTTTGTTGGCTTGGGCTTTGGAGTGGGTATAGCGGTGGGAACTGGTGTGTCTGTCGGCGTAGCGGTAGGAGCGGGAGTATCTATCGTAGCAGTTTTCGCCGTCGGCCCAGGAGCTCTTTCTTCCTTAACCCTAGCTTCTACCGTCGCTTCGATGGCCCGTTCTTGGGCAAGTCTAGCTTCTACTGTCGCATCTATATTTGGAGTCGGCGCAGGGGCAGCAGGATCCGCTCAGGCTGCCTTGGCTTAAGCTCTCGGCCAACGCCAGCAATCATCCCGCGTAGCTCCAACGCACCAAAACCAAGAGCAGTCACGTTCAACCCAGTGCGCCCAAGTTTTCTCTTAGGGAGATCTGCCAAGTATGTCGCTCCTTATGTGAGGCGTTAGGCCTGTTTATTGGATATTCTGCTAAATATAGGCAAATACTGATTTGCGAACACTCTAAAAATCAGGGGAGGGTGCAGATTCTCATTATGTTAGAATCGGCCATCAGATAGCTTTGGCCAGATTATCTTCACATTTTTAAGGATTTGATACATGTGCAATTACTTAACGTCATGCAACGGTCTTCGGGCGATTGTATTTTCAATCGTTGCGGTCTTATTGTTTACCGCCATGGCATGTGAGGGAGTGAAAAAAGAATGGGTCGAGGTATTGAACCCACCCGACCCACAAATAATTGGGCAACAGGGCGAGGAAGCAATGAGCGGGTTCGACTACCGATTTGACGTCTTTTGCACAATTCGTAACGATGGCGGTACAGGTAACATCACCGTCAAAGCGAAGCTACAAAAAGGAGGTTCTTGGGAAAAACGCGAAGTTATACATTTATCAGAGAACGCCAGTCATAACCTGACCTTTAAATTCACGGAGCCTTCCCTTAGGAGTGGAGGGTTGGGCTCAGGAAAATATTGGTGTGAAGCGGTTCCTGGAGGCACCCTTGACCAAAATAGCTCTCCGGCCGCTGCCCCGCAGAGTACGACTACTGCCAGTCCAGAGGTCCGACAGAGTCAGGCGACCCGGAAACCCACTCCGACTGCCTTGCCACGTCAGGGAAATCCCGTTGCACGGCCAACTTCTACTAGCTCAGAACGAAGTGCGAGCCGACCGTCTCCCACAAATGAGCCGGGAAAGGTCAGTCCAGGTCAGGTGGCAGGGGAATTTGTCTCCGTTAGTAATCCTGTCTTCCCTCGAAGTGGGTCAGAGGAGTTAGTGGTCGTCACTTTTAGGAACACGAGTAACGTTTCTACGCACTACACTATTACTGCTAGTTACTCAGGGACGGCATACGACAACGGATGGCGAATAATTAGCTATAACGGCGTAAGGTGTAGCTACAATTCGGAAAAGAAATTAAGAGCGGGTCTTGGGTCCTGCCAGGAACAAGATGTTGACCCTGGGGATAAGATTGAGGTTCACTATACTCTTCGTTCATCTGACGCAGGGTCTGCGTCAATCACCTGGATTTTGACTGCATCCCATACCTGTGGGGGTTTTGGATGCAGGGAAATCCAAGTTGATGAGATAACCGAAAGTTTCTCGGTGTCGACCCGTTAGCAAATAAACAAAAGCTTTACTTTAGTGGTAGTGTAATCGGCGTTACCAGGGACTTCGTTGCGGCGAATCTAATCTACAAAAACTTAAACCGGCTCAGTATTCTGGGTCGGTTTTTTCTTTGCCAAATTATTTCTAGTATCATCCATCTGGCTTAGTTCCCCAGGTACAACAGCGGTCGCAGGCTTCTTTGTTGGAGGTTAACGTTGTTAGACCGAAGTCGGCTGATTCTGATTCTTTTTCGGACTCTGCCCCGCAAAGTCCGAAAAGTTCCTATAGCCCGGGGAGCCTTCAGGCTTCATTCTGCGTTAATCGCCTCCTGAGCCCAACCGTCCACTCCCAATTGAAGGCTCCTTGAAGTTAAAGAAACATTTGGAACAATTTTCATGTTGCCAGCACCACCGGCGGAGACGAACCATTGGCTAAGCCAGCTTACGGCTTCGACTAGGCTGTCAGGTGTATCTCAATAAATACGGGTGCGACTGATGAAGCTCTCAGCAAGGGAAGAATAAGGTGCATTATCCTTGCCAGGAGAATGCCCTCTGCCATAAAGATTCATACCGTAGCAACCCTGACCAATCCCAAGCGACAACATCTGTTAATCTCCGAGGAACAAAACGTTAGCAGTACTTGCTGCCCAAATAGCAGGCTATCAGCCTTTACGGGCCTGGTGAGAACGACTGGACGCGGTCGTTACCACTGTATGCAACGTAGATGCTATCGTCTGATGCCATCGCGGCCTCCCGGGTTATTGAACTGCCCGCTCCTCAAACCCTCCGCACCCCATTTTCTAACGAACACCCCTTCAGAGGTGAACTGATGAATGCGGTGGTGGCCAGTGTCGGTAATGTAGACGGTACCGTCTGATGCCACCGCGACGCCATCCGGAATGAGGAACTTTCCGTCGATCATGCCATACGTGCCCCATTGGGTAACGAAAACGCCTTCGGAGGTGAACTTCTGGATGCGGCTGTTGGATGTGTCTGCAACGTAGACGCTACCGTCTGATGCGACCGCGACGCCAAGCGGGGACCGGAACTCCCCGTCGCCCGAGCCCCCCGTGCCCCATTGGCTAATGAACACACCTTCGGAGGTGAACTTCTGGATGCGGTCGTCGCCAATGTCTGTAACGTAGACGCTACCGTCTGATGCTACCCCGACGCCATTCGGACCACTCGGCCCGTCGTACATGCCTTCGGTGTCCCATTTAACGAACACTCCTTCGGAGGGGTTGGAGGAAGTTCCGCTACAACCAAACAGAGATAGCATTAATGAAATGGCGAGTATTGGAGAAACTAGGCTCAATCGTTTCAAGGGTTCGCCTCAATCGTCGAATCCCGATATGCACGAGATTATATTCCAAAGTTCCAGGCTAAGTGCGTTGTTGCCGAAGAAGAACCCGACGGCCCATTCCAAGGGCTTATCCAGCGATAGCGCCAGCCCTGCGGCCACCACATTGTTGGACTGCAACACCCAGGAACCGACGGGGCGTACCCAGAAGGTACGCCCATCAACATCGACCTCTATCAGTTCAATTTCTTGAACCATTACTTGTAGGCCAGGTATTCGCTGGGCTTCATGCCCTGCTTGTAGACCATCTCCAACTCGTTGTCTCTTAGCCTACCCATTGCCGTAGCCTCTTGGCTCCAGCGATATGCAATGTCATTGTTTACGACTTTTCTTTCCGATAAAAACTCTTTAGTATTCGTAGACCAAAACTGAGGAGGGATTCATATGGCAGCTTTCACCTATTTCTACAAGATACGTATTGACGTCACAAAATCATCTTCCG
>Ga0114999_10009940_pt1 | contig 10351 bp, 10 predicted proteins | sample ArcticOcean_MG_C_3_FD_89820 | JGI IMG/M metagenome (GOLD analysis project Ga0114999, IMG submission 89820) | Marine microbial communities from western Arctic Ocean - ArcticOcean_MG_CB8_126 | ecosystem: Environmental > Aquatic > Marine > Oceanic | place: Arctic Ocean: Canada Basin | collected... | reverse complement strand
GTAAATTCATGCGGGGATAGTTATAAAGACAAAGATATAATAAAAAGTAGATTAGGAAAATACATAAGATGAGTTTAAATATATCTTTAGCTTTTCAAAAATGCAAAAGAGAAAATAGACCAGCGCTGTTAACTTATACTGTTGCGGGAGACAATAGTAAGAATAAATCCCTAGAAATTTTAAAGTCTATTTCAAAATATGCTGATATTTGTGAAATTGGCTTTGCTCACAACACACCAATTGCAGATGGAGGTCAAATTCAAACAAGCACTCATAGAGCTTTAAAAAATGGAATAAAAATAAAAGATGTTTTTCAAATAGTTAAAAAATTTAAAAAATTTAAAGGTTCTAAGCCAGTTATTTTAATGGGTTACTACAATATAATTTATCAGTATGGTGAAAATAATTTTATAAATACATGCAAAAAAGTGGGTGTAGATGGTTTAATTGTTGTGGATTTACCTTACCCAGAAAATAAATATTTTGCAAAAAAATGTAAAAAAAAAAATATTAGCTTTATTCAACTTTTAGCTCCCACTACTTCAAAGTTTAGAGTGAAAAAAATTATAAAAGATTCTCATAATATGATTTATTATATAAGTATGCTTTCAACAACCGGCGCCAAACTCAAAGTTTCTCCTAAAAAAATTTTAGATAAGTATAATGCAATTAAAAAAATCAATAGATCAAAAAATTTAGTAATAGGTTTTGGAATTACAATTAAAACAATTTCTTCCTTAAAAAAGGCTGATGGTTTGGTAGTAGGAAGCGCTTTATGTAAGGAAATTTCAAAATCACTAAATAATAGACAAAATCCTGTCACAAATGTTGTTAATATGGTAAAAAAACTGAAAGAAAAAATACTATGAATTGGATCACACGTTGGGAAAAAATTGGGATAAAAGTAAAGCAAATTTTTAAAAAACAACCCAAACAAAATGAGTCTACTGATTGGAAGAATTGTCCTCAGTGTAAAAAAATATCTTACAAACCCGACTTATTCAATAATGCATATATTTGTGAATGCTCCTTCCATTTCGATTTGCCTCCTAAGCTACGATTAGACTCTCTCTTTGACTCAGATTATGAAATGATTGAACCTTCAAATAATATAAATGCTGATCCTCTAAACTTCGTGGTCAAAGATGGTGCGAGAGAAGGATATATGTATATAAATAAAATAAAAAATTATAGAAAAATTACAGGACAACAAACTGCATTAATATGCGCTTCGGGAAAAATTTCTAATTTGAACGCAGTTGTAGTTTGCTTTAATCCAAAATTTGGAGCTGGACGATTTGGACCAGCTGAAAACGAACATTTTTTAAAGGCTGCAAATTTTGCAGTAGAGAATAAAGTTGATGTATGGATTGTAGTTTATCAAAGTTCTGGCATTGATGTTCATACAGGAGTTACTGGTCTAGCAGGAATGACCAAAAGTGTAATTGCTATGAACGAGATAAAAAAAAATAATATTCCTACTTTTTGTGTTGCTGCAAGAGCAACGGCTGGAGGAACGTATGCCTCAAGTTTTTTTATGCACGATTTTATAATTATTGAATCAAAATGTGTAGAAAATTTACTTTTTTCTGGGAAAAGGGTTACAGCAAATATCTTAAAAGGGACAGATCAAATTCCTAGTGATTTTGGGACGGCATCAGGAATAATGAAATCTGGCCTTGCAGATATAACTCTTGAAAATAGAAAAGAATTAAAAGAAACTATATCTAAATTGGCTAATATAATTTTAAAAAAAGAAAAATTAAATACAACAAATATAGATGAAGCTCATGAAGATCCAAGAGATTTTGAAAAGACTGCTTCTTCTTCATCCTAAAAGTGTAGATCTATCTCTTGATAGAATTAAACGATTACTCAAAGATCTTAATAATCCAGAAAAAAAATTAAAAAATATTATTCAAGTAGTTGGCACGAATGGAAAACATAGTGTCTGTTCTACATTAAGAGAAATTTTTGAAACTGCGGGCTATTCAGTAAATATGAATATAAGCCCATCAATTAGAAAATTTAACGAAAGATATTATCTTTCAGGAAAATATATTTCTGACAAAGAGCTTCACGACTTATTAATTGAAGTTGAGAAAGTTAATAATAAAAAAAGTATTACTTTTCACGAATTTATATGCGCATGTTTTTTCCTTGCTGCATCTAGAAACGCAAGTGATTTAAATATTTTAGAGTCTGGTCTTTTTTTTAGGTTAGATGCTAGCAACGTATTTGAAAAAAATATTTCATCAATTGTAATGCCCATCGGAATGGATCACAAAGATTTTTTAAAAAAAGGAACTATTGATGAAATAGTTTATGAAAAATGTTCAAATCTTCTAGATAAATCCAAAATAATTATATCTGAACAGAAAAAAGATGTTTTAGTAAAAATCAAAAAAAATATTAATAAAAATTCATCATTAAAATCTATTTTTGGTGAAGACTATAAATACATAAAAAAAAATGATGGATTTATTTATAAAGATAATAAATTAGAAATGAATTTGCCTACACCCAACTTGTTGGGTGAATTTCAAATAAGTAATGTTTCTACCGCCATTAATGCAGTAAGAAATCTTAATCAATTTAAAGTATCGGAATCTCATATTAGAAAAGCTATAACTAATATTAAAAGCGAAGGTAGATTGCAGTTTATAAAAAACGGAAAGTTAAGGAAATATGTTTCTAATAGTAATCAAATTTTAATAGATGGAGCTCATAATACTTTAGCAGCATCAGCTGTTATTAAATATCTAGATAGTTTTTATAAAAATAAAAAAATAATTATGGTTCTCGGCATGATGGCAAATAAAGAACACGGTAAATTTATTCAAATATTTAAAGGTAAAATCCATTCAATAATTACTTTAAATATACCTAACCAAATAAACTTTATTAAAAAAGAAAAATTATTAGAAATTGTAAAGTCTTTAGATATCCCAGCAAAAGTTGAAAACTCTATAGAATCTACCTTGAAAAGTATTGCAAAAGAAAATGGTGATGCAATTATATTTTTTACAGGAAGCTTGTACTTTGCTGGAGAAATTTTGAATTTAAATTAAATATTTTCTTTAATCCAAGAAACTATATTTGATTTTGTCGTAGCCCCAACTTTAGTGGCTTTTAATTCTCCATTTTTAAATAACAGCATAGTTGGTATACCACGCACTCCCCATTTTGTTGGTTGATTGGGGTTGTCGTCAATATTATGTTTAGCTATAATAACTTCGTTACTCATCTCATTAGAAATTTCTTCTAGTATAGGACCAACTTGTTTACAGGGCCCACACCATTCTGCCCAAAAATCAACAAGGGTTGGTTTAGAGGCTTTTAAAACTTCATTTTCAAAGTTTTCGTCAGTTATATTTTTGGTTGTCATAGGGTAATTTCAATGTAATAATTTTCTTCTTAATGTCAACTAGCCTTTTGATACATTTTTTCTAATTCTTCAATGTATAAATTGATTTCATTAATTTTTTTTATTTTCTCTTTGTCATCTTTAAATTTATTCCTCAAAGTATCAATTTCTGAATAAGTCCTCGGAATAGTATTCCATTTTTCTTTGTTGGTGCTTAAAACTCTTGCTGCAACTTCTTTGTGTATAGAATCGTATTCGGCTTTAGGTAATGATTCGGGGCTTTCTTCATAAAGAATTTTTTTTCCAAAATACCTTAATCTTTCGTCTTTAAATTTTTGCAGGACTAAAAATTTTTCTTTCCAATCAGCTTTGTGAAAGGCTGGCATAATTGCATTATCTTCCCTGCTAGTGAATTTTTTATAAATAGATTCTTCCGCATATACTTCTTCTTGGGAGTCAAAATCTTGTTTTTCTCTTGCCTCGTCATCTAAAATTGCACTTACTTTTTTTGCAAATTCATTATTTTCTTTGATTAATTTAGCTCTTTCTTTTAACTTTTCTAAACCTAGCTGTTTGTAGCTATCAAAATTTATAGCATAACTAGAATTCATGATTATAGGATGTTTTTTATGTTTTACTGTTCTTATAACCTTAGGAGTTTTTTTAAATTCTTTTTTTAATTCGCTCATTGAAAGATTAAAATAATATTTTGGGTCTGATTTTAAATCAAAACACATTGGATAGCCCCATTGTGGATGCTCACACACAAAAGTTAAAACAAAAGGAAAAGATTTTCCATAGTAAAAAAAATCTGTGCAAAAAGTTAACTCTTTTTTAATTATTTCGAGCGTTTTATCTTTATTGGTAGTCATTAAACTTGACTTCCAAACATTAGGTGCACTTTTGCTTATCAGTTTTGCAATTTCAACTGTTGCCAGAACATCTGATATGGCTGAATGGGCGTCTTTATGAATAATGCCGTTTATTGGAGCTAGTTTGTCTAACTTAAAAATAGGATTATTTTTATCACTAATTGTAGTTTTAATACAACCCGGATGGTAAAGATGTGCTGCTCGCGCCAGACTAAATAAGTCAGCTCTTTCATTTCCATTTGTAACAGTCAAATATGGATAATCAAGATTCTTAAATAAAGTTCTTCTTAAAAATTCTTCGTCAAAATTAATTGAATTATACCCAATAAAGATTGAGTTTTTCCATTTATTAAATTTTTCCATCATTTGTCTTATCATTTGATAGTGGGATAAATTTGTTTCTTTTAATATTTTGGGAGTCGTATTATTTATAAGCAAAGCCATACATTCTGGTATAATACCAGGATTTAATTTACATCGACCTTCATAACGGTCTAGCTCTTGAAAATTATCATTAACTAATACAGCCGCTGCTTGGATAATTTGGCCATACGAAACATTGCTTGAGCAAGTTTCGAAATCATAAAAAACTAGGTTTGTCATTAAAGTGTTCTACTTATTCAATATTTTGATTTTGTCAACGTCTTCTTTAATTGCTTCTACAACTTGCTCAGGATCTTTAATATTCTCTAAAGTTCTCATTATAGATCTAGCGTCTCGCCCAAAATCGTCAGTTACCTTCATGGTTTCTTCTAATTTTTTTCTTAACACTAAAATTCCATCAAAATGCTTGGTAAATCTGTTTGTGATATTTTTAAGATCATCATGAATTTGAGTAGCATGTTTCTGAACCTTGAGTGTATGAAATCCCATATGGAAAGCTTGTAAAATTGCACATAAAGTGTTGGGCCCTGCAACAGTAACCTTATATTTTGTTCTTAATTCTTCCATTAATAATTCTTTAGTTTTAGGATCTCTATAGCTTGAAAGTTCAGCATATAAGCCTTCAACGGGAGCGTAGACAATTGCAAAATCAGTAGTTTTGGGTGGCATAATATATTTTTCAGCTACTTTTTTTGCTTTTGATCTAAATGCTGATGCTAAATCATTTCTAGCTCGCGCCATCTCATCTTTATCTTTTGCTTGGTAAGCTTCATCGATAGCTTTATACTTTTCAATAGGCCAATGACTATCAATAGGGCAAAGGACATCTTCTAACTTAACTGCAAATTCTACCACATCCCTATTCTCATCAGGTTTCATCTTAACGTTTGCGATAAACTGGGAGGCAGGTAATAAATCTTTTAATAAAGCAGCTAAAGAAAATTCAGCTAAGCCGCCGTATTGTTTTACACCCGCTAAAATTCTACTAAAGCTATCTTGACTTTTGTTGATAGACTCAACCTGCTGATTAAAAGCCCCTACTTTCTCATCCACTTTAGTAAGTGCTTGGGTCATGTCCCGAGTTACATCTCTTGATAGAGAATTAAAAGATGTAGACATTGTATTTATAGAATTAGTTAAAGATTCTTTAAGTTTTCCTAATTCTTCATTGTTTTTCTCATCATCTTTATTTTTCTTTTGATTCAGCAAAAGATAAATGACAACGCATAAAAGAACTAGAACAATATATAAAACTGATTCCTGCATGATTATACTAGATATTCTCCATTGAGGTTAAAGTAAACAAATAAACTCAACGATCCAAGTAAAAAAATATCTTAATTAGATTTTTTTTGTCTTTCTCTATCTATATGAGCTGTCATAGCATCAACAAGATAATCGGAATAAGTGAATATTTCTTTTATTTCAAAAGATTTGGTTTCATGTTTTTCAGGATTAGTTTTATTTTCTACAATAATTTTTCCCTTCTTGGCATCAGAGTCTTCTAAATAAATCAAAATTAACCAGTCATCATCAGGGCTATCATCATATCTAATAAAACATTCATTGGTTTCATAACGTCTATCTATAACTCTAAGAATAGATTTGTGTTTTGGAATATACCTTTTATTTAATTGAAAAACTAAAGAATTGGCTGAACGGTAAAAAGATTCTAAAACTAATTCGATAGCAAGTCTATGCTCTGCAAATTCTCTTTCTTTTTGTAAAATATCTTCCTTAGTATCAGCATCTGAAATTTCTACTCCTAGGGACTCTACTCGTTCTCGAATTTTTTGCTCCCTTATTAACCGATATTTTTCTTTAATTTTTTCAAGTCTTTCTTCGACAGGACGATAGTCTTCACGTTGTTCTCGTAATGCCATTTTTTCAAGACTTTTAATTTCTTGAAGTTCTCTTTTTCTAAAAGACTCAATCTTTTTCTCTAACTTTATTTCTTCTAAAAACCTACGTCTTTTTTCAGCTTGCTCTCGACGTAATATGGCTTGCTCTTGCCTAATAAACTTTTTTAAATCTTGAGAGCGTTCTCTTGCCAATTTTTCTTCATTCTTTAGTTCACGTTCTTTATTTTCTAAACTTAAACGAGCTTTTTCTATTATTAGGCGCTCTTTTTCTTTTTGATCACGCTCAATCTTTTCTAATTGTTTAATTTTTTTATTTTCAAAATAATTATCATATGCCCTAAAAAATGGTGTCAAAATAAAGTTAACTACTTGTTGCAAGCTGTTTTTAGTAACCTCACTTACTCTTTTTTTTATTTTAGAAATATTTTTTTTCTTAAAGTTTAACCTGAGCGTTTTAATTTTTTTTAATTTAAATTTAGGTAGTTTTAATGAAAGCAGTCTATCTATTGGTTTTTTAACTAGTTTTTTTTTAAGTTTTTTGCTTTTTGAACTTTTGTGTCTGGTTGCAAATTTTCTTTTTTTGAATTTTTTAATTTTTCGCGATCGATATTTTTTCTTAAAAGTTCTTTTCTTTTTTCTTTTAGCAGAATTTTTTTTTATTTTTTTTTTATTTTTTTTCTTCATTAAAAATGATTCTGATTATATATAACAAATATTAGTTATATATATAGTCTCTACGATTGCTGGGGACAGCAGTATAATTTTTTACAATCTGTAGTTGGTAGACTAAAAGATCACGATAACGGAATGTAGCAGAACAGCTGCTAAGGTAAAACTCCCACATTTTGCAAAAATGTTCAGAATACATTTTTTTTACCTTTTCCCTGTTTTGTAAGAATCTTTCTAACCACACGTCTAGAGTTTTGTCATAATGTTGGATCAAGCTTTCCATGTCGGCCAAAACTAACCCTGTTTTTTCTATGGCGCTTACAAGGTCGCTACCACTAGGCACTAGCCCACCCGGAAAGATATATTTTTGCATCCAAACTTGAGGAGGACTCTTGGGTTCAGTCGATCCAATCGTATGAATTAAACTTAATCCATCATCGGTCATTAAATCATTTATTTTTTTGAAAAAAGTTTTATAAAATTTTCTTCCTACATGCTCCAACATACCTACCGAAACAACTCTGTGGAATTTTCCTTTTAGTTGTCTATAATCTAAAAGTTCAAAATAACATTGGTTATCTAATTTCAATTCTTTAGCTTTTTTTTTACAGTATTCATATTGATTTTTACTTAAAGTAACTCCGGTAACTTCACATTCAGATTGTTTTGCAATTTCAAAACACATAGAACCCCACCCACATCCTATATCTAAAACTTTTTGGTCAGGTTTCAAATTTAGTTTTTTAATTATATGATTAATTTTATTTTGTTGGGCTTCTTCAAGAGTTTCATTTGAAGACTTCCAATACGCACATGAATATTGTCGATGATTTTTGTCTAAAAATAAATCATAGAAATCCTCTCCTATATCATAATGATGTTCAACATTTTTTTTCGATTTTATTGGAAGGTTATAATTTGTAAAAAATCTCCACGCGTGTAAAATCTTTTTTATAAGATGGCTTGATGTATTGATTTCTCCTCGACCTAAATTTTCAAAGGTTAAATTTAAAAAATCAGATAGCGATCCATTTTCAACTTTAATATCTCCATTCATATAAGCTTCGGGAAACGAAAGATCAGGATTAATTAATAATTTCCAGTTAAGACTTTTATTTAAAATTTTTAATGTTATTGGTTTTTTCAAATTTGGGTTACCACAAATAAACTTTTGACCCGAATAGTCTATTAAAACTATTCCACCTTTTTTATATATTTTTGAAAATAATTTAGCTACTAACATAATTTATACTGCAATATTGTTATCTGGATAAAAATCTAAAGCCTTTAATTCTGACATCATTTTTTTTTCTTGTTCTTTTGTTAATAAACTTAAAGGTGGTATGAGAAATTTATATTTTTCATTTTCAATAGACATAAAACTGTGAAGAGCAGAAATTAAATTATTTTTATCAAAAACTGAACGGATAGCGCATAAACGTTTATTATGTGTTTGTTTTTTTTTATTATGAAAATCATCATAAACTTTACGTGCTAGAGATGCTGTGGTGTTGCAGACGGCACTGATTATTCCGCTGGCTCCTAGCTCGAGTCCTTTAAGTAATTTCTTTTCTGATCCTGGAAATACTAAAAAGTTTGGAATTTTAAGCACCTCATATAAATTATGAGTACTATCCTTTACGCCCACAATCTGTTTTGGGTAATCTTTAACTAATTTTTCTACTACTTGAGGGCTAAATTTATAACCACACAATTTTTCAAAATTATATAAAATGATTTCACTATCTGGAACTTTTTGTATTATATTTGAAAAAAAAGCATAGGCCGCTTCATCACCATATTTATAGTAAGCCGGCGGCATAATAAGAAATCGATTTATACCATTTTTCAAGCAATACTTTATTAATTCAACAGTTTCGTTAAGAGAATTATCTGAAGTGCCAATTAAAAAATTATCTTTAAATTTATTATTACTAATTTTTTCAATTAACTTTTCTTTTTCGTGCTTTGAAATTAGTTGTCCTGCCCCCGTGCTTCCAAATATAACAACGCCATGGCATCCATTTCCAATAAGCTTTTCTAAATGCAAAATGGTTGCGTCAGCATCAAGCGACAGATCCTTGTTAAAACAAGACATTGAAGCTGCATAAATTCCGGGTTTGACTGCCATATTTTAACCTCTTAACTTAATTATTTAATATAAATTATATAAAATTGAAAAAATGAATCAAACTGCTTTAGTTATAATAAAATCAATGGGTATTGGAGATATGGTCATTTTGACTGCTAATATTCATGCAATAAGTAAATTTATTGGTAAGCCTATTGTTGTTATGGCGCAAAAAAGTACACGCGCTGGCGAATTATTAAAATATGACCCCCACGTTGCAAAAGTAATCAGCTTAGACAAAAATGGTTTTTTTAATATTATTAATAAAATTAAGCATCACCAATTTGACCAATCCTATGTTTATAGTGACAGCCTAAGACTTAATCTAATTACAAAATTATCAGGTATTAAAAATAACTTTCAATATAAACTCTTTTCAAAAAAGGGAAAAAATTTCTTTATGGCTGCGAAAAAATTTACCGAAAAAACTTTAGATATGCAGATAGACCATGAATCTAAAATAATCTGGAATATGGATGAAATTGAAAAAGCAAAGAATAAATTTGATATTTCAAATAAAACAATAAATATAGTTTGCGGTATTTCTGCATCAGGTTTGACTAAACGTTGGGATATTAAAAATTATATAAAATTATTTGAAAGCATTAATAAAAAATTCCCTTGTAAATTTTTTATTGCTGCGGGCCCAAAAGATGAGGATCTAGTCAATGAAATAATGAATTCATCATTTAAAAAAAATTGTATTTCTTTTTTGAAAATGAGTATTGCTGAAACGATACCCATTATTAAAGCGTGTCATAATTATATTGGAAATGACACTGGTTGGGGCCAAATTTCTGCTGCATTAAATTTAAAATCCTTATTTTTATTTTGTGACTCTCCGACTATCTATGGTCTTTGGAGAAAAAACATATCAATTATTGTGCCAGTAGGCGAAACAATTGAAAGTTGTGGACATAACACTAGAGGAAAAGATAAAATTTCTTTTGAAGAAGTATTAAATAAATCTTTAAAATTAATTAGCTAAAATCTGTTTTAATTATTAAATCCCTAGCCTCGGTCAACATTTGGGAAATTTTAGTACTATCAATATCCTTATTTCGAT
>Ga0114999_10009939_pt1 | contig 10351 bp, 11 predicted proteins | sample ArcticOcean_MG_C_3_FD_89820 | JGI IMG/M metagenome (GOLD analysis project Ga0114999, IMG submission 89820) | Marine microbial communities from western Arctic Ocean - ArcticOcean_MG_CB8_126 | ecosystem: Environmental > Aquatic > Marine > Oceanic | place: Arctic Ocean: Canada Basin | collected... | reverse complement strand
ACGCCCAGCATAAGCGCTTGGCTGGCGCGCGGACCTGGCCCCCAGGAAACGTGTTGTTGTACCCCCGGAATTTCGCTGGTCTCCGGTCGGCCACTGCGAACCAAACGTAAGATGGCGTCAGCAACGCTATCACCCACTGGGATTCGGCGAACAAGTTTTTGCGCCTCAATTAGATCACCAGCACTCATGACACTCGACACATCATTGATGTCGGCATCTGACGTTGCTTCCAAAATTTGACGCTCTGCCGACACATCCGGGTAACCCACGTTAACCTGCATGAAGAAACGATCCAACTGAGCCTCTGGCAACGGATAGGTGCCTTCCTGTTCCAGCGGGTTCTGCGTTGCAAGAACATGAAACGGGGATGGCAATGCGTGGTAATGCCCGGCAACCGAAACGCGATGTTCCTGCATCGCCTGTAAAAGTGCCGATTGCGTGCGCGGGCTGGCGCGGTTGATTTCATCGGCCATGAGTAGCTGGCAGAATACCGGTCCCTTGATGAAGCGGAAGGATCGCTTTCCACCATCGGTTTCTTCCAACACTTCTGATCCCAAAATATCGGCAGGCATCAAATCAGGAGTGAACTGAACCCGGCGGGTTTCCAGGTGAAACACCTTAGATAAGGTCTCCACCAACCGCGTTTTTCCAAGGCCCGGGACGCCAACCAACAACAAATGGCCGCCAGCCAATAAGGTGATTAAGGTCTCTTCGATCACCTCGTGCTGGCCATAAATGACCTGACCAATTCCGTCGCGGGCTTTTACAATCGTCTGGCCCAGTTGCTCGATGGCCTCGACCATTGCGTCAGAGGAGTCTATGTTATTAGCTTCTTTGGCGGTAGCTTCCACAGTACTGTCTCCACATTCTCATTGCCCGGTTATAATGCATGAACCAGGATACGTCGGATACTCGTAATTTACCCGTTTCAAAAGGCGGCCCCCAGCAGTGTGGCGACTTTAACATCCGCATCGATCGCAATGGTAATTGGTATTACAAGGAATCTCCAATCAACCGTTTAGGACTTGTGAAATTATTTTCTTCGGTCCTTTCCCAAGACGCAACCGGAAACTACTGGATGACCACGCCGGTGGAGCAGGGTACTATTGAGGTTGAGGACGTTCCTTTTCTGGCGGTTGAGCTTAGCATAGAAAATCCAGGACCTGATCAAACCCTGAGTATGAGGACCAACCTTCACGAAATTGTGACGCTGGATAGTGATCATCCGCTGACCATCACCACCAACCCTGAAACAGATGAGCCCTCGCCTTATCTAACGGTTCGGGATAATTTGAAGGCACGCCTGACCCGGTCGGTATATTATGAAATCGTCGACCTGGGTGTTGAAGAAACGATTGATGGGGAAAACCTTTTTGGGGTATGGAGCACGGGAGAGTTCTTTTCCTTAGGGAGTTTAGACGAAGATGGAGAATAGCTAAGTGAACGGACGGCTGACACGCGAATGGATTACGGAACGCTTCCAAGCAGGTTCGCCCAGTGGCGACCCTAAAATATGGGGTGACTATATGCTGAACCCCGGCATGGCCCAGGCCACCGACCTGACGCCTGCTGCGGTGCTTATTCCCGTGGTCAATCGCGCTGAAGAATTAACCGTGCTGTTCACCCGACGCACGGCACACTTGGCTAAACATGCCGGGCAAATTAGCTTTCCCGGTGGCCATATAGAGGACAGCGACAAGGAGCCAACCGACGCGGCGTTACGCGAAACCGAAGAAGAAGTGGGGCTGCCGCGCCACCACATCGATGTCATAGGCCAATTAGAAAACTATATTTCTCGTACCGGTTTCAGGATCACGCCAATCGTCGGTGTCATTGAACCGCCCTTCCCTATGGAACCCGACCCGGGTGAAGTAGATGAGGTCTTCGAGGTTCCGCTAAGCTTTCTCCTTAACCCGGAAAACCATCACCGCCACACCCGAACGGTTGAAGGCCAAGACCGAGAGTTTTACGCGATGCCCTATGGTGACTATTATATTTGGGGTGTCACGGCTGGAATATTGGTTAACCTGTATGAGTATTTGAGCGCAGAATGATTAGAATTTTTTTCTTATACCTGTTGCCACTATTGCTGCCGACATTGCTCTATCTCGGCTGGTTTTTGATTGCCAAGCGGCGCGATAATAAAGGCCTTCCGCCGCTGACAAAAGGCCCTTGGGTCTGGCTGTTCGGCAGTGGGGTGGTGTTTATGTTGGCTATTTTAGCCTACGTTGCCGTGACAACAGGGTCTGAGCCAGGCACCAGCTATCATACGCCGGTCTATCAAGATGGAAAGATTGTCCCCGGCGGGTTTAAATAGGGGCGCTCGTTATGGCAACGCCCTCTAAAACCCTTCCCCCGCTTGTGCCCACGGGCAAAATTTCGTCACAACCTTGGATGACGGCACCTGAAGTTCGATCGGTAATTAGTGCCCTGACGGCAGAGGGTGCAGAAGTCCGTTTCGTCGGCGGTTGTGTCCGAGACGCCATTCGCAAAATTGAAACCCACGATATCGATATCGCGACCCCCAGCCCGTCCGAAGTGGTGATGGCGCTGCTTAAAGATCAGGGCATAAAGGCAATCCCAACCGGATTGAAACATGGCACCGTCACCGTGGTCAGTGGCATTTGGAATATGGAGATCACGACCCTTCGGATTGATCTGCAAACCGATGGCCGCCACGCCAAGGTCGCGTTTACGGACGACTGGATTGCCGATGCGGCGCGGCGTGACTTCACCATTAACACCTTATCGGCAACGCTGGACGGCGACGTCTATGATCCGTTTTCTGGGATGGATGACCTCGCTAAAGGCCGGGTACACTTCGTCGGAAATGCCCACGACCGGATTGAGGAGGACGTCCTCCGCCTGCTTCGGTTTTTCAGGATGCACGCGATCTATAGTAAATTTGGGCCTGATAAAAGTGCGCTGGCCGCGTGTCGAAATCTCGCCCCTCGGTTGATCGAATTATCCGGCGAGCGCGTTCGAACGGAGGTGCTTCGTATTCTAATGGCGCCGGAGCCCGCCGATACACTTACCGTCATGCGCGGCGAAAAAGTCCTGGAGCAAATTTTTCCAGAAGCAACCAACATTGGCAGATTACGCACACTGACGTTTTTGGAAACCCGCGCGATCAATGTTCCGAGTGTCGTGCCAAACGATCTCAGGCGGTTCGCTTCGGTTTTAGAATTGGAGCGGGGCAAGGTTGACGATTTGGCCTCCCGAATGAAACTTTTTAACAAACAGGCTCAACGCTTGAGCACCCTTATGACAGTCGAGCCCCCTGCATCGCCAGAGATTGATCCTTCTACGCGACGCCAACGCCTCCATCGCCTTGGTCCAGATATCGTCCGAGATCTTGTGCTACTGGCATGGGCAGGGGAACTAGCAACAGCTCCGCATCGTTCAAGCAAACGAACCGCAGAATGGGTAGAGCTTTTGGACGAAGCGGATACTTGGGAACCTGTTGATTTCCCGCTCAAAGGTAAAGATATTTTGGACCGAGGCATGGAACCGGGTACCGAGGTCGGAGAAATTCTGCGCACTGTAGAAGACTGGTGGGAATCGAAGGATTATGCGCCTGATCGTGACGCGTGCCTAAAGCATCTCGCCGAAATTATGGCCAAGTAACTTCTGGCGGCAGTGACATCAGGATGGCTTCCGTATTGCCACCCGTTTTCAGGCCAAACAACGTCCCTCGGTCATAGATCAAATTAAATTCCACATATCGACCGCGCTTAATAAGCTGCTTTTTCTTTTCGTCATCGGTCCAGGCCTCATCCATGTGACGGCGGATGATTTGCGGATAGATGTCTATAAAAGACCGCCCCACATCTTGGGTGAATTGAAAGTCTTTTTCCCAGTCACCGGTATCGAGATTGTCATAAAATATGCCGCCAACACCCCGAGCTTCTTCACGATGCGGCAGATAAAAATACCGGTCGCACCATTCCTTAAACTTTGGATAATAGTCAGGGTCGTGGGCATCGCAGGCCCCTTTGAAGGCACCATGAAAATCAGCGGTGTCTTGTTCGATAGGAAATACCGGGGTCAGATCGCCACCGCCGCCAAACCAACCTTTGGTGGTGACAATCATCCGGGTATTCATATGCGCGATTGGCACCCGAGGAGACCGCGGGTGCACCACCAATGAAATGCCGGCCGCCCAAAATCGTGGGTCTTCGGATGCGCCAGGAATGTTCGCGCGAAACTCTTCAGAAAATTCGCCATGAACGACAGATACGTTTACCCCGGCCTTTTCCAGGACACGGCCGCCCCGAAGAACCGACATCTCTCCACCACCGCCATCATTGTCGCGATCCCAGACCGTCCGCTCAAACCGCCCAGGAGAAAATTCATCGGCGCCTTCGCGAGTGCAATCATTCTCTATCGATTCGAACGCAGCGCACAACTGGTCGCGCAAGTCTCTGAACCACGTCATTGCGCGATCTTTTTGCTCCTGAGTACCGGTTGTCATTCTTGTTCCTTTAGTATTACTGGAAATCCATAGGTTTGCCGCAATCCTTCGCCCAGCACCATGGCTGCCGCAACCGCGACATTCAAGGACCGGGCAGCAACCGCCATGGGAACCGTGACACGGGCGTCGGCTGCTTGATGAACCTCGTCTGGAACGCCAGCGCTTTCTCGACCCAAAAGGACCGTATCATCAGGCTTAAATTTGAAGTCCGTATAAGATGTTGCCGCTTTGGTGGTCAAAAGAATTAATCTTCCGGCCCGCCCCATCTGATACGCCGTCCAAGACACATGTCTGGTTAAATCCACCTGATCGAGATAATCCATACCAGCCCGACGCATGCGGCGTTCATCGAACACAAAACCGCACGGTTCAATCACATCGACAGGCACATCCAAGCATGCCCCCAATCGCATGAGGGTGCCGGTATTCTGTGGAATATCCGGTTCAAACAAAGCGAGTCTCATATTCACTCCTAAGAATTCGGCGGAATTTTACATGTCCTGGGAGCGCCTTAAAGGAAAAAATCTTTAATCTTAACCCTTTGCAATATAAAGCTGTTCATTATAACCTGCACTTTACCAGGCTCTTCAGGGCCTTGTGTTGTGTAGTGTTCAAAATTGAACGTGCACGTTTTTATTAATTTTGAGGCGGAAAAACGGGAAATATCCCACCGCCCTAACCGGATAAAGATAAGGGGTCTATTCATGGCAGAGTCGCCAACCACTTCTCCGGATACGCCGGACGATGAAGATCGTCGGGATTTTCTTGTGATCGCCACCAGCACGGTGGGAGCGCTTGGCGCTGGGATGGCCGTGTGGCCGTTGATCGATCAGATGAATCCTGCGGCCGATACCTTGGCGTTATCCACGACGGAAGTAGATTTATCGCCCATTGAGGCTGGACAGAGCATTACAGTCGTTTGGCAGGGAAAACCCGTCTTTATTCGCCGTAGAACCGCCGCTGAAATTAAAGCGGCCCGATCCGTAAATCTGGCCGATTTGCTAGATCCTGAAGAGGACAAAGCCCGGGTCAAAAAACCGGAGTGGCTGGTCATGGTTGGTGTTTGCACGCACTTAGGATGTATTCCTAAGGGGCAAAAAGGAACGGAGCCGAAGGGCGAGTTTGGTGGCTGGTTCTGCCCATGTCACGGATCGCACTATGATACCTCCGGTCGTATCCGTAAGGGACCCGCACCAAAGAACTTGCCGGTGCCACCTTATACGTTCACCAACGACAAAACCGTCAAGATCGGGTAGGGGATACAAATGTCTGATTTAAATCTTAAAAACCCGGTCCTTAAATGGATTGAGTACCGCCTGCCAATCTTCGCGTTTTTGAAGCATGAGACCGTGGATTATCCCACACCGAAGAACCTAAATTACTGGTGGAACTTCGGATCGCTCGCAGGCATCATTTTGGTTGTCATGATCGTTACGGGTATCGTCTTAGCGATGCACTATACGGCACATGTAGATATGGCATTTGGCAGTGTTGAACGGATTATGCGCGATGTGAATTACGGATGGCTTATTCGCTATCTGCACATGAACGGCGCATCGATGTTCTTCCTGATTGTCTATATTCATATGTTCAGGGGACTTTATTACGGGTCTTACAAGGCCCCCCGCGAACTTCTGTGGATGATCGGTGTGGTAATTCTGATCGCTATGATGGCGACGGCATTCATGGGATATGTGCTGGTTTGGGGGCAAATGAGCTTCTGGGGCGCAACCGTGATTACCAACCTGTTCTCCGCTATTCCACTGGTCGGTGACGCGATTGTCACCTTGCTGTGGGGTGGATTTACCGTTGACAACCCAACGTTGAACCGGTTCTTCTCTCTGCACTATCTGCTGCCGTTCGTTATGGTTGGGCTGGTTTTTGTCCATCTTTGGGCACTGCATGTGCACCGGTCGAACAACCCGTTGGGTATTGAGACAAAGACAGACGGCGACAGCATTCCGTTCCATCCGTATTACACGATCAAAGATACGTTTGGGCTGTCTGCATTCTTCGTGATTTACCTTGGTTTCGTGTTCTTCGCACCGGACTTCTTCGGTGAGCCGGACAACTACATCGAAGCCAACCCGTTGGTAACACCGGCGCACATTGTTCCAGAATGGTACTTGCTGCCGTTCTATGCAATCTTGCGGGCGTTCACAGCGGACTTCTTCCTGTATATTCCCTTTTCATGGCTAATGTCGGCACAGCTGGCTGGTGTTATTGCTATGTTTGGCTCACTCCTGGTGCTGATGCTTCTGCCTTGGCTGGATACATCAAAGGTCAGGAGTGGCAAATTCAGACCGTACTTCCCGTACTTTTTCTGGATATTTATCGCCGACTGTTTCTTCCTTGGATACATTGGTGCAACCACTCCAGAAGGCTGGCGAATTCTTGGTGGACAGTTAGGCACGGCTTATTACTTTGCCCACTTCTTCGTCATTACACCATTGTTGGGGTGGCTCGAAACGCCCCTGCCACTGCCTGAGAGCATTAGTGCCGCAGTCACTAAAAAAGGGGGAGATGGCTGATGCGTAAATTACTCCTAAGCGCCGCCGCCGCGATGATGTTATTCAGTGGCTCTGCCTTTGCTTCAGGTGGCACACCCAAAGCACCGGCCCAAAAATGGTCCTTCAGTGGAATCTTCGGCACTTACGATCGTGCTCAATTGCGGCGTGGGTTTCAGGTCTACTCGGAAGTCTGCGCAGCATGTCATTCGCTGAACTTGGTTGCCTACCGCAACTTGATGGACATCGGCTTCAGCGAAGCCGATGTCAAAGCCATCGCGGCGGAGCAAGATTTCAAAGACGGCCCCAATGACGAGGGTGAAATGTTTGAGCGTAAGGGCAAGCCGTCTGATCGCTTCAAATCTCCGTTTGATAATGCAAAAGCGGCCCAAGCGTCCAATAACGGTGCCAACCCACCTGATCTTTCGCTGATGGCGAAGGCTCGCTTGCACGGTCCTGACTACATTTATGGGCTTTTGACAGGGTATAAGGAGACTCCCCCCAAGGGCGTCACTTTACCGGAAGGGATGAACTACAACACCTACTTCCCGGGTCATCAAATCGCCATGGCCCCACCGCTGTCCGATGAAGCGGTGGAGTATAAGGACGGCACCAAGCCGACCCTTGATCAACATGCCCGAGATACCGTGGTCTTCCTCGCCTGGGCGGCGTCTCCTGAAATGGAGGAACGCAAGCGTATGGGCATCAAGGTCCTGTTATTCTTGCTGGTCCTGACAGGAATGCTGTTTGCACTGAAAAAGAAAATTTGGTCAGACCTTCATTGACCCTCACGACATAGGGATTAAGTTCAAAAGGGCCGCTCTCACCAGCGGCCCTTTTATTTATGCCGCCTTTATAATACCCCCGGGAATACTTACATGGCCCTGCAACGCGACAATCGTAATGTCCTCGTTCTCGCGACGAGCCAGGCACTTTACATGACCGGCATGAGTATTAATGCCATTTTGACCGGCCTCGCGGGGTTCATGCTGGCGTCAGATAAGGCGCTGGCAACCCTGCCGTTCACCGCCGTTATTATCGCCACCATGTTTACGACTGTCCCGGCCTCCCTGTTAATGAAACGTATTGGACGGCGCCCCGGTTTTATATTGGGTGCCTTGATTGGCATCATTGGTGGCTTGATCAGTGCTTACGGTATTTATATTCGGGAGTTCTGGTGTTTGGTTGCAGGTACGTTCGTTATCGGCATGTTTGGTGGGTTTGCCCAATATTTCCGCTTTGCCGCTGCGGATACCGCCCGCCCCGAATTTAAAAGCAAAGCCATTTCATTGGTCTTGGCCGGTGGCGTGATCGCCGCCATCGCCGGGCCTGAACTGGCAAAATGGTCCAATAACCTGTTTGAGCCGATCTTATTTTTGGGTGCGTATGTGGTTATTTCAGCTCTGGCACTGATCTCAGCGGTGCTTCTGTTCTGGCTCGATATCCCCAAGCCGTCGGCGGAAGAAATTAAATCTAAAGGCCGTCCAATGTTGGAGATCATGCGTCAGCCGACATTCATTGTCGCCGTGCTGTGTGGCATGATCGGCTATAGCACGATGGCGTTGGTCATGACCGCCACCCCCCTGTTCATGCAGTTTTGTGGCTACGGTATTTCCGACACAGCCTTTATCATTCAATGGCACAGCCTTGGTATGTTCGCCCCGGCATTTTTCACCGGTCATTTGATCCAGCGGTACGGGGTCCTAAACATTATCCTGATCGGCATCGTCCTACAGGCAAGCGCCCTAATTTTCGCCGTCTCCGGCATTAACCTATACAATTTCTGGTTTGCCTTGGTTGCCGTCGGAGTTGGTTGGAATTTTATCTTCGTCGGCGGCACGACTCTGTTGACGGAATGCTATGCCCCCGCTGAACGAGCAAAGACCCAAGCAGTCAATGATCTAATGGTGTTCGGGTTCGTTGCTATAGCATCACTGCTATCGGGCGCAATTTTGCATCTGTTTAATTGGAACACGGTTATGGCCATCGCTGCCCCGGCATCATTGATCCTAGGCGTAGCCGTGATTTGGTTGAAAGCCCAACGCCACAGGGAATCACTCGCGGCAGAAACGTCTTAAGTTACAATACCTTAAGCTACTTCGGGGCTTCATCCCCATAAAATGTCGCCTTTAACGCAGGGATCAAGTTGTTAGGTTGCGACTTGTCAGCAGACAAGTACACCACCGCCCAAACTGCCATGGTTATAAAAAATAGGACCTGAACAACTCGGGTCAGCTTAGGCTTAATATTCTGCCGAAATCGCTCTACCATATCCATATGGTTTCGGTAGATATAAATCCGCAGCGCCAACGCACCAATCGCCAAACCTAAAAATACAAAAAAACCTGAAGACATGGGTTCTACGATTCGAGCTATTTATTTTGGCGCATCTGGGTAGAGCCCCCTTAAGCCCTGCTCGGATGCTTCGCACACGCCTTGTTCGGTAATCAATCCACTCACCAAGCGAGCGGGCGTAACATCAAAGGCATAATTTGCCGCTTGGCTTTCGTCCGGCGTGATCCTTACCGTCTCAACTGATCCCGATGATGTCCGCCCCGTCATTTCAGTGACCTCGGTCGCATCTCTTTGTTCGATGGGAATTTCAGCGACGCCGTCGCGCAAAGTCCAATCGATGGTCGGACCTGGCAGACCGACATAAAATGGCACACCATTATCCTTGGCCCCAAGTGCCTTCAAGTAAGTGCCGATCTTATTACAAACATCGCCTGTCCCCGTCGTGCGGTCGGTTCCTGTAATACACAGATCCACCAGCCCATGCTGCATCAAATGGCCGCCAACGTTATCAACAATCACCGTATGGGGGACACCGTGCTGGCCGAGTTCCCAGGCAGTCAGACTTGCCCCTTGGTTGCGGGGCCGAGTTTCATCGACCCAGACATGAACCGGCACACCCGCGTCATGGGCCTTGTAGATGGGTGCCAGCGCCGTGCCCCAATCGACAGTCGCCAGCCAGCCTGCATTACAATGGGTCAGCACGTTCACCTGCTCCGGCTTGCCCCGCTTTTCCCAGGCCGCGCGGATAAGAGGCGCACCGTGATCGCCGATAGAACTGCAAATTTCAACGTCTTCATCACAGATTTCGGCGGCGCGTTCATAGGCTGCAGCCCCCCGCTCTCCTGCCGCCAAAGGTTCCAACACACCGCGCATTTCATCTAAGGCCCAGCGCAGATTAACCGCGGTCGGTCGGGTTTCCATAAGCTGACCGTAAGCTGCTTCCAAACTTGCATCCGATGCATTTTCCCGCATCGCCAGCGCAATTCCATAGGCTGCCGTGGCACCGATTAGGGGCGCGCCCCGAACCAGCATCGCCGCAATGGCATGCGCAGCGTCGGCAACCGTATCTAATCGT
>Ga0114999_10009934_pt1 | contig 10356 bp, 10 predicted proteins | sample ArcticOcean_MG_C_3_FD_89820 | JGI IMG/M metagenome (GOLD analysis project Ga0114999, IMG submission 89820) | Marine microbial communities from western Arctic Ocean - ArcticOcean_MG_CB8_126 | ecosystem: Environmental > Aquatic > Marine > Oceanic | place: Arctic Ocean: Canada Basin | collected... | reverse complement strand
ATCGTCTGGGATCCAATCCATGTGGATATAAGGCTGGCGCAAGTCTCTTGGAGTGACCCCGTTCAGATCAATGATTTTGCGTGTAGCCACGGCCTGATCAAGGATCGCCCGATCGAGTTTCCCATCTTCGTGTTCCAGGCGGGCCCGGGTGCTGGTCACCGCCGGGCGACCCGACGCAATGCCACAGTATTCCTTGACCCGCTTGGAGATCGCAGCGGTGCCGATCTCCCCTGCGGCGTCGACAATTTCCTGTTTGTCGAACCCGATTAAAGGCCGCAGAACAGGCACGGTGGCCGCAGGTTCGATCGCCTGCAAATTCCCGAGGGTCTGAGACGATACCTGGCCCAGGGCCTCGCCGGTAACGATCGCTTCCGCCCCGGATTCACGGGCGATGGCGCTGGCTGCACGGTACATCAGGCGCTTCAAAATAACCTGGGAATATTCCGGGCGGACCTTGCCTTTAAGATCGCGAACTGGGCCATCAAAATCGATCACATGAAGCCGGGAATGATGGCCAAACCCCCAGGCATCATTTAGGACCTTGGTGACCTGAAGCACCATGCGCACGTATGCGCCGCCGCCCAAATTGCAAAACACATGGTCCAGGGCGATGCCGCGCTTCATGATCCGCCATGCCGCCACCGGCGAGTCAAAGCCGCCAGACATCAATGCAACGGCCTTGCCGCCGACACCGATTGGCAGGCCGCCAGCGCCCCGTCGTCGATCCGTGAACAGAGTGCAGTTGTCAGCCCCGATTTCCACATAAACGGTGATGTCGGGGCTCGTCAGATTGACAGTGCCAAAGGGATTGAGAGCGGCCCCCAATTGTTCGTTGATCACCTGGGTCGAAAATCCCATCTGCACTGTTTTCTTGGCCCGCACGGCATATGTCTTGCCATGAAGACGGTCGGCGAATTTTTCCCTGCCCGTGGCCACGATGTCTCCCACCGTCGGCGGACATTCGGCTTCCACCGACGAATAGGTGCCGATGCCAAATACCCGGGGCAAAACCCCCATGGCAGCGTCGGGGGTGCGAGTGGTCAGGTACAGGCGACCAAAATCTTGGCGTAGATCTGCGGTGGCACCAACGCTGGCCAAGGCTTGGGTGATGTTGGCGCGCAGGATTTTTTCGAATTTTCGCCGGGTCCACCGGGATTTGATGGCAACCTCGGCGGCTGGGCGAATGATGATCAGGCCAGGACTGTCCGGCATTTAACGTTCTTCCTAAAGTGTCTGTAACGTTGCCTACACCCGACCCCAGCCCCGCTTCAAGGCAGAAATAACCCGTGGATTCGTTTCGGCGTATTGCCCCAACCCGGCAACCCCGGTACGATTTCCTGATTGGAGCTTGGAGGACACAATGAAACGATCACTGTTGGCGGCACTACTTTTTGGCTTCGCAGCGCTCACCGCAACGCCGTCGGCTGCGGCGCGTCAGGTGTATTCCGGCCAAGACCTGATCAAGAACTGCAAGGACACCGCCTTGTGCGACGAATTCCTTGTGGCATTGTTGGATTCTCACGCGACTTTGACAGGATGGCACCAATTGCCGGCGACGGTTTGCCCGCCAGAAGATCTGGGAATGAATTTGTTTTGGGGCTTGGTCCGCGCATTTTTCGACCGCACCACCAACAATTTGGAGGAAAGCAGCGCTGGCAGCCTTGCCCTCATTGCTTTGGAAGGCGCCCTGCCTTGTGTGCAAAACGACGTGCCGGTGACACCGGTGATGCCAAGGTTCCGCACCGGGATCGATTTGGTTGTCACCTGCGACAATCCAATCCTGTGCGAGGCGTTCTTGCTTGGGGTTTTGGACGGCCACAAAACCTTGGTGGATTGGGGCCGCATCCAGCCGTTGGTATGTCTGCCTGAGGAAACCACTAACGTCGAACTGATGACAACCGTCATGAGCTATATGGAATCTCACGGAGAAGAGATCGATTTTTCTGCCGGAAGTCTGGTTCTTTTGGCACTATCTGAGGCCCATGGATGCTCTTGAACTACCATGGTGATTGATTTTTCTGCCTAAGTGGTCAAGATTGGACCCGGCGCTGAGGAATCGGCGGCGGGAACCGGGAAAATCCTGGGTAACTGTGTAGAACTCTTAATGCGGGCGTGAACCGATGCACGAATTATTCCTTCTGGTTGCGATTTTTCTTTTCACCTTCATTGTCATGGGTGGTCTAGCCTATCTTACCAAAATTTGGATGGCTGCGCGGGAGGTGGCTTTGAAAGAAGCCGGTCGCCTCGACGGCGGCAGCTAACCAAAGCTGTCGGCCGCCTTCGCTAAATGCGGGGGCTTTTTTACAAACAGTTTGGGGTCAGGATGCTGATGGCCTTCACTTAGTCGTCGTACGAAGTGGCCTTGGCTCCACCGATTGTGATGACGTCCAGAAGCAGACCATCTGGATGTCTTTCCAACGCAATAAAATAAAACTAAATATTGGTGGTCTCGCCCGGGACCGTCACCAGGACATATCCCCAGTCAGTTCCCCTGACACCCTGGGTGTGGACCGCGGACGATCCCCTGCGTCCACCAGGGCTTGGATCCGGTTACCGGCGCACCCAGCAAACTGGCCCACCGAAATTCCCGGACCGTCGCCAGTTTCGGACAAGATCCTGATTTTGTCGAATTCGAGGCCTGTCATGGGAGTTGCCATTGAAATTCCCGCCAAGCCGAACAAGGAAAGCCCGCAAGTCCCACCGCAAGGCCGACGATTTTGTTTCGATACGTTGAGTTTTTCATGGGCGAACTAAAAACTGATGAGACACTATTTGTAAACCCTGGGCGACGTGGCTCGCCCCCATGGATGACCAAGGGTGCTAGTATCCCCGCACCATGGGCCGGGACGCGACAAGGACAGGTATGAACCTTCGAGGGATTGGAATTTTAGTCGTGTTGGGATTGGCCACCTTGGCCTTTTGGATCAGTGCTCCGTCAACTCAGAACGACGGCGTGCGCATCGGCTTTGTCACAACGTTGACCACGGGCACAGGCGTCATCGGCGCGGACATGCGCGACGCGTTCGAGCTTGCCCTGGATCAAATGGGGCGCACCATGGGCGGCCTCTCTGTCTGGATCTCCTATGAAGACGATGCGGTCGATCCGAACATTGGCCGCCAAGCGACAGAGCGTCTGGTGCAACGGGACGATGTGCATTTCGTCAGCGGATTCATTTGGTCCAACGTTTTGCTGGCGTCGTATCAGGCGGCCACGGACAACGATGTTTTCCTGATTGGGGCCAACGCTGGACCCTCGCAATTGGCGGGGGAGGCCTGCAACCGGAACTTCTTTTCCACGTCCTGGCAGAACGACCAAACCACCATGGCCATGGGTGAGGTCCTGAACGATCAGGTCAGCAACGTCTATGTCATGGCCCCGAACTATGCTGCCGGACGCAACATGATCGCCGGGATGGAGCGCACGTTCCAAGGCCAGATCATCGGCAAAACGTTGACCCAATTTCCCGACCAGTTGGATTTCGCCGCCGAGCTTGCCAACATTCGCGCCGCCGCCCCCGAAGCCGTGTGGGTGTTTTACCCGGGAAACTTTGGCACCCAATTCTTCCAACAGTATTCCCAGGCTGGATTGCTGGGGGAAATTCCCTTGTATTCAACGTTCAGCATCGACGCCCTGAACCTGCCCCAGATCGGTGATTTGGTTGAAGGCACGCAAATGACCCAGTCCTGGTCTCCCGATATGGACAACCCAGCCAACCAAAAATTCGTCGCCGACTTCCGCGCCAAATATGGGCGATATCCATCGTTTTATGCAGCCCAGGCGTACGACGCCGCCATGCTGATCCGCAGCGCGGTCGAGGCCGTCGATGGCGACCTAGACGATTTGGACGGCCTGCGCCAAGCGTTGGCCCGGGCCGATTTTGATTCGGTGCGGGGGTCGTTTTCGTTCGGCAAAAATCATTTTCCCATTCAGGATTTTTTTCTGCGCGAAGTGATGCGTGACAGCGACGGCGTGTTCACCACGCGCATCGTCGATGTGGTCTATTCCGACCATGTGGATCCCTACGCCAAAGACTGCACGATGCAGCAATAAGGCCACGGTCGGATCATGACCTTGGTGCTTGAACAGGCCCTGAATGGGGTCCAATTGGGGGTTCTATTGTTCCTGCTGGCAGCCGGGTTGACCCTGGTTTTCGGGATCATGAACTTCGTCAATTTGGCGCACGGATCCCTGTACATGATTGGCGCATATTTCGCCGCCACATTCATTCCCTGGAGCGGATCATTCATCGTCGGTGCCGTGCTGGCATTGGCCGCAGCCGCCGCTGTAGGCATGGCATTGGAAATATTGATTTTCCGACGGCTTTACCACCGCGACCACATGGATCAGGTCCTGGCCACCTTCGGGCTAATTTTGTTTTTCAACGAATTGGTATTGATGGTGTGGGGCCCGGCGGGGATGTCCATTGCCGTGCCGTCCTGGTTGGCCGGGCAGGTCACCATCATCCCCGGTGTCCCCTACTCCGCATACCGGTTGGCCGTTTTGCTGGCGGGGCTGGCTGCTGCGGCGTTCTTGTATGTGCTGGTGTCCCGCACCCGCACTGGCATGCGAATCCGCGCCGGTGCTAGTGATCGGCAAATGGCAGAAGCGTTGGGCGTCGATATCCGCTTGTTGTTCACCGGTATCGCCGGGTTGGGAGCCGCCTTGGCTGCCCTGGCCGGGTTGTTGGCAGCGCCCCTGCGATCGGTGCATGCGGGCATGGGAGAAGACATTCTGGTGCTAGCCTTCGTGATCGTGGTGATTGGTGGCATCGGATCAATCCGCGGCGCCTTTGTCGCTGCCCTGGGTGTTGGCCTGATCGACACGGTTGGCCGGGCATTTTTACCCCGGGCCCTGGACGCGATATTTTCTGACTCCATCGCCGATGCCGTCGCACCGGCCCTGTCCACCACGCTGATCTATCTGACCATGGTGGTGGTACTGGCCATTCGGCCCCGGGGGCTGTTCCCCGCACCGGGCGTATGATCCCATCGTCCCCTGCAACCCGCTGGGCGCTTGTGCTGCTGGTTGCCTTGGCGGCGGCGCCCGTGTTGTCTGCTCTGGGCGACCAGACCTTCTACGTTTTTCTGCTGACAAGAATGATGATCCTGGCCCTGGCAGCGGTCAGCCTGAATTTGATTTTGGGCTATGGAAACATGCCGAGCTTTGGCCACGCGGGTTTTCTGGGGATCGGTGCCTACACGGTGGCGATCTTGTCGGTGCGCGCGGCCGAAACTCAGGGCGGATGGCTTGCAAGCGCCGGCCTGCAACTCCCTCTCGCCACACTCACTGCCGCGATCGCCGCGATCGTGATCGGCGCGGTCAGCCTGCGCACCCGCGGAGTCTATTTCATCATGATCACCTTGGCGTTCGGCCAAATGTTGTTTTCATTGGGGGTGGCGATGGAGCCCTATGGTGGCGACGACGGCATGACGCTGCCCCTCTACACCACCTTGGGGCCCGCCGATTTGTCGGCCGGGCCTGTTCTGTATTACCTGGTCTGGGGGTTTCTGGTGCTGGCATTGGCAGGGTCCCATCGCTTGATGGGGTCGCCGTTTGGCGCGGTCATTCGTGGCGCCAAATCCAACGAAAGCCGATTGGCGGCCTTAGGGGTCCCCGTATACCGATACCGTTTGGCGGCGTTCGCCATGGCAGGGGCGGTATGCGGCTTGGCCGGGGCATTGCTAGCCAATCAAGGGGGGTATGTGAGCCCGGCTCTGGCCGCTTGGACCCACTCCGCAGAATTGGTGGTCATTGTCCTGTTGGGGGGAGCTGGAACCCTGTTTGGGCCGCTTTTTGGTGCCTTGGCCGTGATTGGTATTGAGGAAATTCTGTCCCGATATACCGAGCATTGGCGGATCATTTTCGGTCCGCTTTTAATCTTGGTGGTCTTGGCCACACGTGGCGGATTGTCAGGTTTATTTCGGGTTCGTAATAATGACTAGCCCGGCCGTGGAAATTTTCGATCTGCACAAGCACTTTGGGGGTGTGGGAGCCAACGATGGGATCAATTTGACCCTAGAATCCGGCGAAATCCACGCCTTGATCGGCCCGAACGGCAGTGGGAAAACCACGCTAATTTCCCAAATTATGGGTGAATTATCGCCAACTAGTGGGTTAATCACGATTTTTAGCCAAAACGTCACTCACAAACCGGTTCACGCCCGCAGCCAAATGGGCGTCGCCCGGTCTTGGCAAGTCCCCAGCCTGTTCCCAGAGCTAACCGCCACTGAAAACGTCGCCTATGGCCTGCGGGCCGCCCAAGGATTGACCCCAAACATTTGGACAAGCGCGATGACACCAGCGCTCGCTGATCAGACTGCGAAGCTGTTGTCTGAAGCCGATCTCGGCCATCACAAGCACACGGCAGCCCAGGATCTTTCCCACGGTGATCAGCGCAAACTGGATGTGGCGATTGCGCTTTCCACATCACCATCGTTAGTGCTGCTGGACGAGCCATTGGCGGGCCTGGGAGCGGAGGAAATCACCCACATGGTGGCCCTGATCCGGAAAATTCGGGCAAATAGTACAGTCGGACAGAAACGGACAGTTGTCTTGGTTGACCATGACATGGATGCTGTTTTTACCCTTAGTGACCGTATTTCAGTGATGGCAGAGGGTAGAATCGTTGCCACAGGCAAACCTGATGACATCCGTCGAAACCCCGCGGTCCAGGAAGCCTACCTGGGGGGCGCTTAGGGTGGTATCCCAAAAAAAACCGCTTTTGACCTTATCCGGTGTGTCTGGCGGTTATCGCAAATCTGCGATTATTGACCAAATTAATCTGTCCCTAGACACTGGTGAATTCATTTCGTTGCTTGGCCGGAACGGAATGGGCAAAACCACCACGGTACGGGCAATTTTGGGAATGGCGGGATGGGTGCGGGGGTCCATCACCCTTGATGGCCTGCAAATTTGTGGGGACCCAACCCACCACATCTCCCAGTCAGGCATTGGCTTGGTGGCGGAAGGCCGCCACATATTCCCAAACTTGACAGTGACCGAAAACCTGACGGCGTTCGCGGCCAATCCCCATCACCACTCCGATCCCTGGACTGTGGATCGAGTGATTGCCCTGCTACCGGCCCTAGGGTCTCGGGTTGGGAGCATGGGTGGGACTTTGTCCGGAGGCGAACAGCAAATGTTGGCCATCGGAAGGGCGTTAATGACCAATCCCAAGGTCCTGATTTTAGATGAAGCCACGGAGGGACTGGCGCCCGCGGTGCGGACGTTGATTTGGCAGGTTTTACGAGACTTGAAAGCGCAAGGCCTAGCAATTCTGGCCATCGACAAACATCTGGAGGCGTTGGGGGCGCTTTCGGACCGCTATGCAATCCTGCAAAAAGGCCGGATCGTTTGGCAGGGAACCCCAGAAAATCTGGGGGAACAGCCCGAAGTGGTCGCGAAATATTTAGGGGTCTAGCCCAAATCCCAAATGTGGCTAGGGCGCAGGAATAATGAGCAACGGCGGCGCCGGGTTGCCAGCCGCCGGGTTGCCAGCCGCCGGGGCAGCAGGGACCGCCGGCGCGGCCGGTGCGGCCGGGTCTTCTATATTGACTCTTGGTCTTTCCACTGGCTCTGGAAATGCGTCTTCATCGATTTCGGGAGGTGGTTCAGAAATTGCGGTTGCCTTCCACGCCGCAGTCATGCGCTGAGCCTCAGACATTTGGGCAGTGGACAGCTGGATCGCGACCTGCTCGCGGTTGCTAATCGCCGCAACCTCGCCAGCCTTTTCGGCCAGAGCAAACCAAACGTGGGCAAGGACCAGATCCGTTTCGACCCCTTTGCCCAGAACATAAAGGATCCCCAAATTATTCTGGGCCTTTGCCATGCCCTGCCACGCCGCAATTTCGTACAGCCTGGCCGCTTCCGCCAAATCCTGGGTCACCCCGGTGCCATCTTGGTACATCACGCCCAAGGCATAGCGGGCCTCAGGGTATCCTAGGGCAGACGCCTCACGGAAATATCCCACGGCGCTGATCGGATCGCGGTCCGTGCCTCGGCCATACAATTGCATAATTCCCACCCCGTATTGGGCGCGGAAATCCCCGCGGCGTGCGGACAACGACCATTCTTCGATGGCGGTTGTGTAGTCACCCCTTTTGTAGGCCTCCAGACCATCTAAATACCCAGCATTTGCTGGGACTAATCCGATTGCGGTCAACACCACGGCAATCCATGCAGTAGTGGCCACGCTTATAATCCGGGTTCGTAACGACATTTTCAGTCTCTGGTCCGTCGTCCTGGAAAGGCGCGCACAGTGGAGCCGGTATCTGATTGGGGCTCCCCCCACCGTCGCACAAGATCATGATCGATGGAGAACAAATCCAGCACGCGGCCCACAGTTTGGTCGACCATTTCGTCGATGCTGGCTGGCCATTGGTAGAACGCAGGAACAGGCGGAAAGACGATCGCCCCCATTTCCGACACCGCAGTCATAGATCGCAGATGCCCCGTATGAACCGGTGTTTCCCGCACCATCAGCACCAACCGACGGCGTTCTTTCAGCACCACATCGGCAGCGCGGGTCAACAATCCGGTGGTCACACCGGTGGCAATTTCAGACAGGCTCCGCACGGTGCAGGGGGCAACAATCATCCCGATTGTTTCGAACGAGCCAGAGGCGATGGCCGCACCAATATCGTCGGGGCCGTGAACCACGTCAGCCAGGGCATGAACGTCTGAAACTTTGCGATCAGATTCCGTCGCCAAGGTAATTTCCGCTGGCTTGGTCATCACCAAGTGGGTTTCGATTGGCGTCTGGCGCAAAACCTCTAGGGCCCGCACACCATAGGCGACGCCGGAGGCACCGGTGATTCCAATGATGAGCCTATCCGTCATACGCAGCGCCCTTGATTTTTATTCTAGCTGTATTTTTTGATGGCCTGTTGAAGGGAGGCTACCAGCGCATTGCCAATCTCGCCACCATTCCCAGCAATACGGTCATTGATCACCGCTCGCATCAGACTGTCAACAATCCCGGCGACTAGCGGAGGTTCAGGACCACCAAGCATTTGTCGATCCACTGAGCTGTCAACTTTTCCTGAACGGAATTTTGCCTCAATCGCTGGCTCAAGGCCGGGAAATCCACGTGATCCAGTTTTTGATCCTGGTTGAAGCACGAAAATACTGCTGTGCGTTCGCCAGTTTCCGGATCCAAATGGGGCTGCAGACATTGGGCGCAAATCTCTTTCATCATGCATTGCATGGGCGAATTAATGGATGCGATGGCGACATGGTTTGGATTTAGGTATTGCGCCAACACCGTATTGCGAGCCTGGCGCACGGCATCCATCATCCGATCAGAGCCAATCGTCATAATTCGGTCCACATCGCTTAAAGCGATGGGCGCCTCCCCCAGATCGCCCGCCCCATAGGCCACCATTGCCTCGACCACGTTGCCGACAAACGCTTTGTCCTGGGGGCGATCCGGGGTGAAGCCCGGATCGATATCGCAGCACCAGATCAGAACATCAGACGCAGCCTCGATTTCTTCGACCTTGAAGCGATCCTCGGGGGTTCGGTAAGCAGCGAAATACAACACCTTGCTGCCCGCTGCTCGCAGGGCCCGGCCGATGGAAAACAACACCGCGTTGCCAAGTCCGCCGCCTGCCAACAGGACGGTTTCTCCCGCCGGAGTGTCGGTGGGTTCACCCGTTGGCCCCATCATCACTACGGGCTCCCCAGGCTTCAGAAGAATGCAGAGGTCTGACGACCCACCCATTTCCAAAACAATCAGCCCCATCAGGCCTTTGTCTTGGTCCACCCATGCACCAGTGAGGGCGATGCCTTCCATGGCCAGGGTTGTGCCGTCGATTTTCGTAGCTAGTGTTTCGAAATTCTGGAGCCGATAAAATTGTCCCGGCTGGAACTGAGCGACAGCCCGCGGCGCCCGCACCACCACCTCGACAATCGTGGGGCCCAAACGATTGACCGCATGGACGGTGGCGCGCAGGTCATCATGGAGCCCCCCCAGAAACGCGGTGTCGTCCGCCCCGCTGGCCGGTTCCACCTGCGCCAGCATGCGCGAAACCACCGGATAGCCTTGCTTTGAGCTAGCCAGAGCGCCCACCACGTTACCGGCGAACGATGGATGCAAATCGCCGAAAAAGCTTATGGCCCGACCGTCGGGGCGCAAAGAACACAAAACCTCGGCCTGATCCGGTTTGCGGGTGCGGTCAGGGGACACGGGCGACCCGGTTTCGTCAAAGGCCTGGAAATACCGTCCATCAAGCTGGACATTCGTCGGATCTTCCCGGGCCAAAACCGTGTTGGGCTGGGTTCCCGCTGCGATCAACACTGCCCGCGCCGGAAGCCGTTCGATCGTTCCGGTATCGATCCAATGTCCTTCACGCTCT
>Ga0114999_10009927_pt1 | contig 10359 bp, 19 predicted proteins | sample ArcticOcean_MG_C_3_FD_89820 | JGI IMG/M metagenome (GOLD analysis project Ga0114999, IMG submission 89820) | Marine microbial communities from western Arctic Ocean - ArcticOcean_MG_CB8_126 | ecosystem: Environmental > Aquatic > Marine > Oceanic | place: Arctic Ocean: Canada Basin | collected... | reverse complement strand
ACAGAATTAATATTATTGACACACCTGGGCATGTTGATTTTACAATCGAAGTTGAAAGATCACTAAAAGTTTTAGATGGAGCTGTTTGTGTCTTTGATGGTGTGGCAGGTGTTGAGCCTCAATCTGAAACCGTTTGGAGACAAGCTGATAAATATAAAGTTCCAAGAATTTGTTTTGTAAATAAATTAGATAGAACAGGCGCAGATTTTTTTATGTGTGTTGATATGATAAAAGAAAGACTTGGTGCAAAACCTTTAGTTATGCAAATACCTGTTGGTATTGAATCTTCTTTAAAGGGAGTTGTTGATCTCATTAAAATGAAAGCTATTATTTGGAAAGATGAAAAGCTTGGGGCTGAATTTCAAGTTGTTGATATACCATCTGATTTAAAAGAAATAGCTGATAAATATAGAAAAGAATTATTAGAAACTGCAGTTGAGCAAGATGAAAAATTAATGGAAGCCTACTTAAATGGTAAAGAAATTTCTGAAACTGATTTAATTGCTTGTATAAGAAAAGGTTGTATAAAATTTGATTTTGTTCCAGTACTCACTGGCTCAGCATTTAAAAATAAAGGAGTTCAACCCTTACTTGACGCAGTTGTTAATTTTTTACCCAGTCCAATTGATATTGGATCAATAATGGGAACTAAACCTAACTCTAAAGAAGAAGTAGAAAGAAAATTTGAGGATAACGCTCCTTTTTCTGCATTGGCATTTAAAGTAGCCACTGACCCTTTTGTTGGAACGCTTACATTTATAAGGATATACTCAGGAACTTTAAAAACAGCTTCTGGAATCTATAATACCACTAAAGATAAAGAGGAAAGAGTAGGTAGAATGCTCCTAATGCATGCAAATAGTAGAGAAGACGTAAAAGAAGCTAATGCAGGTGATATAGTAGCTTTAGCAGGTTTAAAATATACCATTACTGGCCATACACTATCAGATGAGAAAAATCCAGTAGTTTTAGAGCCGATGGAATTTCCAGATCCAGTAATTGAAATTGCCGTAGAACCAAAAACTAAGGGTGACCAAGAAAAAATGGGTGAAGCTTTAGGTAGATTAGCCCGAGAAGATCCTTCTTTTCGCGTTACCTCTGATGAAGAGTCAGGTCAAACCATAATAAAAGGTATGGGCGAATTGCATCTAGATATTATCGTTGACAGAATGAAAAGAGAATTTAAAGTTGAAGCTAATATAGGGGCTCCTCAAGTAGCATATAGAGAAACTATATTAAAACCTGCAACAGTTACTTATATACATAAAAAACAAAGTGGAGGAGCGGGACAATTTGCTAAAGTTGAATTAAGTGTTGAGCCTTTATCTCCAGGCAAAGGAAGAGAAATCGAAAACAAAATTAAAGGTGGATCTATTCCAAAAGAATTTATTCCTGGGGTTGAAAAAGGTGTTGAAAGTGTTGCTGATAGCGGAATCCTAGCTGGATTTCCATTAATTGATTACAAGGTTACTATTTTAGATGGCTTGCATCATGATGTTGACTCAAGTGTTTTGGCTTTTGAAATTGCATCAAGATATTGTTTCAAAGAAGCCTGCGCTAAAGCTATTCTTAAACTTTTAGAACCTGTTATGAGAGTTGAAGTAATTACACCTGAAGATTATATGGGAGATGTTATCGGAGATTTAAATAGTAGACGAGGTCAAGTATCTGAAACAAATAAAAGAGGAAACGCTACTGTTATAAGTGCAATGGTGCCTTTAGCAAATATGTTTGGTTATATTAATAATCTTAGGTCAATGTCACAAGGAAGAGCAGCTTATTCAATGTTTTTTGACCATTATGAAAAAGTTCCACAAAACGTACAAGACGAAGTAACTAAAAAGTTAGCATAATATTATGGATAAACAAAATATAAGAATACATTTAAGAGCCAACGATAATAAAATATTAGATTTATCTACTATAGAAATAATAAATACAGCAAAACGAACTGGAGCTCAGGTTAAAGGACCAATACCACTTCCAACTAAAAAAGAAATTTATACTGTTCTAAGATCACCACATATTGATAAAAAAAGCAGAGAACAATTCGAAACAAGAACTCACAAAAGATTGATAGATATAGTTGAACCCACACCACAAACAGTAGAAGCTTTAATGAAATTAGACTTAGCTTCAGGTGTAGATATAGAAATTAAATTATAAAGGTAAAATGAGAATTGGATTAATTGGAAAAAAAATTGGTATGACAAGAGAGTTTCTTGATTCTGGACCTTCAATACCTGTAACAGTACTTTCAGTAGAAAAAGGAAGAATTTTAGATATCATAACTAAAGAAAAGCGCGGTTATGATGCAATTCAAGTTGGTTTTGGTAAAATTAAAAATTCAAAGTTAACAAAACAAATGAAAGGTTTCTTTACAAAAAAATCAACAGAACCGAAAAGATTTATTAGAGAATTTAGAGTAGAAAATGTTTCTGAATACAAAGCTGGAAATGAAATAGGACTTGAGCTTTTTAAAGATCAAAAATTTGTTGATATTAAATCTAAAACTATAGGTAAAGGTTTCGCGGGTGTAATGAAAAGATATAATTTTGCTGGATTAAGAGCTTCACATGGCGTTTCTGTATCTCATAGATCTCATGGTTCTACTGGTCAAAACCAAGACCCGGGAAAAGTTTTTAAAGGAAAAAAAATGGCTGGTCATATGGGTGATAAATTCAGAACAATTCAGAATTTAGAAATCATTAAATCAGATGAAGAGAATAACCTTATTTATGTTAAAGGATCAGTCCCGGGAGCAAAGAATGCAATAATTTTAATTCAAAAAAATGTAAAAAAAATAAATAGAATTACAAGTTTGGAAAAAAATAAAAAAAATTTACTTAAATCTTCTGACGCCAAAACTAAACAGAAAGATGAAAAAAAATAAAAATGAAACTAAAAGTTATAAATACAAATAAAAAAAAAATAGATGATATTGAAGTATCTGATAAAATTTTTTCATTAAAAGTGAATAAAGATATGATTCAGTCCTTAATAGATTGGCAACTAAATCATTTTAAACCTAGAACAGCAAAGACTAAGCAAAGAGGTGAAGTTAAAGGTTCAACTGCAAAAATATACGCACAGAAAGGAACTGGTGGTGCCAGACATAGCAGTAGAAAAGCCCCTATATTTGTCGGAGGTGGTGTTGCTCACGGACCTAAAGGCGCCGTTTATAAAGTTAAAAAAATAAATAAAAAAATTAGAAAGCTTGGTTTATCACAACTTTTATCACAAAAAGCTTCAGTAAATACATTATTTGTTGTCGAAGATTTTATTAATGAAATTAATAAAACTAAAATATTTAATAAGTTTCTTACAGAAAATAAACTAAAAAACTCATTAATTATATCTGATAAAAGTTCTTTATCAAAAATAATAAAATCAACTAAAAACATCCCTAATCTTAAGGTTATAGAACAAGCAGGCACTAATGCTTATGATATTTTAAAATATAAAAATGTTGTTTTTACCACTACCTCAATAAAACTATTTCAAGATAGGATATTAAAATGAAAACTATTCATTATTTGGATTCAATAATTGCACCAAATATAACTGAGAAATCAACTTCCTTATCAGAATATAATAAAGTTGTTTTCAAAGTTAATAGCAAATCTAGCAAAAAAAATATTAAAAAAAATATAGAAAAAATATTTAAAGTAAATGTTATTAAAATTAATACAATTAATGTTAAGGGCAAGACAAAAATGGTCAAAAATAAAAAAGCTTACAAAAGTGGTTATAAAAAAGCAATTATAACTTTAAAGAAAGGCCAGTCTATAGACTTGACTACAGGTATATAATTTTATGTCATTAAAAACTTTTAAAGCATACACAAAATCTTCAAGAGGAACAGTTTTAGTCGATAGAAAAAACTTGTGGAAAGGCAAACCATTTAAATCTTTAACAGTTGGTAAACATTCGACAGGTGGACGAAATAACTTAGGAAGAATTACATCAAGACATAAAGGTGCAGGTCACAAACAAAAATATAGAGTTATTGATTTTTATAGAAAAAAAGATGATTTAAAAGCAAAAGTCGAAAGAATTGAATATGATCCTAATAGATCAGCTCACGTAGCTCTTATAAAATATGAAGACGGAGTAGTGAATTATATTATAGCACCAAATAAATTAAAAGTTGGTGATGAGATTATTTCTGGTATAAGTAAAGAAATTAAAATAGGTAATGCTATGCCTTTAGCTGACATCCCTGCAGGTACAGATATACATAATATTGAGTTACAACCCAATGGTGGGGCAAAGTTAGCAAGATCTGCTGGGTCACTGGCGCAAATATCAGGTATGGATGATAATTATTGTATAGTTAAACTTAAATCAGGTGAAATAAGAAAAATTATAAGCACCGCAAGGGCAACCATTGGTTCAGTTTCAAATTCTGACCATCAAAATATTAAAATTGGTAAAGCTGGTAGAAATAGATGGAAAGGCATAAGACCTCAAACTAGAGGAGTAGCAATGAATCCAGTTGATCATCCACATGGTGGCGGTGAAGGTAAAACTTCCGGAGGTAGAAGCCCAGTATCACCTTGGGGTCAGTCTGCAAAAGGTTTAAAAACGCGAAACAATAAAAGAACAAACAAGTTTATAATTTCAAGAAGGAAAAAGAGAAGATAATTTATGTCTAGATCTGTATGGAAAGGCCCATTTGTTGACCCAAGTTTGTTAAAAAAAGTGGAAAAACAAAAAATGCTACCAAATGCATCTCCAATAAAAACGTGGTCAAGAAAATCAACTATAATTCCTGAATTTATTGGAATAAGCTTTTTGATTTATAATGGTAAGAAATTCATACCAATAAAAATTTCGGAAGAAATGGTAGGCCATAAGCTTGGAGAATTTTCACCAACTAGAACATTTCATGGCCATACGCCAGCAGATAAAAAGGTAGCTCAGGCATCTGATACTTCAAAAGCAAAACCAGGAAACAAAGATGACAAAAAATAATAAAATAGCTAAAGCAATAAATAAAAATCTAAGATCTAGTCCAAGGAAAATTAGTATTTTACTTAAAAATATAAGAGGAAAAAAACCTGATGTAGCTATAAGAGATTTAACGTTTGCTCGACAAAGAATTGCTTTTGATATTAAAAAAACACTTTTATCAGCTATAGCAAATGCTGAAAATAATAATCAATTTGATATTGATAATTTATATATTAAAGAAGCGTATGTTGGTAAATCAATTGTTATGAAAAGATTTAGACCTAGAGCGAAGGGTAGAGCAAGTGCTATAAAAAAACCATTTTCTAATTTAACAATTATTTTATCAGAAAAAATTAACGAAAAAAAGGTTATACATGGGCCAAAAAGTTAATCCTATAGGATTAAGACTTGGAATTAATCGTGGCTGGGATTCAGTATGGTTTTCTAAGAAAAAAGATTTTGGTAAATTTTTAATTGAAGATTACAAAATAAGAGATTTTGTTAAAAAAAATGTTGTAAACTCAGGTGTTTCGCAAGTTTTGATAGAAAGAACATCTAAAGTTTGTATTATTTCAATTTATACATCACGACCAGGATTTGTAATAGGAAAAAAAGGATCTGACATTGATAAAATTAAAAAAAAATTATCAAAAATAGCAAGCACAGCAGTAAGTTTAAATATTAAAGAAGTTAAAAAACCTGAATTAAATGCTTACCTTGTTGCTGAAAATATAGCTCAACAGCTTGTAAAGAGAATAGCTTTTAGAAAAACAATGAAAAGAGCCATACAGTCTGCACTAAGATTAGGAGCAAAAGGTATCAGGGTATGTTTGAGTGGTAGATTAGGTGGAAATGAAATAGCAAGAACAGAATGGACAAGAGAAGGTAGCGTACCATTACATACATTTAGAGCAGATGTTGATTATGCTGAAGCTGAAGCACTTACAACATATGGAATTATTGGTGTTAAAGTTTGGATATATAAAGGGCAAGTCTACTCAAAAAAATTACCTATTAATAACAAGGATAATAAAAATGTTACAACCAACAAGAAGTAAATATAGAAAAGCACACAAAGGTAGAATTCATGGAAACGCCACTAGAGGAGCAATTCTCAACTATGGAACATATGGACTTAAAGCTATGGAGCCAGAAAGAATTATAGGAAAACAGATTGAAGCTGCTAGGGTTGCTTTAACGAGGTATATGAAGAGAACTGGAAAAGTTTGGCTAAGAATTTTTCCAAACATACCAGTTTCAAAGAAACCAACAGAAGTTAGAATGGGAAAAGGAAAGGGTGCACCTGAATATTGGGCATGTCGCGTAAAACCAGGAAGAATAATATTTGAAGTTGATGGCGTGGATGAAGAAACAGCTAAAGTTGCTTTATATAAAGCATCCGCAAAGCTTCCAATTAAAACAAAATTTATTAAAAGATTTTAGACAATGAAAAACAAAGAAATTAATAAGCTAAGTGTTGACGAAATGAAAAATAAAATTAACTCTATAAAAAAAGATTTGTTTAATTTTAGATTTAGAAAAGTTAATGGACAGTCAGAAGATACCGCTAAAGTATCTTTATTAAAAAAAGATGTAGCTAAAATATTGACAAAAATGAAAAAAAATAAATAATTATGAGTAAAAAAGTTTTAAAAGGAAAAGTGATTAGAGATAAAAACAATAAAACTATTATAGTTTTAGTTAAAAGAAGATATTCTCATCCTTTTTTCCATAAAGTTATAACTTCGTCAAAAAAATATCATGCTCACGATGAAGGTAATAAATTTAAAATTGGTGATGACGTTAAAATTATTGAGTCAAGACCTTTTTCAAAAAATAAAAAATGGGAAGTTGTGACTAAATGATTCAAGTTCAAACAGAATTAAATGTAGCTGACAATACAGGAGCTAGAAGAGTTGAATGTATTAAAGTATTGGGTGGATCTAAAAGAAGATATGCTTCAATTGGTGACAAGATTGTTGTAAGTGTCAAAGATGCAATACCAAACGGGAAAGTTAAAAAAGGAAGTGTACAAAAAGCTGTAGTAGTTAGAACAAAATATTCAATACATAGAAATGATGGTAGTTCAGTTAAATTCGATAATAATGCTGTTGTTATTATTGATGATAAGGGCGAACCATTAGGAACTAGAATTTTTGGACCTGTTACTAAAGAGCTTAGAGCAAAAGGTCAAACCAAAATTATATCTTTAGCACCGGAGGTTTTATAACTATGATTAAGAAGGGTATAGAAGTTAAAATAATGGTTGGTAAAGATAAAGGCAAAACAGGTCAAGTAATTGAAATTCTTAGATCAAAAAATAAAGCTAAAGTTAAAGGAATTAATTTTATTAAGAAACATGAAAAAACTACAAAGGAAAAAAAAGGCGGGATTATTTCTAAGGAAAATTTTATGGATATGTCAAATCTTAAATCTCTAGATAAAAAAGATATCAACGTTAAGACAAAGGAAAAAAAATAATATGATCCCAAGATTAAAAGAGCTTTATAATAAGAACATAGTAATTGATTTGCAAAAACAATTTTCAATGAAAAATAAATTAATGGTTCCTCGTGTTACAAAAGTTGTTTTGAATATGGGCCTTGGTGCTGACGCTAATGATAAAAAAATTGTAAAAAAATCTGTAGATGACATTGCTCTAATTAGTGGTCAAATGCCAATTATTACTAAATTTAAAAAATCTATATCAAATTTTAAAACTAGAAAAGGTTTTACTGCAGGAATAAAAGTAACTTTAAGATCTAATAAAATGTATGAATTTATTGACAGATTAGTAAATATAGCCTTACCAAGAATTAAAGATTTTGAAGGCTTAAGCACAAAAGGATTTGATACATTTGGCAATTATAGTTTTGGTATCAAAGAACATATAATATTTCCAGAAATTAATTTTGATAAAGTGGATAGCATTAGAGGTATGGATATAACAATAGTTACTTCTGGCAAAGATAAAGAACAAACTTTAGGGTTATTAAAAGCTATGAATTTCCCTTTTATTATTGGAAAGAAGAATTAGTATGGCAAAAACTAGCGCAATACAGAGAAATTTAAAAAGAATTAAACTTTCAAAAAAATTCTTAAAGAAAAGAGAAGCCTTGAAAAAAATTATAAAAGATAAAAAACTACCTTTAACTGAAAGATTCGAAGCTCAGTTAAAGCTTGCTAAATTACCAAGAAATTCAGCAAGAACACGTATAAGAAATAGATGTGAGATAACTGGAAGACCGCATGGGGTATATAGAAAACTAAGAATATCACGAATAGCACTTAGAGATCTTGCATCACATGGAAAAATTCCTGGAATGACTAAATCAAGTTGGTAATTATTATGGAGATTAAATGAGTTTAACAGATCCAATTTCAGATATGATAACAAGAATAAGAAATGCTCAAATGAGATCATTAAAAACTGTGAGTATTCCTAATTCTAAATTTAGAGAGAAAATATTAGAAGTTTTAAAAGGAGAAGGTTTTATCTCAGAGTATAAATTTTTAGCTGGTGAAAATAATAAAGGATCATTAGTTGTAAATCTCAAATATTATAAAGGAGTACCTGTAATTAAAGAAATTACAAGAGTATCTAAACCTGGAAGAAGGATTTATTCTAAAGCTGAAAGTATACCGAAAGTCCAAAGTGGTTTAGGCATAGCAATAATTTCTACATCAAAAGGAATTATGTCAGGTAATGATGCTAAACTTAAAAATATTGGTGGGGAGATTATTTGTAAAGTATTTTAATTATTATGTCTAAACTTGGAAAAAAACCTATACCAATACCTAAAGATACTAAAGTAAAATTAGAAAGTGGAAAAATTACTTTAACAGGTCCGAAAGGAACAAAAGAATTATCTATAAATGATAAAATTTTTTCAACTACTATAGAAGATGATAAAAATTTAATTTTAAAAATTTTAAAAAAAAATGAATCTAATAATATAATTTGGGGAACTACACGAAGTATAATTAATAGTGCTATGATTGGTGTTACAACAGGACATGAAAAAATATTAGAATTAAGTGGAGTAGGATTTAGAGCAAACTTGAAAGGAAATGTACTTAATTTGCAGATCGGCTTTAGTCATGATGTATCTTTTACAATACCTAATAATATAAAATTACTTGTTGAAAAAAGCACAATAATAAAAATTTCTGGCATAGATAAACAGTTAGTTGGTAACGTTGCGTCAATAATTAAAAAATTTAAACCGGTTGAACCGTATAAAGGAAAAGGAATAAAAGTGAGAAATGAGTATGTACTAAGGAAAGAAGGTAAAAAGAAATAAAATGAATAATTCAATCAATGTTAAAAGAGCCCGTAGAATAAGAAATAAACTTAAAAAAGTTAGTGTCGATAGATTTAGACTTACGATTTTTAGATCAACCAAAAATATGTCTGCACAAATTGTTGATGATAAGAATAATAAAACACTTGTATCCTCAACATCTCTAGGGAAAAAAAGAGACCAAAAAAAGAGTGATATTTCGTTAATTGTTGCGGAAAATTTAGCTAAAAAAGCTTTAGAAAAGAAAATAAAAAATGTTTATTTTGATAGAGGTAGTTATAAGTATCATGGAAGAATAAAAGCTTTTGCTGAAGCACTAAGAAAAGGAGGTTTAGTTTTTTAATTTACAATGGAAAATTTTGAATTTAAAGATAAAATTGTATCTATAAATAGAATAGTAAAAGTTGTTAAGGGTGGTAGAAGATTTGCTTTTTCTGCTTTAGTAGTAGTTGGTAATTATTCAGGATCAATAGGAGTTGGATATGGAAAAGCTAAACAAGTTCCTGATGCTATAAAAAAAGCAACACAAACTGCAAAAAATAATTTATTTAAAATACCATTACGTGATGGAAGAACTCTTCACCATGATGTTTTGTCGAAAGATGGAGCGGGTAAAGTTTTACTTAGAGCAGCTCCCTCAGGAACTGGTATTATTGCTGGCGGACCTATAAGAGCTGCTTGCGAAGTAGTTGGTATCAAAGACGTTGTTGCTAAGTCTCTAGGTTCATCCAATCCGATAAATGTTTTAAGAGCCTGTGTAAAAGGTTTAAGGAATCAATCTTCGCCTAAGTATATAGCTAACACTAGAGGTAAAAAAATTTCTGAAATAACAAAAAATAAACAGTAAGATTATGTTACTAAATACATTATATTCAAAGTCATCTAAATCCAAAACAAGAGTCGGAAGAGGCATAGGATCATCTAAAGGTAAAACATGCGGAAGAGGTCACAAAGGTCAAAAGTCTCGTTCTGGTGTTGCTATTAAAAGCTTTGAAGGGGGTCAAATGCCTCTTTATAGAAGATTGCCTAAACGAGGTTTTAAAAGTCTTAATAATAAAAAAAATATTGCTATTATTAATTTATCAAATATACAAAAATT
>Ga0114999_10009920_pt1 | contig 10361 bp, 7 predicted proteins | sample ArcticOcean_MG_C_3_FD_89820 | JGI IMG/M metagenome (GOLD analysis project Ga0114999, IMG submission 89820) | Marine microbial communities from western Arctic Ocean - ArcticOcean_MG_CB8_126 | ecosystem: Environmental > Aquatic > Marine > Oceanic | place: Arctic Ocean: Canada Basin | collected... | reverse complement strand
ACCAAACCGACGCCGCCCCTCCGCAATTACTAGCCGGCCCCAAGTGGCTGCAAAAACAATTCAAGGCCAGAAAAAAAGTTTGATAGGCGAGCCGAGGGCATCAGCCCTCGGGTTATTCCACCGTCGCCGTCCCAAACAACAAAGTTCGTTTCACGTGAAACAAACAACCGATTTCCGTTGTTTGAGCAATTTCCGACAAAACGCCCCGACCGCTGAATCGAATTGATTATTACCTCAGACACAATCCAGTTAGATAGTTAAGTCCGCTAGATGTTGAAATCTGTCTTTTCCAGAACCGTCAGCCTGTCATCACTCTGTCGGTTTTCCGCCAATTTTCTGTCGCGGTTTTGGGACATGCGTCTCAAACAAGATTTGCACGTTCAAGAACAGGCGGCCTCGGAATCAGCACAGGTAGTCTTTGTACGATTCTTCGATCATCTCCTTGAGCGATTCCACAGTTTGACCTTCAATTTTTGTCTGTTCGACTAGGACCTTGGCAAAATAATCGGGGGTGGCATTGGGGTGTTCAGCAGAATTCAGCCAAAGCTTCGAGCGGATCAAGGCCTTAGCACACTGAAAATAACACTCTTCGACCTCGACGCCGATTCCCACCAATGGCTGCTTTCCTTTCACCGCCAAGGAAGTCAAAACATCCTCGTCACGAAACACGCTCGCACGCCCGTTAATTCGCAGCGTTTCACCCAAACCCGGCACCATGAACAACAACCCCACTTTTCCGGTTTCGATGATATTCCGCAGACTATCGGCTCGACGATTCCCGCTCCTTTCAGGAATCACCAACGTCCGTGAATCCAGAACTTTCGCCACTGACGGCAAATCACCACGCGGAGAGACATCGCATTTCCCATCACTGCCCACCGAACCAAGCATCACAATTGGCGACTCGGCGATGAATGACTTCATGTGATCGTCGAGTTCGGACAACTGCTTCTTAATCACCAACTCGCCGGGCAATCCAACCAACTCCGCCAATTCGTCAGTGGAAGTAACGAGTTTCTTAAAACGCTCACAATTCAATTGTCGCTCCCTATTTGAATGTTAGCCGTGGTTGCCCGTCCAAGATGGGTGGCCCCGGAATTTATTCCGGGGTGCTGAAAGCACAATAGGCCAGGTTTTTTGCGAACGAATGAAGCTTGTCTTCTCTAAGGAGATACGTTGAACCGCTACCTCTTGTCAACTTCGTTGACCCAGGTTTAAAAACCTGGGCTATTACTGGATTCTTATCAGTGTGCCGTCTACGATACTGTTATCTACATGTCAATTTAATCAACTTCAATTTTTGACTCGACTACCAAGGGCTGTCTAGCCGCGATCAAGGATGTCAGAATTGGGAATCCAAAATGCTTTCATTTCCATCGGAGTAATCGCAGCCCTTGCTGTGGTTGTGTGGATAGCTTTAAGGTCACGATTGTCGGTTGGTGTTGAGGTGAAGGATGTCTTCGGCAGTCGAAGAAAAGGCGGTAAGAAGATGTCAGAAATAGTCACCTTTCGTTCTCTCACCCCTGTATTTGGCTTTCGCACGAGCGACGACTCACCTTTTACTCATTCTGGCACGTACAAGGACGCGAATTACTCTATTAGTTTGAAGCAGGTTCCCCAAGGTAAGCAAGGTTTCGATGAATTGATGGCCCTTGCCGACAATGATACTCACAATGAACTAACGGGAATACACATTTCTGAAAATGGAAATACCACAGATTACTTCCTCATTGTCGATGTCAAGCAGCCCCTAACTGAGGATCGCGAGAAGGGGGTGAACACTCAAGAGTCATTGAGAATTGGGACTCAAATCTTAACGGCTCTCCGCCTACATTCGACCAAAGGTGTGAATTTTGAAAAAACGTATAATTTTCGGCAGCCACAGAGTACGTGTCGTTTTTCCATCTCGTCTCCCCTTGCAAGACATTGCCTTTTTGGACACTTGGGAAATGGTGCATCGGTATTGCACTCAAACCATTTTGAAATGTGCAGGAACACGTTTGATTTGCTCCTGAATAGACAATTGAACCAATCAGGAACTTTCGACAAGTTATTGAATTTGGCTTTAGAGTATCACCAAACGGCATTTACATTAGTTAGAGTAGAGCATGCGTTTTTAATTGTGATGGTCATTTTTGAAGCATTGTTCAAGAAGGAAATCGGCAATGCGAGCCAAGCTTCTGTCAGAATCGCTAAGTTGCTGTCGGAAGTTCAAGCCGATAAAAGTCCAATCCAATGTGCTTTCTATGATCATGATACGGATGCCTTTTGCAAGATTCGCAATAAGATTGCCCACGGCGACCCGGCTCTGGACTCTCAAATGGTGAAGAGTAAGTATCCAGGCCTTTATTTGCATGTAACGAATGCAATCCTTCGCCTCATTGACTTGCCTGTTGGGACAATTGTCTCAAATTACTACGACGATGTGACGGCCTACATCAATAACCGTTTCTCGGACCTCCCTGAAAATTAAAACCACAAGTACCTTGTAGAATAAATTGTGTGCCACTGGCTCTGCCAGTGTTTTCCGATTTGGACAGTCTGTTTATGTTGGGCTTCTCAGGTGTCGAACTAGTTTTAAAGATTTTAATGGGGCATAGAACCAGTGTTGCAAAAAGCACTGGCAGAGCCAGTGGCACACAAACCAAGTCCTCAACAGTAATTATTTCTCGTTCTCCCCGCCACCCCGTAAATCATAACAATACAACGTCGGTGATTTCCTCGTTAGCATGTTGGGGGTGTTTTGGCTGACGTAGAGTAGGCCGTGGCTGAGGACGGGTAATGCCCAGGATTGTTGGGCGGCGAAGAGCCAGCTGCGGCTGATTTCTTTGTAGCCTTCGGGGGACAAGTCGAGCCATAACAGGTGGCCGAACTCGCCGAGGGCTAGAAACTTGCCATCGACTTTTAGCAACGACCCCCGCAGCGTGCTTAGTGTGATGGGCTGTTTTTGGCCTTCGATTTCGACCACCTCTTCCCACTCGGGTTCTTCCCGCCAGACGACTTTTCCCGTTTTTAAATCCATACAAACCAGCGAGGCGTCGGGTTCGTTCCGGCCGTCGAAGGCGTACAGGTAGCCGTCTTTATGGACGGCGGTGTTCCAGTGGATGCCGACGTCTTTGGTGGTCCAACTGACTTCGGCTTTGAAGTTGGGATTCACTTTGACCAGCGCGCTGCCCTGCTTGTACGTGGCGGAAACGAAGACTTGGTCGCCAATAACAACGGGGCACGAGGCGTTGACCGATTCGTAAGTTTTGCTACGCCAGGGGAATTCGAAATCGATTTTTCCGTTGGCCGGGTCGAGGGACATTAAGCCGCCGATGGCCGGGTCGCTGTCGCCGCCGGCGAAGATGAACACGCGACGTTTGCCGTGAACGGTGGCCGGTGTGGGCGAGGCGTAACTGGGGCCCCAATTGTTTTCAGAGTTGACCGCCCAAACCACAGCGCCGGTCAACTTGTCGAGGGCAATCACACAAGGGCCGTTGGGTGAGCCGACGTTGATGATGAGTTTGCCTTGCTCAAGGAGTGGGGAGCTGACCGTGCCGAAAAAATCTTGGACAACGTTAAATTCTTTGTTTAAATTGCGTTTCCAATACAGTTGCCCGGTTTGCAGTTTCAGGCAAAACAGTTTGCCCTCGGCTGAGTACAGGTACACTCGGTCGCCGTCAATGAGCGGGCTGGCCCGCGGGCCGCTGCCGTAACCGTAACGGTCGCGGTAGACAGTTTCGAAGCGGAACTCCCAATACTTTTCGCCGGTGGCCGGGTGCAGGCATTCGACTATCACTTCGTTGCCGACCCGGTGCGGATACACCAGATACTCGCCTTGAATGCTGGGCGATGAATAACTAATTCCCGTTTCCAATTCCCAGACAAGTTTCGGGCCAGATTTCGGCCATTTCTTTTGTAGTTTGGTTTCGGTGGAGACGCCGTTGTGTGTGGGGCCGAGGAAATTTTTCCAATCGTGCGTGACGGCCCCTTTTGGCAGTGGCTTGAGAGCTGCGTGAAATTTCACGCGGTCATATTTTTTGGCTTTTGGAACAGGGACCGTTTCAAGTTTGTGAACTTCTGGCGGGGCAGGATCGATGCTGACTTTTGCAGGCACGGCTTTGACCACGGCGACTTGAACTTCTTCGAGCGGTGTTTCGGCTATGCTGGTTTCGGCGGTGTTGGTTTCAGAACTGTCGCTTGTCGCCTGGTTTTCCTCGACAGTTTGGACCGTTTGCGGTTCAGGCTGCTCTGACATGCTGGCACTCGGGCCGCACGCGCAGAGAATACTTAATAGTAATATACCGACCGACCAACGCGGGGTGATGTACGATTTGAAATTCAGCAGTGCACGACGATTAGCCATCGTCTCTCCTTCAAAGTTTATTTTTATATAAAACTAGTATTACGTCTATCGTTAACTGTCATTCTGAACGAAGTGAAGAATCTCTTCACGTGACGTTCGAAGTACGAGATTCTTCACTTCGTTCAGGATGACATTTTTTGGTTGGTCGAAACTGATTGAAGCTATTTCGGCAGTTTTATTCAAGGTCCGGAAGCTGGTAAAGTTTGTAGGTGGCGTTTTGGTAAACCGGTTCCATGTCGAACGGGCCTAGCCGTTGGGCTAAAATGTGGGTGACTTTCGTTTCCTGCACTAATTCATTTACGACTGAATTTGAATAACCGTTTAGAAAATTCTGTTGCCCCCAACTTTTCAGAAAACGCAGGCGCCGGTTCCATTCGACAATGCCCCGCACATCTTGGGGGCAATTTTTGAAGCTGACATACTCGGCCCGTTGGGCGTACCAGTGGAACGCCCAGCTACTTTTGGGGGTTAACAGCAGGCTGTCTGCGGGTAGGTTTTCGTCAATCCAAGAGCAAGCTGAAATCCAATCGGCTTTTTGAGCGACAGCCATGCGGCTCGAATCTCGGTCAACGGGAACATTCAGCAGGCTGAAAATCAAACAGCAGGTTGGAACGCCCCATAAAAACCAACCAACGTTGTTTTTTTGAACGGCGTCTTGCCGTGGTTCGAGATTTTTCAGTAACAGGTTGACCAAAACGACCGCGGCGGCAATTGGCAACAGGGCATCAAATAGCCGGAATGGGTAGAAGCGTAACAGCTTCATCCGGAATTCGTAGGAAGGCATTTCGACAGGCGGTCGTGGTCCGTAACCGATGAACCAACCAACCACGGCGATGATGAAACTGCCCAGAATAATTTTCGCGAAAAACGATTCTTGACATGTCCGCGATAAATACCGACGTCCGACAGCCCAGATAGTTAACAACAATCCAAATTGAATGTACGAACTGGCGGGGAACTTCGTCGGGTCGAGATGGTGCGACAGCCGGTAAAACACCTGGATGTAGGTGGCTTGGAAGGTGAGTTTTTGCGGAGTGCCAAGCAACAACTGCAAGGCGGGAATCAAACCGGGAAGCGATGCCAGCAGAAACAGACCCGCAGGAACTGCCAGCGATTTTAGAGAGGGGCGTTCGGTAATTGAAATCATCCAAGCAAACCCAATTGTGATGACCGACCACAGCCCAACCAGCGGATGAAAGCTAACAGCCAACCCCATAAAAAAACCGGCCCGCCGGTAGTGGTGTTGAAACCAATCGGCCAGTGCCAGAAATACAAAGGCATACGAAAAGACTTTGGCTTCGACGCCGCCGACAATCCACTCGCCTGAAAAATTCCCGATCGCGAAAATGGCTTGATACACCCAGGCCGTCCATAGGGGTGTCCAGCGCCCAGGTGCCAATTGTTGGATTAACTTCAACCAGCCAAGACCTAAGAACAAGCAGGCCAGCATCCGGCCTAACCAGGCGGACGTTAGCAATGAAAACCATTTGGTCAGCACGCCAATGGTGGTGTAAAACACGATGTGGGTTTCAGCGGAATCCAAAAAGAAGTCGTCTGCGCACCAGTCCGGGTTCCAAAAATGTTTGGCTTTGCACAGGTAATGCGGTTCATTGACAGCAGGTGTCGGGGCACGCACGGCGGCCATCAGCAGAAAACCGGCTGAGATTAATAGCCAGACCGCCGTATCGAACGATCGATGCTTTCCGTCAGATGCGCCTGTCATATAAAAAGTTCGCCCGAACAGAAAAAACCCCCTGGTTCAATTCGAGCAGGGGGTTTTGGTAGTTTTATTTCATCACGAAGTTTTTCCGACGGCATGCCGTCGGCTTGGAAGTTCTGTTATTTCTTCTTTGCTTTTTTCTTGGTTGTTTTTTTCTTGGTGGTCTTTTTAGCCGCTTTGGCTTTGGTTGTTTTTTTCTTGGCAGTTTTCTTGCCTTTTTTGTCGCCGAAAACTGCGTCATAGTTCGCCCAGAACTCTGGCGTGGTTCCCGTTCGAACGATGGGTCCGCCCATAATAGTTGTCTCTCCTCACACTAAATTGATATTTGTAGGGTGGACACCGCCCACCAAAACGACTTCACATTCCGATCAAGAATAATACCCGTTTTAAAACTAGGCTCAACCCTCCTTGAACGTCAATTTTGACCGTTTTCTGTAGAAAAGACAATTCAAGGCACGGTTTCAAACCGATTCAAAGGTTTTTCATTCACTTCAGCAAGGCTTCCTTAGTTGAGAGCACTGCAGAAGTGGACTATGATTGAAGGGCAACCAGTCGGGCTTATCTCCAGCACCAGAGTAGAAGGCAGAAACCATTTTCGACAATTTCGATCAAGAACAGCACTTTCATGCAGCGTGGAACGCCATCGAAATTCGGCGTCCTGTCCGCTATTCGCTATTTACCTTTGGAGAATCGAAGCTGCCCTATTTCTTGGTGACCAGTGCCAATAAACCGGGGGACACGGTTTCGATTACCAAAGGCGAAGTTAAAATCACCCGCCCGACAATTATTACCGCCGAAAATGCTCAACCTGAATTTCGAAATTTCTTCGAGAACATGGAAGAAGAAGGCCTGGCCTCGTTTTTGATGTCGCGGACCGCTGGGTTTTCTCACTTGCAACTGACGAACCAATCGGGCCCATCGAAAATTGTCAGCGACAGCATGGACGAAGCCGTTGATAAATTGAACCGACAGTTGGACGCTGAGGAAGAAGAACACGTCGCCATTCTCACCGCCCCGCCGGAATTTACGGGCATCGCACTATTCCTCTACGCGGCAGAACGCATTTGGTCGAGCGCCCCGGATAACATTCAAGAACTCCGCGAACGCGGGTTCTTGCCGTAACCGTAAATAAAACTCGGGGTGGCATGGGCTGCTTGTCAGCCCTTGCTGAATTCAGTGACCTATAAGCCTTACTTCTTGGGCACGGGCCAGTTCAAATGCCGATGCAAAAACGCAAACGTGCCTTGGCCGTTGATGGTGTGTGGGCCGATGAAGAATTCGATTTCGGTTTTGTCGCCAATTCCCAATAGGTTGTAATGTCGGCGAATTTTAGCGTACTCCCAGGCGACCCATTCATCGGGGGCCACGCCGTCGAAGTGGCCGCGTTCGACCATAAACGGTCGAGGAGTCATTAAGTTTGATAGCTCAGCATAGTTGGCCACGTGGCCCATGTTCCATTCGAAAATTTCGTACTCGCCGGTAAACAAGTAGCTGTAACGGTCTTTATCGGTCGCGTTTTTAAGCACCCATTCATCGAAGTCAGCCGAGCAAATCGACAAGGCATACTGCGGAATAAATGGAGGCACGCGGACCGCCGTCTTTCCGCCGTAGGACAGGCCATAGAAACCGATACGTGTCGGATCAACGTTCGGCAAGGTCGACAACCATTCGAGCGTGCGTTCATGTTGTGGGATGATGTAGCTAAACAATGACCGACGCAGTGGGTTTGACTTGCGTTGTAACGTGCGGAAGCGGTCTCGGCCGCGATACGGATTTTGTGGGGCATAAGTGATAAAACCTCGCTTGGCCAACTCGGCTGCGAACGATTTGTAATATTTATTCCCATTGGTTCCAGGGCCAGAAATCGTGTCCATAGGAACGCCTTCCAACCCGTGCTGACAGACAACAACCGGGCGTTTTTCCCCCGGCTTCAAGTCGGTCGGTAGGAGTAAGATGCCGGATGCAATCACATCGGGGTACACGTCCAACACCACTTCGTAACCGGTGTAAGCTGGGTCTTCTAGAATTTTTCGAGTACGCGGATTGGCGGCGATTTTTTTGTGAGGCAGTCTGCCAATGAGCGTGTCGTAGGTCGAATCGCGGTAGTCCTCGATTGTCTTCTTCCAAGTTTCTAAAGAGGTGCGGTCGGCTTTCGACCAACGTTTGTCGCGAACTTTTGCACTCACGAGAAGCAAGTCTTGGGTGAATTTGGTCAGTTCTTCGATTTGCCGTTTTTGCCGGGCATCGGCGTCTACGGCAATGGTTTGCGTTTTGACTGCAGGACCAGCTGATTTCACGGGGGCCGCAACTCCCAAGCCTTGCAGGAATGAGTTCAGCGTGTCATCAATGCCTGCCGGGTTAGCGCCTTCGCCGTTGGCTGAGAAAACAATTTTGTCGCCAGCTTTCAATTTGTCGTAATGAACCTTCGCCCGGTCGTATTCAATGCGGACGGAGGCCAACGTCGAAACTTCGATTTTCCCAGGTGCAGCACCGCCTCGACGGCCCGGTTTCGGTTTGTGTGGTCCGGCCACTTCAGGTACGGCGGACGGTTCGATGGTCAGCGGTCTCGGAGCAATGAGGCTGGCAATGCCCGCGTCGCCGAATTCACTCAGCAGGCCCCACACGTTGCGGTAAATGGGTTCGTCCCAAACTGTCTCTCGTTGTTGGAAGTAACCGCAAACGGCGGCTGAAGCAATCCGCTGGTCGGCGGCGGCTGAGTACAAGGCCAACAGTCCGCCTTCACCGACGCCAATCACGCCGGTCGGGATTTTTGTTTTAGAATCGGCGTTCAGTTTTTCAAAGGCATCAACGGCGGCAAGAACTTTTTGCACTTCGTAACCAATGACGTGCCGACCCATTTCGAACGCCATACGGTAAACGTATTCGCGATGGGCCTGGTTGGTGTAGGCGACGTAATCGCTGCCCGAGTATTTGTCGTCTCGGCTGATCAGCATGGGGATGAGAACCTGCACGCCGTTTTCGGCCAAGCGTTTGGGAATTAATGATCTCGCCGAAACGCCCGGTTTCAAGCCGGCAAACATTTCGGGCGTCCAATCGGCGTCGGGAATGGCAATCACCCGGGCGACCGGTTTGCCTTCCGGCTGCAACAAAATGCCTTCGCCGGTGATGCCTTTCAACACGGGCCAACGGACCGACAGGGCTTTGAACTTGCCCTCTGAAACGCCGACAACGCCGTCATGTTGTAAGGATGAAACAATTTCAATTTCCGGAGATTTCACCCGCGGGTCAACGGCGCCAATGTATTCCAAAAACCGTGCTCGGTTGGGGGCGACGCTTTTTTGATAGGCGGCGGCGTTTGCATAATTGCGCGACCACAGTTTTTCTCGGCTGGCAATCGAATTATCGATCTCTCGTAAGCAGAATTTGTCGAGCCCAGCGATCATCACTTCATCAAGCGGTTCGGTAATTGTTAGCGGCTTGGTCTTCGCTAAGACTTCGGGCCGATTTGTTTTTTTTTCAGAAGCCGTTGTGCGAATGACATTCTTTTTAACCTGCGCGGTCTTTTTCGGTTTTGGCTGTGTCTTCTTGGGTTGAACCTTATCGCCGAACAAAAACAAGTCGTCGAACATACCGGTATCATCGAACGAGCCAATTCCGACTTGCCCCCAGGTGAAGTTTTTGTCGTTGGCCAGCATAATCGGGTTTTCAAAATCGTTGAAGTAAACGCGAATTTCTCCCGAATCGACATTCCGCACAATTCGTACTCTGTGCCATTCATCGTCCCAGTTTGTGCCTGGAGTGGTTTTGGTCGAAATCTTTTTCCGTGGTGTGCCGTTGACGATGAAAATATTGTTCGCGTGGTCGTCCATTTTTTTGCCGAGATGGACGTAATACAAATGAGCCGGGTCTTGGTAGCCGAAAAACAGGCACATGTCGCGGTGGCCGTAATCGGGGTGGGTCGATTTCACTTTCACATCAAGAATAAAACTGCCAACATGCACGTCTTTCAACAACGAACGATTATAAGGCGAACGAACCGGCGGCTCGTATTTACTGCGTTTTACAAACTGTTCGTAAACGTTGCCGCCGTTACTTTTGGTAATCCGCCAGGCTTTCGCATCGGTCGGTTCCCAACTGGCAGCACCTCGTTCAAAGTTTTCGAAGTGAACCAACGGCAGTCCGCTTTGCGAAGATTTTGTTTTCGCGTTATGCGATTTCTCAGCGGCTGTCAGTTCAAAAGAATGATCGCTGATCAATATTGTGACTAACGCGACCGAAAGTGCGAAGTAGCGTAGAATTGCATGCATCGTAGTTCTCTCCCGATTTATCTTT
>Ga0114999_10009919_pt1 | contig 10362 bp, 11 predicted proteins | sample ArcticOcean_MG_C_3_FD_89820 | JGI IMG/M metagenome (GOLD analysis project Ga0114999, IMG submission 89820) | Marine microbial communities from western Arctic Ocean - ArcticOcean_MG_CB8_126 | ecosystem: Environmental > Aquatic > Marine > Oceanic | place: Arctic Ocean: Canada Basin | collected... | reverse complement strand
CTGCGCTTCGTCGAGGTGGTCGTTGGCATCTACAAGAAGCTCGCCGGGATGTCGGATGACTACGCGTATCTGGGCCAGATCGAGAAGATTGAGGCCCACATGGACGACATTGACTATCTCGTCGGTGTCGCCCCTTACATTACGGTCGGCAATCCGGACGACCTGATCGAACGAGCTGCGAAGCTTCACGAGATGGGCGCCGACGACGTGCTGTGGCGCGTCGATGGAATGGGTCACGACAACAACATGAAGGCTATAAGGATGATCGGAGAACAGGTGATTCCTGCGCTCCATGCATTCCCCGAGCACCAGAATGCGACAAGGTAGGGGGTCGGCCCCCGGAACAACAAAGTAAGGGCACCGCCCCTGGCGGCTAGGGACTCAGGAGGTTCCGCGACATGAACGTATTGAGACATGACGACTCGCCGTGGCAGGACTGGCGGCCCGGCGTCAAGAGCCGTGTCTGGTCCGCTGCGATCACCGGGGCCAAGGCCGCTCACATGGGTGAGCAGATCATGCAGCCCGGCACCGGCGCCCCCTATCACTGGCACTATTACGAGGAGCACCTGACCGTCTACTCGGGCACAGCCGAGGTCAGAGTCGGTGATGAGACACAGATCGTCGAAGGTCCGGCCACGATCGTCATTCCGGGCCAGGAGTACCACGGGTTTTCGAATGTCGGCGACGGTCCGATGCACATCATCGGTGCTGTCCCGTACCCCATCCACGAAACGCTCATGGCCGACGACCCCTCAGGGACGTTCACCGTTGCGTGGGAGCCTGACCAGGACCATCGGAGACGGCGCCTGCGCGAAGAGGGCGACCCCCGCTAGGTACAGCTAAGACCCGGCGCCCCTGCGGACTACGGGGCTCGTCTTGTATTCTGCCGAGCCGAAATCTGCCTGAGGCACCAGCCGCACGTCCGCTCGAAACTTGAGGCGTGACCTTATGGCGTCGGCGATGAGGCCCGGCAAGTCAGGGCTTGGTTTTGCTCCTTCGGGGATCTCGACCTCGATGGGGACGGGTGGGGTTACCGATACCGTCGATTCAGGGACGATGGCGCGGATCCGCCCGGTCACGGCCGGTACGAATTCGCCGGCGACAGCCTGCACGGCAGAGGGGTAGACGTTCACGCCGCGGACGATGAACATGTCGTCGACCCGCCCGGCCACCCGAATCGTGAAGCTGGTCCTCCCGCACGGGCAGTCGGTCGTCAGGATTGCGACATGGTCTCCACTGCGAAAGCGGACGACCGGCATGGCTTCACGCTGTAAATGTGTATAAACGAGTTCGCCCTCTGCGCCTGCCTCCAGGGGGACTTGCCCGCCGTCGGCGTCGATCAGCTCCGGCCAGACCAAGCCGCCGGCACCGAAATGCAAGCCCTGTTGGGAGGGGCACTCGCCGAACATCGACGGAGAAACGTCGCCGAGGCCCATTGCTTCGGTGACCGTGGCGCCGAAGGCGGCTTCAATGGTGGCTCGTATCGGGGGCAGCCCTCCGCCGGGCTCTCCCCCCAGTATCAGATGGATGATGCCGAACGTTCTCGCATCTACACCCGCCCTGGTGAACCGGTCGACCAGGTACAGGGCGAATGACGGTGTCGTGAGCATCGTGTCGACCAACCCTGCCTCGAAGGCGGCGATCACACGGTCCGTGTCGCCGGGGCCGACCGGGACGCTGCCCGCGCCAAGGGCCTCGATCACGCCGTGCGTGTGCCCGGCGACGAAGGGGCCGGCGCCGAACGTGGTCAGCACCGAGTTGTGGGGATGCAGGCCGGTGGCAAAGTAGCTGCGTGAGCCGATAGACCTCCAGGTCTGAATATCTGCCGCGGTCAACGCGATCAACGACGGCCGGCCCGACGACCCGCTGGTCTGATATATACGCTTGACGGCAGCAGGATCGACGGCGAGGTGAGTGCCGAACGGAGGCCCGGCCTGCTGCGCATTGTGGAGGTCTTTCTTGGTGGTGAAGGGAAGCTGGGCAAGATCATCGAGAGATGTGCCCTCTAGGTCGGAGCCGAGCTTGCTTCGATAGAACTCGGATCGCTGCGCGACGTGCATTCGCTGGCGGCTCCATGCCGCGGCAGCCATTGCCCTCGTCTCTTCGTGGGTGGCACATTCGACCGCTCGGTTCATGATCCAATCCCGACCCTGGTCGTTGTCGGCGACGGGCGATCGCGTTCCTTTCCACGGCGGGCGGAGCGAGGTCATGTTGTGCATAGGGTCGTCTGTCAATCTATCTCCGCCTTCGATTCAGAATCTAAACGATCAAGGTTCCGAGATGCCTCGGGAAAGCGAGGTATCCGCGGGGGCAAAAGGTCAGACGTCTACACTGAGACCGCTACCTTCCGAGTTCCCGAACCGGGCGTTGTCGATGCCTATTGATGAGCAAATCTACAAGGACATCATGTCCCGCCATCCGTCCGGGGTCACGGTCGTGACAACGGGCGAACCTGTGAGCCGAGCCACAGGGCTGACGGTGAACGCCTTTTGCACGGTTTCGTTGCACCCGCCCCGTCTCCTCGTGGTCGTGGACAAACAATCCCAGACGCTCCAGCCGCTTCTTGAGAACAAGGCATTCACGGTGAGCTTGCTGGTCGCCGGGGCCGAAGATCTGGCAATGCATTTCGCCTCGAAGGACCCCGATAAGTTCGCCGAACTCCCACCGGACAGTTATACGGAGCTCGCCAGCGGCCCGGCTCTGGTGGCGGATTCGACGGCGTATTTCGAGTGCAGGTCGGTTCAGGAGATCGAGGCTGGTGATCATTGGATTCTGCTCGGTGCCGTCGAACGCGGAAAGATCCTTAGCGACGACGAGCCGCTTCTCTACTCGGAGCGGCGTTTCAGAAGAATGGTGCCGGTGTGACCACCGCTGCGGGCCCGGGTCACAGTCCCGCCAGGTAGGCGACGGCGGCTTTGTCGCTGAGGACGTCCGCGTACTTTTGATGAAGATCGAACAGGCTCACCTTGTGTGACAGCTCCGAGCGATCGAACGTCCCTTCCTCCACGATTCCGACCCGGTAGTTGTACGAAAAGGCGTCAACGACGGTCGCCCGCACGCAGCCGGAGGTCGTGCCCCCGCACACGAGGACGGTGTCGATCTTGTGGTCGACGAGCATCGCAGCCAGGGGAGTGCCGAAGAAAGCGCTCGGCTTTTCTTTCCGTATGACCGTCTCGCCATCCATCGGTGCGATCGTCGCCACGATCTCATTGCCCTTGTCGAGATCACCTGGAGATATCTTGTCGGACGTCTTGTGGACCCAGCGTCCCGGTCCGATGCTGAGTAGGCCCCGCGGCGTGCCCGTGGTGTAGATGACCGGAATCTCCGCGTTACGTGCCGCGCCTTGAACCCGGGCAATCGCCTCGGTGGCGTCCCACCCTGCCTGTCCACACGAGAACGGCCACTGTTCGATCGACTCGAGGATGGGCTCGGGGTTGGCGCCCACGAAGTTGATGTTGGTATCGACGATCAACAACGCGGGACGCGATCCGAGCCCCATCTCACCGCCGTGGCCGGATTTGCGGAACACCTCGATCTCGTGTGCGGAAAAGATCTCCTGGTTCGGCCCTTGCGTTGGCGAGGTGTTCACGGCGGCTCCTTCAGTCGATGACGGCAATGCCGTCGATCTCGACCAACCAAGCCGGATCGGCGAGGGCCGAGACCTGGACGCCACTCATCGCCGGGTATACCGGGCCGGAGAAGTGCTTGTCCCGGGCCGGTTGCACCTGGCCGAAGTCGTCGATATTGGTGACGTATACGACGAGATGGACGATGTCGGCCATCGAGCCTCCCGCCGCCTCGAGTATGCCGGCCATCTTGTCGAGGCAGGTTTCGGTCTGCTCGCCGAGCGTTGAACCTGCGACGTTGCCTTCAGCATCGAGTGGCGCCTGACCGGCAAAGTACACCGTTCGTCCGCCCGTCGTTTCGACCGCTCGCGAGAAGTGTGGTGGATCCGGCAGGTTGGGATGGCTAAGTGCCCGTTTTGGCATGGATTCTCTCCCCTGTAGCGCCGGACGCGCCCGGCGAAGGCGCCGATTCTACCGCGGACCGGTCCGGCTCCTGTAGCCTTCGGCCACTGTGAGAATTGGATACCAGGGCGAGGCCTACTCGTATAGCCACCGGGCGACTACGGAGCTGTTCGATGACGGTGAGCCAGTAGGTCTGCCGTCGTTCGTCGCATGCTTCGCAGCTCTCGAGAGCGGCGACGTGCAACGGCTCGTGCTGCCCGTAGAGAACTCGACCACCGGCAGTGTGCTCCCCGTTCTCGACCGATTGCCGGTAATAGCGATCACCAGCCGATCTCGATAATCGCGGAGCATCTCGTTGAGGTTCGTCACGCTCTGCTGGGCTTGCCGAAGGCGACCCTCGGAACCCTGACTGCGGTCAAGTCGCACCCGGAGGCCCTGTCGCAGGCCGAGGGGCGGCTGCTTGAGCTCGGGCTCGAAGAGATACCCCGGCCGGACACCGCTGGGGCAGTGCGTGAGGTGGCGGCCGATGGCGACCCCAGCATCGCAGCGTTGGCGCCGCCCGAGGCGGGACCGCCGCATGGGCTGAAGATATTGCTGGCCGATGTTCTCGACCGCGACCACAACACCACACGGTTCGTCGTTCTGGCGGTGGGGGCGGCGCGCATTGATGCTGCCGACGACAAGACCACGATCTTGTTCACTACCGAGCACCGTCCCGGGGCTCTTGCGCTAGCGCTGACCGAGTTGGGACTACGCGGCGCCAATCTGACGCGGATCGAGTCGCGTCCGTTGAATAAAGCCTGGTCCTACCACTTCTTTGTTGATCTGGAACATCCCCCGGGGCCGGCAGGGCTCGAGCGCGTCCTCGAGCCGTCTCCGGCAACGCTCGAGCGCGTACGCGTTCTCGGCAGTTATAGAGCGGCGCGGTAGGTCCCGGGCGCCTGCACCGCCCCTTGCTACGGTTGGCGGACCCAGGAGGTCAGGGTGGCGACCAGCACTGCCAGCTTTGGCGTCGGGAAACGAGAAAGCCACGACTCCACTGCTTTCTACGCCCGGCGCATGTCGAGTCACGCCCCGTCACGAGAAGCGACGGGTTTGGTCGCGGACGCGCCCGAAGAGGTGCTCGACCGGATTTTTGTACAGTCCTCGGAGTCTATGGAACAGCTGCCCGACGGCAGTGTTGGGCTCATGGTCACGTCGCCGCCCTACAACGTCGGCAAGGAATATGACGCTGATCTGTCGCTCGACGAGTACCTCGGTCTGCTCGAACGCGTATTTGCCGAGACGTACCGCGTGCTCGAGGCCGGCGGCCGGATAGCCGTGAATGTCGCCAACGTGGGCCGCAAGCCGTACCTGCCGCTCAACCACCACGTGGCCGGCTTGCTATCCGATATCGGCTTTCTCCTTCGTGGTGAGGTGATCTGGCAGAAAGCCAAGGCCGCCGGAGGCTCGACAGCTTGGGGCTCCTGGCAGTCGGCGAAGAATCCGACACTTCGGGATGTTCACGAGTACGTCATCGTTGCCTGCAAGGAGAGCTTTCGCCGGCTGCGAAAAGGAGTGGACACGATCGCGAGGGACGATTTTCTCGACTCCACGGTCTCGATCTGGGAGATTCAGCCGGCATCGGCGCGCAGGATCGGGCACCCGGCGCCCTTTCCGGTAGCCCTGCCGCGGCGACTCATCGAGCTCTACACGTTCGAGGGCGATCTGGTTCTCGACCCGTTCATCGGTGCCGGGACCACGGCCATTGCTGCCAAAGAGGCCGGCAGACATTACGTCGGATACGACATCAATGCCGACTACGTGCGGCTCGCCGATAAGCGGCTGGCGGCTCTGACCGAGTAGGGATGCCGTTGCGGTCCGGCAGTCGGCATCCTCCCATCGAGAACGCTATTGCCCGGTCAATTCCTTTCTTGGCCGGGGGGGCTGCTCGCTACTCCCCTCTTGTTGCTTGTTCCCGAGGACGTCGGTCGGTTCGGGTTGTCCATTGCCCACCTCTCGGCTCTCGTGTTGCTCGGGCTCCTTTTGATCTGGGTGCTCGCGCCACTCGCCGATGCATCGTGGTTCGTCACCAGGACGTGGGCGGACTCTCGCCGCAGCCTCGCCGGGCTCGTCGTTCTTGTGGTGGTCGCTACGGGTGTTGTGGCCCTCGTCACTTTGGCCTCGTCGGCTGCGCTCCGTCTGCAGCCTTCGTTGCAGTTTTTGCAGCTCTTGTCCGCGTTGGACATCGCGTGGTCGGCAAGCGCTGCGTCGATCGGCGCTTATCGGCTGTGGTCGCCGCGGGCCGCTGTCATTGCGGGTTCACTGGTTGGCGTCGGATGCGTGCTCTCGATCTGGAATTACCTTCGCGTCGTCTGCCTAGCCAACGACGGGGGGTGGCTGCTCGACGGCTCCGAGTTGATGCGATTGGTGATCCCGTTCGACACTTTGGCTGCTGTCATCGCTGGTGCGTTGCTGCTGGCCGGCGCACGGCGCCCTCCACGTCAAGCTACCGAACAGGCGAGTTCCCAGTCGTAGGGGTGGAAGGACAGCTTCGGCTTCTCCCGTTCTTGCCACTCCCGCGTCTCGGCATCGAACCAGCGGGCGAGGACTCGCACGAGGCGCTTGCGGCCTGCGGGCAGCCAGGTTGGCATCTTTTGGGGCCGGGTGAAATCGCCTCCGTACCAAAGGAAGATGCGCGAAACGTGCAAAGTCCTACGCGCTTTGTCGATGGTGGCACCGCCCGACGCGAGGAACGACCTCATCTGGTCGTCGAGCTGGGAGTCGAGTTTCGGCCCGACGTAGGGCTCGAAGCGAATTGTGGGACACGACGCCGTGTCACACACCAGTCCGCCGTGAATCCGGGGATCGCGGAAGCGGCGGATCTTGCCGTGTTCGATGTCATGCAGGCTCAGAGTCTCTCCTGCTACTTCGACCCATCCGCTCGTAAAGGCGCCGGGGACTCGCAGCACCGACTGTTCACCGCGACTTCGGGCGTTTCCTGCAAGGGCCAAGGCTCCGGCGTTGTACAGGTTCAGCCAGAAGGCCAGCGCGTCACTCGCCCCCATCGCGTCCGGATCGAGTGCCGCTAGCGAGGTCTTGTATTCGCCGAGACGATCGAGCTGTCCAGCCAACTCGTCGAGTCCACCGGCCCGGATAGCGTCAAGAACAAGTCCTAGATCGCGGTGCTCGGCGGTGGCGGTGCCAGCAGGCGCCGGAGGCCGGACCCTGGCTGCTCGCCGAACGGCTGCGGCCACGGCGATGGGGTTTGGGCCGCGACCTTTGCGCATCATGCTCTCGAAATGACACCGGGTGTCGCGATGTTCCAACGAACTATTCGGTGTTGCCCGCCTCGGTCTGCGCGCCATCGAGATTCGGCTCCGGTGGTGTCAGCCCCATATCCTCGCGAGAGGCGTCAAGTGCCTCCTGGGGCGTCGGAGAGGACCGCAGCAGCAGGTACCCGGCAATGCCCGCCACCGTCGACCCGATGAAGATGCCGATCTTCGCCCGATCCGCCAGCTCCCCGCCGGTGAAGGCCAGCTCGGTGACAAACAGCGAAACCGTGAACCCGATACCGGCGAGAGAGGCGAGACCGATTATCTGAAGCCAGCCGGTGCGCGGCGGCAGCCTTCCGATGTTGAACCGCAACGCCAGCCATGTGGCGCCTGTTATCCCCACGATTTTCCCGACGACCAGACCGAAGCCGACTCCCAGGGCCACCGAGCTTGTCAGTGCAGCGCCGACGTCGATGTCGGCAAAACGTACGCCCGCGTTGGCTAGAGCGAAGATGGGAACGACGACGAACGACGACCAGGGGTGCAGCGCCCGCTCCAGGCGGTTGAGCGGCGGCACCGATTCTTTTGCGACGTTGGCGAGGGTTAGCGCGTGGTCGTCAACCCTTTCAGCGCTGCTTGGAGCCGCCTCGTCCATCTGACGCTGGGACAGGATCCAACTGGCACGGTCGTAGTAGTCACGGTCTGAGTACCACGCCGCCGCCGGAGTCAAGAATCCCAGAGCAACGCCGGCAAGAGTCGCGTGCACGCCTGATTCGAACAGGAAGAACCATGCGGCGATGCCGGCGACCACGTAGAAGGTCGTGGAGCGAATCCCGACACGGCCTGCGACGTAGATGACGGCCAGCGTGGCGAGGGATGCCGCCAACCAGCCGGTCGCGAGGTCGGAGGTGTAGAAGATGGCAATCACGGCGATCGCCCCGATGTCGTCGGCGATTGCCAGCGCAAGCAGGAACAGCTTCGCTCCGACGGAAACCCTGGCTCCCAGAAGGGACACCACACCGACCGAGAAGGCGATATCGGTCGCCATCGGTATGCCCCAGCCGCGGGTCGCCTCGCCCGGTTCGCCGATAACGAATGCCACGTAGATCAACGCAGGAACAACCATCCCGCCTACGGCGGCGATCGCCGGTAGAGCGGCACGTTTGCGGTCGCGCAGCTCGCCGACGGCGAGTTCACGCTTTATCTCGAGACCTACGACGAAGAAGAAAATCGTCATCAGGGCGTCGTTGACGAAGTCCCTGAGCGACTCGTCGAGGTGAATCAGCTCACCGATCTCGAGGTTTAGCGGGGTCTCCCAAAAGCTGGCATATGACTCACCGAACGGTGCGTTTGCCCAGATCAGGGCGGCAACCGCACCGATCAACAACACAACGCCGCCCGAGGCTTCGATGCTTGCGAAGCGCAGCACCGGCCGAACGAATCGGGACGGAACCGTCCGGTCCGAGGTCAGCCAGGTGTCGTGATTGAGGTTTGTTGTCGAGTCGGCCATCGAGCCTTGAGGCTAGCTTCGCATTGGTCCTCGCTACGTGGAGCGCCGTTACCATCGCCGGTCATCTCCGCGCGGGAAGTGCTCGTTGGTCTGGTCAGTCTTCATGATTGCCTTGGGTCTGGTGCTGCTCGTGCTGGCGGCTGATCGTCTGGTCGTCGCCGTAGTCAAGATATCCAGAGCACTCGGCCTGTCTGCGATCCTGGTCGGCGCCGTCGTGGTTGGACTCGGCACATCGATACCCGAGCTCATCGTGTCGGCTCTCGCTGCGGCCGACGACAATCTCGATGTCGCCATGGCGAACGTCGTGGGCTCCAACATCACCAACATCACCCTGGTTTTGGGTACGGCGGCCATCGTGGCCGCAGTGAGACCTCGTTTGCAGACGCTGCGCCGCGAGGGTGTGCTGATGCTGGCCTCGGTGGTGGCGTTGCTGGTCGTGCTCGTCGACGGTTCCGTTGCTCGCTACGAGGGCGTCCTTTTGCTCGGAGGTCTTGTCGTGGCCCTCGTACTGCTCGTGCGCTGGTCGATGCTCGACTCCCAGCACGAGGAGAGGGTTGGTGAGTCCGTCGCCGCCTCAGTGGCCGGTGAGAGGCGGCCGTTGGTATTCGACATGGTCATGGGGCTGGGAGCGTTGGTGCTCACGGTGTACGCGGCCGACATCTTGCTAAACGGTGCGCTCGACGTAGGAGAGCGGCTCGAGCTGTCTCCCGCCTTTCTCGGGGTCATGCTTGGAATCGGCACCAGCTTGCCCGAGCTGGCAACGGCCATGGCGGCAGTCCGTCGCAATGAGTCTGACCTCGTAATCGGGAACGTGCTTGGGTCGAACCTGTTCAACTCGCTGGCAGTCGCCGGCTCGGCGGCGGTGGTACGCGGAGGTTCGCTAGACGATCTCGACAGCTCACTGCTCTGGATCATGTTGATTGTTGCGTTGGCGGCCGGGGTGATTTCGAGGACCGGCTCGCGCATCGCCAAGGGAGAAGGGGCGATACTGCTCGTCGGCTTTGTCGTGTTCCTCGGTGTGGCGTACTGATGATGGCAACGGGAAACATCGAAGCCGCTCGCCTGCTGCAAGAGCTTGCCGATCTCCTGAAGCTTGAAGAGGGATCAAATCAATCGTTCCGGGTGCGGGCATACGAGCGTGCCGTCGGAGCGGTTCGTGAGCTGACGGTGCCCGTTGCAGACATGACGGCCGGCCAGCTGGAAGCCGTCGACGGCATCGGAAAGAGCACTGCACGCCAGATTCGGGAATACGCCGAAACCGGGTCTATGTCGCGGCTCGAAACGCTGCGAGCGGTCTATCCGCCGGACTTGGTAGAGCTGACGAGGATCCCCGGACTTGGCCCGAAGTCGGTGATCCTGCTGCGCGACAAGCTTGGGGTGGGGTCTGTAGCCGATCTCAAAGTTGCGATCGACGCGCAGAAAGTGCGCGAGCTGCCCGGCATGGGCAAGCAAAGCGAGGAAAAGATAGCGACTGCGATTGATCGCCTTGGCCTTCACGGCAAGGACCGGCGCACGCCGATCATCCGAGCCTTGCCGATTGCGATGCACCTCATAGACAAACTCGGGGAACACCCCGCCGTTCGTCGAATCGAATATTGCGGGAGCCTGCGTCGGTTCCGCGAGACCATCG
>Ga0114999_10009917_pt1 | contig 10363 bp, 6 predicted proteins | sample ArcticOcean_MG_C_3_FD_89820 | JGI IMG/M metagenome (GOLD analysis project Ga0114999, IMG submission 89820) | Marine microbial communities from western Arctic Ocean - ArcticOcean_MG_CB8_126 | ecosystem: Environmental > Aquatic > Marine > Oceanic | place: Arctic Ocean: Canada Basin | collected... | reverse complement strand
TGATAATTTTTCTTTTATTGGTTTTACTTTTTCTAAATATTTATTATATTCTTCTTTATCATTTAGTGTGTTTTTAGCTTTATTAATTATTAATTCTAAATCATTAATATCATTAAAAAAATAAACAGAAGATGCCAATAAGCTTATACCAAAAAAAGCATAGAAGGTTCTCTGATAAAGGAAAAAATCAGTCGATACTATACCTAGGGGTATAGTAAATACAATTAGGTTTTTTGGCCATTGCCATATCCGCATGCTCTTAATGACGCTATTCAAAAACCCAGAAAGTGATCTATTATTACTCATTGGCAATATATTCTATTCTAACCACCTATACGTAGCTATAGATTTAATTCATTTATTGAAGGTTGTATTCTTACAAACTCTATTCTTAAATATAAGCTTATAATTAGTTTTTATAGGAGAGTGCTATTGAAATCTAAACTAAAAAAAATTGTCTTTTTATTATTAATAACAGCATGCTCAAATATAGATGGGGAAGATGTATTACAGGAAGATGTATTACAGGAAGATTTTTTGACAAAAGAAGTAGATTACACTGTACCTTACGAATTAAAGGGCTCTTTTAATTTACCCGCATATAATGGCCAGTGCTTATATGAAGAGGAAGAGGCAATAAAAGAATTAGAAGAGCTGAGGCAAGGTGTAAATCTAAATTTTGGTATAAAAATAATCTATCAAACAGGTCCTCCTGAGTGTAAAGGAAGAGTCTGGGGGTCTAATTTACCACAAGGGGCAAAAATTGATGTCGATACCTCAAGAGTTGATTTAATTGTTGGGAAAGAGGATTTAAACAATTTAAGTCGAGAAAAAGCTTTACCCAGCGAGTATGGAAGGACTGTAGACCTAGGTTTGGTCGGGGCAACATTATTTCAAGATTTCAATAATTATGGAGATTACATTACTGATATAGATTATTTATCAGAAATCGATTCTTACTTGTTTGTTGGTCATGGAAAGTCGATAATTTACATTTTGGATAGGAAATCTAAACAACTATCCCCTCTTGTAGATTTAAGTAGCTATGTTGGAAAAACAGAGAATTGGGAAACAGGTTTAATATCTATAGATCTTTTGAAGGTGGAAGAAGGAAAAATATATTTTCTTGCAGCATATACGGATAAAGACATCAATTTATCAATCTCAATCTTTGATGTCGATCTCAATACAGGAGGCCTAGATAGAGAAAAAGAATTATTTATTCCTCCCCAAAATGGCGGTGAAGACACACATCATTGTGGAAATATAGAAAGAGTTAATGAGACTACTTGGGTTTTTTGTGTTGGAGATCAAGATACTTTATATGCACTAAATGAAAATTCACTCAGAACGGACTTGTATTCTGGAAAGTTAATGATGTTTTCTATGGATAAAAGTTTTGAAGTTTACCCAGCTACCACTCCTACTTATAGTCCAGACATATTCACACCAACAGGAGGAGATATTAGACCAAAAGCAGTTCTGGCATCTCCCACTATAAACAGTAGTTTTGAAATTGAGCATATATTAGCCTTAGGTTTTCGGAATCCCTGGGGGTTTGCAGTAGACAAGGATCACATTTTTGTTACAGATGTTGGTCATAATAAAGTAGAAGAAGTAAATTTAATTGATTTAAATTCATTAGAACCAAAATTTTTCGGATGGCCCCATAAAGAAGGTGACTTCTTCTATGCAAGAGACAAGGAAGGTGAATTTTGGGATTATGAAGTGTTTCCTATCTACCAACATTCAGCAGAGAATGACAGATGTGCAAACATTGGAGGTGCCGTACATCAGGCAGAGAGCACTTCAGGGTGGAATGGGTATTTTTTCTTTCTTGATCAATGTACATTTGAGATTTTTATTGTTGACAAAACAGGAGAAACTATATTTAGAGCAAAATCAGAGTCAATAAAAAGTCCTCCTGTAGTAGTAAAGAATGATCATTTAGGAAATATTCTAATTTCTACATATACTGGCGAGATTCTTTCCTTAGATTTAAAAACTCTTAATCTATCACCATAAAGTAGCGACAAAAAATAATGTATTTTGAATTAATAGATAAAATTTAGTAATGTATAAAAAAGTTGTTTTTATTTCGTTATTCGTTCTTGGATCCTGTTCTTCCTCTGTAGCAAGTCCTCTCTCAGATGACTTTGTTGGTTGTAAAATTACCCTTGAAGAAGGATTAGAGGAAATACAAAAGATAAAAGGCAATGAACAATTAGATTTTGAGATAAGGATTGTTAAAGAGGTAACTGAAAACAAAGATTGCTTGGGAATGATTCTTGGTACAAATGTTCCTCAGGGCGAGGATTTATTTAAAATAGAACTTCTTGATCTAGTTGTAGGAATAAGAAATCCTGATAGAGAGTTTGCTCCCGAAGATCCAGATAATATCAAAAAAACTGAAGACGAACTTTATTCATCTAAACTCAAAGAAATTAACAAACAGGAATCAAATCTGATAAATGCACCACTATTTGGAGAAACAACCTTTGAGATTGAGGTGAGTGATCAGGGGGTAGTATCTCATATAGATGAAATCAAAGAACTTGGTGCCTACTCTTATCTGTTTAGTGAACAATGTGGAAAGATTTATGGAGTTGTAGACGTATCTGTAGATTCAAGTAGCCCTATACCTGCAGATGGTTTAAGTGCACCTATAATATTGGATATCTCTGATATGGTTGATTGTGAGAACGAGAAAGGTCTCCATACTTTTAATACTATAGAGATTGACACAAAAAACTATCTTTTGGTGACATATCTGAGAAATGATTATTTTTATATACTTTCAGCTTTTGAAATACTTAACGAATCTATGATCTCTCAAGAAGAGAATATTATTGTTGAATTTCAAGTTAGTGATTTAGCAAAAGTCCATTTTGGTGGAAAAATCATAAAAGAAGATGATTCAAAATTTACTTTATGTTTAGGAGACCTTAATTCGGCTGGGAGTGCAGCAAAATTTGATAGTCCTTGGGGTAAGGTTATTGAGATCTCCAATACTGAGTTGTTAAATGAAAAGATAACAAATATAAGTGACTCGAGGTTGAAAACGATAGCACATGGATTTAGAAACCCTTGGTCTTGTTATTTTTCAGGAAAGGATTTAATCGTTCCTGATGTTGGTAATATTCACTGGGAAGAATTTAACGTTATAGAAAATTATAAAGCTCTCAGAGAACCACCTTTTTATGGCTGGCCCTGGAAAGAGGGCTATTTTGACGCAAACTATACCAATACACCTGTTGATGATGAGACTAAGAGTTCTTTACTTTCTAATTCTATTGAACCACTCTATACTTTTCCTCATTCAGAAGGGTATTGTGCAATTATTGGAGGCGTTAATGTAGAAAATAATCTAGCATGGAAAGACTTCGGCTTGGTTGGAGATTTTTGCACAGGGACAATTTGGGCTATAGAGCAAGTAAGTAAGAGAGCGTACAAAGTTCTTAATACTGGACAGATTCCTTTTCAACTTACGACAATATATGAAGATATTAATGGAGAAATCTTAGTTGGGACAACCAACGGCGATATTATTAGAGTATTTCTCCCCTGATCTTAATTTCAGTATTAAATATGAGATGGAACAAAAACATTGTTAATCTGTTAATTGTATGAGGATAAAAACAGCTTATTGTCTTCTTCTAGCAATACTTTTATCGTCCTGCTCTTTCTTGGGTATAGGGAGTAGTTTATATTCTGATTTGAAATCTTTTGAGGCCACCACTACAAATGGAGAGTTAGTAACCGGTGCTACCTGGAAAGACTATATTGGAGAAAGTTCCGTAGGGGAGTTTGTAGCATTTAGAACACCATCGAGAGGACCATATCAAGGCCTGGTTCTAATTGCAACATCTTTAGACGAAATCACTAAGGCAATTTTGGTAAGTGGTAGACCTATGGATCCAGATGATGAGAATGTACTTAAGGCACTAGAAACTTATACTCCTTTAATTGAAATTGTTGATTCAGATCCAAGGTTGGTTTATTCAAGTGTTTTTTCTAATGCTAGTGAAAAAACTGGAATTGAAATAGGTTCACAAGTATTAAAAGTAAATTCATATAATCTTGGAAACTTCTTACCTTTATTCGCTGAAGGGTTATTACCATCAGGGTACCTATCTGTTATAGATAGTAATCTCTTGATTGTAGGAGGAAGAGGCCCAGTACTTTTGATTAATAATCAAAATAAAGAATTAATTGAAATAGGGTCTAATTTAGAACAAATATTAATCTCCCAAAACTATGTTTCAGTTTCTGGAGGGAGTGATATATCAGGAAGGATGGGTGTAAGAGATACTTTTTATGACTCAGAAAAAAAGGTTTTATATGTTAGTTTGATTACAAAAAATACTAACGATTGCTTTGGTATTGGAATACTGAAAGCTGACGTAAGAGAGCTTTTGAATAGAAAAACCTTAATATTTGATCTATATTTTAAGACAACCTCCTGTGCTGTAAATACTAATTTTATGCAATCAGGAGGTAAAATCCAGAAATATTCTCAAGGATTATTATTTACTGTTGGTGATTTTGACCAAAAAGATAGAGAGCTTTTATTAGATTCGAATAATGATTTTGGCAAGATTTTATACATACAAGACGGAATAAAAGTTTCAAACTTTTCAAATGGACACAGGAACCCCCAGGGTTTATCAGTTATTGACGGTTTTGTTATCGAGACTGAACATGGACCTAAAGGCGGGGATGAAATAAATATTATTTTTCAAGACCTTTTTTATGGTTGGCCAATTTATAGTTATGGAATTGAATATTCCGGTGAAGATGTATACGAGAGACCACACGGAGAAGAAGCAAAAGAACCGCTATATTACTTTACTCCTTCAATAGCAATTGCTGAGATAAGGAAATATACCGGAGAAGAAATTCTAAGTTGGAATGGGAAGTATATAGTTGCAAGTTTAAAAGATAAGTCAGTTTATTTATTTGAAATTCAAGAAGAGGAAGAAAAAGTCTTATCTCTTACAAAGATACCTATAGGAAGAAGAGTGAGAGATATTACAATAGATAGTACTGGAATTATTTGGCTAGTTACTGATGACGCAATGTTAGTAAAGGTATCTAATGAAAAGTAAGTCAATAAATCTTATTCTTTTTGGTAGGTTTCCTACAGAAAGAGCCTACGGTGTTCATGCAATTGCGATAGCAGATGGGTACTCAAGACTTGGTTATAAAGCTACTATTTTCTATCCGTCTACAGATAATGAAAAAACTATTTATGAAAATCCAAAAGAATACTATAACAATCAAGATATCTACTTTCAAAAAATTAATCATTATGATATAACAAAGTTTTTTTGGTATAACGTTCTACCAAAAAAGATACAGGGTCTCCTCTGGTCTATCACTGCTTTTCTATGGTCCAAAAAGATTAAGAAGTACAGCAATGATTCAGGTTCAATTTTTTGGTCAACTAATCCGATTTTACTTTATGGTGCGCTGCAGGATAAAAATTATGTAATTTTCGAAATGCACGGCCGTGCTAGGCGGGTACAAGCTTTAGCCTTAAAATTATTAGATAGAAAAGCTTCGACCAGATCTATTTTCATTTCAAGTTCACAACATGGTAAAGAAGATCTGCTCGAGAGAAATCTTACAACTAAAATTGAATACCTGCATAATTCTGTTGACCTAGATTTATTTAAGCCTTCCAAGAAAAATAATTATGCCAACTCAGTTGCCGAAGATTGTTTACACATAGGTTATGTAGGCCAGCTAGAGACTTATGGTATCGATAAAGGTTTATATTTAACTATCGATGCTCTTCAAAATGCACTTAGCCTAAACGCTCATCAAGATTGTGGGCCTGTAAAGCTTACAATTATTGGAGGACCTGAAAATTCTGTAGAAAAATTAAAAATATATTTAAAAAAGAAAAATTATAAGGGCTCAATAATCATAGATTATTTAGGGCAAAAGAAACAGTCTGAGCTTCATTCATTTATTTCAGGATTTGATATTGGTATTGTTCCGTACCCTGAAGATGAGCACATCTCCTTATACTCTTCACCAATGAAAATTTTTGAATATGCTGCTTGTGGTATTCCTATAGTTGCTTCAGATATTCATGCTCATAAATCTTTAGGAGATCTTGGTATAGGGATTGAATTTTATGAAGCTGAAAATATAGATTCTTTGGCAAATCTATTATCTAAATATCTTCATGGTAAGAGTAGAGATGGAGAAAAAGGGCTAACATCTTTATCAGAAAAAAATATCTCCGTCCGCAATGGTTTATCATGGGATCTGAGATGTAAAAAAACTTTAGATGAGTTGTTTAAATAGCGCCTGTGGCTCAACTGGATAGAGTATCTGACTTCGGATCAGAGGGTTGGGGGTTCGAGTCCCTCCAGGCGCGCTAAGAATACATTCCTATTATTTTTTTTGCTCTATTTTCTATAGAAAATTTTGTAGTATTTGGATAAGTATTTCCTACGCTCTTCTTTTTTGCTTTTTTTAGCGAGAGTATGAGATTTTCAACAGATTTGTTATCAAAATAACTTATCACTTCCTGAAGAGGGAGTTCCCTGTGAGAAGGAAAATCATTAGCTACAACTTGGAGTTGCGCTCTTATGTATTCAAAATACTTCAATGGAGAAGTGTAGTAATTTAGATGATGAAAGTTCGGGAACTTTATAGATGAACTATCGTATACCAATAATCCGATATCGGCTTTCTGGATGAGTTCTATAGTTCTAGATCTTTTCTGTTGTCCATGTAATACGAAAGAGTCTGCTAAATCTTTAGAGTCAATTTTTTTTTGCAGCTTTTTTACTAAATCATCTGGACCTCCAACAATATCAACCATGAAAGAATCTCTAACCTCAGCTTTTTCAAATGCATTTAGAAGTATTTCCAGTCCACGTTCTTCTCCAAATCGATCAAGACGCCCTGCAAAAATTATTTTACTCTTATCAGTATTTTCTCTTTCTAGTTCTTTAAAGTGGTCTTCGTCATAAGCACTCGGAATAATTTTAATTCTATTTTCATAATCTTTTATATTTAGTTTGAGATCTCTAAGTATATATGAAGTTAAGCAAATTAATGAAGATGCTTGATTTTTTAAAGATTTCTTAACTAAATATCTTCTGGTTCTTGTTAATTGGTGACATTCAAATATAACCTTTTGACCCTTTCTTGATAAAAAATAAAAAATCCAGTCAGATCTTGTTATAAAAGCTTCTCCCTTCTTTATTTTTAATATTTTTCTTACGGCCGAATACGACCAGATGAGATGACTAAACAGATATGCCAACCTAACTCCTTTTTTTACTCTCCCAAAAGGTAATTCATGAGGTAAAGCTTGAATTTTTAATTCCTCAGTAAACTCATAAAACGATTGTATTTCTTTTAGATTGCCAGTGCTTTCTTTTTCTCTAAGTGGAAAAATTAAAGTGACATCAAGTCCCTGTCTAGAGAAATATTTGACATGAGAGATAGTTTGTAGAGAGTTCGCAGTACTTGCAGGAAATGTTTGATATGTTAGATAATTAAGATTCAAAAATATCTAAACTAGACCGCTAATTATTGCCGAAAGAACTAAAACAATTATATAAGATAATAGGCCTCCACCAATAGCTGCAACCTTCATGCTTTTTGATATATCACTTGGTCCAAAAAGGTGGTAATAAATTACTCCAAAGAATGGAATTAGGAATATCACTGCTAACCATATATATTGACTTTTTCCTTGGGTTTTATCATTTGTGTTAACATCCCACAAAGCCATTGCACTCCATGCAGCAAAAAGAACGAAAGGCATGAAATATCCATACATTTGAAACATTAATTGCCATAGAGTTGGACTTGAAACGGGTATTCCACTCATAACTATTTCCTTATCTGCTCCTACAATATCATTTAATTCTATATTGGGTAATGTAATTTTACTTAAATTTGGAACATAGAATACACTTATTGCAGGAGACGGATTAAGATTTGCAGCATCCGGCATATTAAGTTGATTTTCAGGCCAAGGATAGTCTTTGTACCTTGCTCTTGGAGGGTTCTTACCTGCAGCATCTGCAAATAATCCTGCGAGCATCATTAAGCCTGACACGTCTCCTTGCATGGGTAATCTGGATAAAATACTCCCACCAACATTTGAACAGTTATGCACTTGTTCTAAAAGGGGAGGTTCACTTGTTTGATATATATTGCCCTCAAAACAGTTACCGGGTCCCCATGGTCCTGCTAACTTAAGATCTGTATATCCTGAATCTAGAATAATATTATTTTTTATACTTACATATTGTGAGAAGTAAAGATTTGTGTCTAGCATTGGTGAAGCTACAATCCCATATTTTTTATGATTTATAACTAAGTTTTTTTCGATTACATCTCCAACTCTTCCAGGGAGGACTATACCCATGCCGTATACAATTTCCCCAAATCTATTTGCCGGTGCTTCTTCATTATTATTGTTCAGTACAGCATTGCCAACAATAGTTGTTTCTCTGCCTGGGGGGTTTAATTCCGAATCTAAGGTGTTTGGAACAATTCCCGCCATGTTATCGCGCCAAATATTATTGATTATATATAAATGTCCCCCTGCATTTGTTCCTGAATAGCCAAGAGCATTTCCCTCCACTACTGAATTACTAATAACTGCATTGCAAGGGTAGCATTGCCCTATATAAATCCCACTATCTGGATGACCTGATGCATAGATATTATCAAAAACTCCATCAGTAGAATCAAAAGCATAAACACCATAATCTCCATTGTTGTGAACGGTCACATACGACCCTCTATATCCAGTAGATCCATTCCAATAAATTCCGTTCAAAGAAAAATTTCTCACTGTTAGATTTTCGACATTCACACCATCTGTATCAAATATCTGGATTCCATTTTCATGCATGAACTCTCCATCAATTATTACACCATTTCTATCTTCTCCTCTAATGGTTAAATAAGGAGTAGTTATAGTTACGCTTTCGTTATATACACCTTTCTTTATATAAACGAGATCACCAGCAGAAGCAGCATCTATTGCTGTTTGTATTGTATTATATTCTCCAACATCATCTACAACTAAAATCTCTTTTGATAATTTTGATATATCAACAACTTCGGTAACTATATCTGGAATTTCTAAATCACCTACAACAATCATACCCACCATTCCCTTTTGATTTGTTCCATGGAAAGGACAGTAATATTCATATATACCTGGTTTGGTGAATGTATATTCATACTGATCGCCCTTAGTAATTATTCCGTATTCAAAATAATCCGAGGAAACTGCCTGCCAAGAACCATCGAAGGAAATGACATTATGGTCATTAGCTCCGTCAGATTGCCAGAGAACAGTCCCTCCTATGGGAATATTTATGACTTTAGGAGAGTACTCATCATCAACAACTCTGACTATATAAATGTCACTTTGAGTAGCTTCTTGAGGTCCGCAAAAAATCATAACAAGAGATAAGAAAAGTAATAGAAATAATCTTTTCTTCATAATGAAGAGTTTAACAACATTTAGTAGAACTTGAACAATGACTGTATGATAAGATTTCAGAATGATAATTGATAAATATATTGAAATATTAGGAAAGCTTGTAGAAATCCCTTCAATAAGTTCTTTAGATAGCCATCAAGAGGATGTAGTCAGGTCTGCAAAGTTTGTAAAAGAGCTTTTTGAAGATCTAGGGCTAGAAGGGAAAGTAGTTAGTATAGAAAATGGTCAACCTGCTGTTTTAGCAACTACAGAATTTGATCCGAAGAAAAAAACAGTCCTCTTATATGCCCACCATGATGTTCAACCAGTTGGAGAGGAGTCAGCTTGGAAAACTGATCCGTTCACCCCAACAATAGCTGGTGGAAGGTTGTATGGTCGGGGATCAGGTGATGATAAAGCTGGAATAGTGTTGCACTATGGGGTTATAGATAAACTAATTCAGAGTTTGCCAGTTAATATAAAAGTTTTTATTGAAGGAGAAGAAGAGATTGGCTCTCCAACTATGGAAGAATTTATAAAGCAAAATAGAGAAGACTTAGAAGCTGATGTGATTGTTATAGCTGATTCTGGGAATATTAAAATTGGAGAACCGACGATAACGACCTCCCTTCGTGGACTGGTGGATGCAACTATTAAAGTGAAGATTCCTATTCAGCCAGTTCATTCAGGAATAGGTGGAGGAATAGTTCCTGATGCAATGATGGTTTTAAGTAAAGTTCTTGCTAGTTTCCATGACGAAGAAGGGAATCTACAAATTAATGGACTAGATGTCGATAAACAGAGCGTAACAGAAATAGATAAAGAGCTTATCGAGAAGATGCTCGGAGGAAAAGAAGATATTCCCTTTTTCAAAATTTCTAGTATTTC
>Ga0114999_10009915_pt1 | contig 10364 bp, 8 predicted proteins | sample ArcticOcean_MG_C_3_FD_89820 | JGI IMG/M metagenome (GOLD analysis project Ga0114999, IMG submission 89820) | Marine microbial communities from western Arctic Ocean - ArcticOcean_MG_CB8_126 | ecosystem: Environmental > Aquatic > Marine > Oceanic | place: Arctic Ocean: Canada Basin | collected... | reverse complement strand
TTTTACCATGTTCAAAAGATCACTCTTTTCCATCTATTCCTATGAAAACTGTATCCGAGATATGAAAGGAGAGGAAAACTTATGAAGTTGTTTAAATAAATTTTCGATTTTGCTAAATTTCCTCGACTTTTTGTTCCTATAATATTTATTAAATCCTTTTGGTGTAAATCCATGTGCTGGGAGAATCAACTACGAGTAGCGCATGTTATTTTTAGAATTCATATCAAATCTGAAATATCCTTCATCTCTATTTTAGATTTACATTGATAGAACTACAACGGTCGGCCCGGCAAAATACCCGGGCGAGGGTCGGCCTGTAGGTTGATAGAATAAAAAAGTTGGGAGCCTTCCAGAGATGCTGCAATAAGATTAATGAGATTCCTGATCTCCGTTGTACTGCGTCAGGAATGACGTACTCGTGGTGTCTCAAGTATCAAACAACCTTGCCCTATTACGATTCGACCTGCTCTTACCTCTTTCAGCTTCTCTTTAGATTTCTGATCGTCATACTCTTATTGACCATTGATCCATTCCTAAAACATTCCATCCTTAAAACCTCCAAAAACCACCAAACCTTTTTAACTTTCGGGGATGGAAAATTTCGTTGTTTCAGCGAGGAAATACCGGCCCAAAGACTTTGAAGAAGTTATAGGGCAGGAGCATATTACCACCACGCTGAAAAACGCTATTGACAACAACCAACTGGCACAAGCATTGTTGTTTTGTGGGCCCAGGGGGGTAGGGAAAACCACCTGTGCAAGAATCCTGGCCCGGCTTATTAACAACTTCGAAGCAACAGGACACCTCGAAAATCTTGCTTCGCTTAATATCTATGAACTCGATGCTGCCTCTAATAATTCGGTAGACGATATCCGCAACCTGATAGACCAGGTGAGGTACCCTCCGCAGCAAGGCAAGTACAAAGTCTATATCATCGACGAGGTTCACATGCTGTCAAACCAGGCTTTCAATTCCTTCCTGAAAACGCTGGAAGAACCGCCCGCTTACGCCATTTTCATCCTGGCCACCACGGAAAAACACAAGGTAATTCCAACGATTCTTTCGAGGTGCCAGATTTATGATTTCAACAGGATTGAGATTTCCGACATTACGGACCAGTTAAAAACAATAGCTAAAAAAGAAGGAATTGAAACGGAAGAGGAGGCATTGCACCTGATTGCCCAAAAAGCGGATGGCGCCATGCGGGATGCGCTCTCTATTTTTGATCTAATCGTCACTTTTTCATCGGGGAACAAGGTGACATACAAGGACACGATAAGTAACCTGCACATCCTTGATCATGATTATTATTTCAGGATTACCGATTACCTACTCAACGAAGACACCTCCCAATCACTTCTCATCCTGGATGAAATCTTGAGAGAGGGATTTGACGGGCACAATTTTATAGTTGGCTTGAGTGAACATTTACGAGATCTGCTTGTCTGCCAGGACGCTGTTACTATTCCCCTACTCACCGCAGCAGATTCAGTGAAGAAAAACTATGAAGAGCAAGCTGCAAAAGCCCCCGTATCATTCCTGTTGTCGGGATTGAATATCCTTAATCAATGCGACATAAACTACAAAACCAGTAAGAACCAGCGATTGCATGTTGAGCTGGCCTTATTGAAACTCGCCCATCTAAACTCAGCCATCACCCTGGCACAGGGTTTACCAAATTGCGAAGAAGTAAAAAAAAAAGTCAGCTGAGTTCGCCACTGCCTGAAAAAGCTGAAGAAAAAACCAAGGGGGGGGCGGCGCCACCAGAATCATCACTGGTTCTAAAGGTTGATCAAACGCCAAAGAATACTCCCAGTCTGAAGATTGAGCTTCCTGAAGAACCCGAGAAGACAGAGAAGACCGAAGACAAAACGGAATTGCCAGAAGAGTCCTTTACAGAAGCGGTGTTATTTGAGAAATGGGATGAGTACTTTGAAAAAAAGAAGGGAATCCTGGCTGATCACGAAGCCATGATCTTAAGAAAAAAACCAGTGCTTAAAGAACATCATGTGCTGGAAATCAGTATAAAAAACGGTGTTGAGATTAACGTCTTTAAAAAGCTTGAGGAAGAACTTGTTAGCTACCTGAAAAAAGAGCTGTGCAATAATAAAATTTCGATCCGCCATGTGCAAGCTGAAAAGGAGGAGGAAGAAAACCTGTATACCGATGTGGATAAGTTCAATGACATGGCAAAGCGCAATCCGGTATTGCTGAAGCTGAAAGATCGCCTGGGACTTGATCCTGACTATTGATGGAAACGAAAGTCACCATAATTGGCGCAGGCAATGTAGCCAGTCATTTGGCACCAGCTCTGGAAAAAGCCGGGTATATCATCAGTGAAATCTATTCCCGAAGGGTTGATAAGGCCGAAAAGATCTCCCAAAATCTCTACAGTGCCACTACTTCAGATAACCTGGATTTTTCAGCCAGCGACTCTGTTCTATTCATTATTGCAGTTTCCGACCATGCCATTGCACAAATTGCCGGTGAAATAGTCCTTCCCGATCAATGTCTGATCGTCCACACTTCCGGCAGCATGCCCATGAGTGTTCTGGAATTGACAGCATCTGATTCAATAGGCGTTCTGTACCCGCTCCAAACATTTTCGAAAAGTCGAAAAAAATCTTTTTACGAGATACCAGTACTCATTGAAGCGAACACCCCGGAGGGCCTGGCAATGTTAGAACAGGCCGGCAAATCATTGAGCAAACGCGTAGCGCAGGCAGATTCTGAAAAGCGGTTGCAGTTTCATCTTGCTGCAGTTTTTGTTAACAATTTTGTGAACCACATGCTAACCATTGGTAACGAAATTACTACTGAAAATGACCTGGATTTTAACTTGCTGGAGCCACTAGTTAAGGAAACCGTCGACAAAGCATTGGAAATCGGGGCTTCTGGTTCCCAAACTGGTACCGCCATTAGGGAAGATTATACGACAATGGAAATGCACACAGAACTCCTTGATGAAAATGAAAGTTACCAGCAACTTTATCAAACTATTTCAAAGAGCATCATTGATTCCAAGAACTTGTGATAAAACCCACACCCTGCCCCTCCGAGAGGGGAGCTTAGTTCTAGTTGATTTTAATGTCATGTGAGGGAGTCGATTACTTAGTGATTAAAACCCCCGGTTTTTTGGCATAGCTATTGCAATTTATACAAGCCTCGTAAATTATACCATGACTGTACACGACGTGTGTCAGAATGGCAGTTAATCAATACTTATGAATAGAGACAACGATCCTTATATAAAAGCACTTGCGCTGGTTGAGGTAACAGGAGATGATGGTGAATTGGTTACTCTGATCAATCCCAATCTTGAAGAGGATTTCACAAAAGATGATCTACCTGAAGGATTACCCATTTTGCCAATAAAAAACACTGTCCTCTTCCCAGGTGTAGTGATTCCAATTACTGTAGGGAGACAGAAATCAATCCGGCTGGTAAAGAAAGCTTACCGAGGAGACCGAATTATCGGCGTTGCAGGCCAGAAGAATAAAGTTGAAGATCCCGGCGCTCAAGACATCTTCCAGATAGGAACGGTTGCAAGAATCCTCAAGATGCTTGTACTCCCGGATGGAAATACCACGATCATTATCCAGGGTAAAAAAAGATTTGGTATTGAGGAAATCCTTCACGAAGATCCATACCTAACGGCCAGGGTAAGGCTTATAGATGAAAACTTCCCGGCTTCAAACAACCGTAAAGCAAAAGCCATAATTCAATCGTTGAAAGATTCTGCTAAAAAAATATTGAAGTTAAATCCTGATACCCCACAGGAAGCGCAAATAGCACTTGATAACATCGAAAGCTCCAGTTTTCTGACAGATTTCCTTGCTTCTAATGTAAACGTTGAGATTACTGAAAAGCAGAAATTGTTGGAGACTAACGATGGGATGAAGCGGGCGCATCTATTACTCGAATTCATGCTCAAGGACATCCAACTACTGGAACTCAAGCATGAAATACAAAATAAGGTCCATACGGACATTGATCAGCAACAAAGAGATTATTACCTACGTCAGCAGATGAAGGTTTTACAGGATGAGTTGGGCCATGAAGGCCCGGACCAGGAGGTCCAACACCTTCGGGCTAAAGGTCGAAACAAAAAATGGCCAGAGGATGTGGCAATCCACTTCAACAAGGAGTTGGACAAAATCCAAAGAATGAACCCGGCATCATCAGAATATCCGGTAACAATCAACTATGCGGAGCTACTGGTCGACCTTCCATGGCAGGAATTCACTGTAGATAATTTCAACCTCAAAAGAGCAAAGAGAATTCTTGACAGAGATCACTTTGGCCTTGAAAAGGTAAAGGATAGAATTATAGAGTATTTGGCCGTTTTAAAATTAAAAAATGATCTTAAAGGGCCGATTTTATGTTTACACGGCCCTCCCGGGGTTGGTAAAACTTCCCTTGGCAAATCAATTGCTACAGCACTGGGTCGCAAATATGTCAGAATGTCACTGGGCGGTGTTCATGATGAAGCAGAAATTCGAGGGCATCGAAAAACATATATCGGATCAATGCCCGGTAAAATCATCAATAACATTAAGAAGGCCAACAGTTCAAATCCTGTTTTTGTATTGGATGAAATCGACAAGGTCAATTCCGATTTTCGAGGAGATCCTTCATCAGCACTTTTAGAAGTACTTGATCCCGAGCAGAATCATGCCTTCAAGGACAATTATCTTGAAGTTGATTATGACCTTTCAAAAGTGCTTTTTGTAGCCACTGCCAATACACTCGATACAATCCATCCTGCGTTGAGGGATCGAATGGAGATCATTGAGATCAACGGTTATACACTTGAAGAGAAAATTGAGATTGCTCAAAGGCACCTGATTCCCAAACAAAGAAATGAACATGGGCTTAGCAAGTCGGACTTTACGATCAAAAAATCTGCTATCTCCAAAACTATTGAGAGCTATACCAGGGAATCGGGTGTAAGAAATCTGGAGAGACGCATTGGGTCTTTGATCAGAAATGTGGCCAAATCTATCGTGATGGAAGAAGAGTATACCAAAACAATCTCTCCAAAAGAAGTAGTTGAAGTGCTCGGTACAGAAGTTTTCGATAAAGAGCTCTATCAGGACAATGAACTTCCGGGAATTGTTACCGGGCTCGCCTGGACACAGGTTGGAGGTGAAATTTTATTCGTGGAGTCCAGTTTAAGCAGAGGAAAAGGGAAATTAACATTGTCAGGTCAATTGGGAGATGTCATGAAGGAATCCGCAACGGCTGCACTTTCTTATCTCAAGTCAAACGCTGACAAACTCGGTATCCATTATAAGATATTCGGCAATTATGATTTGCACATCCACGTTCCGGCTGGTGCTGTTCCGAAAGATGGCCCTTCTGCTGGAATAACGATGTTTACATCATTGGCTTCATTGTTTACCCAGCGGAAAGTCCGGGATAAAATTGCCATGACAGGGGAAATAACCCTGAGGGGGAAAGTGCTCCCGGTTGGGGGTATAAGAGAAAAAATTCTTGCCGCCAAAAGATCGGGAATCAAAGAATTAATCTTATGTAACCGTAACAAAAAAGACGTTGATGATATCCCGGCACACTATATTTCAAATCTGAATATCAATTATGTTGATTGGGTAGATGAAGTGATTAACCTGGCACTTGAGCCTAAAAAAATTAAGAACGCCATTGAATTTGTGGTGGACGATGTCGTTACTCAATAGCATAATCCATTCTTGTGAACAGAAGAGTTCTTTTATTCTATCTTATAATTTTTCCAATTTTTGTACAAGCTCAATTTGGTGGTCGCAGATCTTTTGAGTTTATTAACCTCCCATCAAATGCACGAACTGCTGCGTTAGGAGGCGTTAATGTCTCACATTTCGAGAATAATGTTGATGGTTTTCTGTCGAATCCGGCACTACTTGACTCTATGGAATCAGGGAGTATCGCTTTAACTCATTTGGGGTTTTTGGCAGATGTCAGTTTAAATAACCTTGCCTATGCCCGTGAATTTAAAAATGTGGGAGTCATAGGTTTTGGTATCCAGTACATGAATTTCGGACAATTCGACGGTTATGATCAATCTGGTATCGAAACAGGAAAATTCCATGCAGATGAATTCGCATTCGTTGTGGGCTATAGCCATCGGATAAGCGTGTTTTCATTAGGGATGAACCTGAAATTTGCCGGAACAGGAATAGAATCATACCGTGCCACAGCACTGATGGTTGATATCGGTGGTCAATTTAAACATCCGGAAAGAGATTTTGCCGTTGGTCTAACATTCAAAAACCTGGGATTCTACCTCAGTGATTATACCTCAACTGCCAATTCTCAAATTCCGTTTGATGTTCAACTCGGGATAACTTTTAAACCAGAGTACATGCCCGTTAGATTTTCGATCACGAGCTACAAGCTATACAAAGGAGACCTGACGTTTTTCGATCCATCAAGCGAGGCCATCCTTGTTAATACCAAAGCTGGCGCTTTTGATAAAGTATTTCGTCATTTCAATATTGGGACAGAATTTCTGTTTCATAAAAACTTTCACCTGAGAGCCGGTTATAACCATTTGATCAGAAAGGAATTAAGATTAGATGCCAAATCCGGAGGAGCTGGCATCTCATTTGGCTTTGTTATGAGGATCAAAACCTTTGAATTGGCCTACACCAGAGCTATATATCATGTAGCGGGGGGTGGTAATTATTTTACGGTTTCCACTAATATGCACTCAATTATCAAAAAGAAAAGTAAAGCTTAAAAGATGCTATCAGAAAATAATTACCTGACTCCAAGGCAAATTGTTGCTGAACTTGATAAATACATTATTGGTCAAGACGATGCAAAACGAAATGTTGCAATTGCCCTTCGGAACCGTTGGCGCCGAATGAATGTAACCTCAGAAATTAAGGAAGAGATTATTCCCAACAACATCCTGATGATTGGAGCAACAGGTGTTGGGAAAACCGAGATAGCCAGAAGGCTAGCCAGGATTTCGGATGCACCTTTCACCAAGGTTGAAGCGAGCAAATTTACTGAAGTTGGATATGTCGGTCGCGATGTGGAAAGTATGGTGCGCGACCTGGTAGAGCAATCTGTCAATATTGTAGGGATTAAAAAGAAAGAGGAAGTTATGGCCAAAGCCACTGAAATAGTGGAAAACTTAATCCTTGATACCCTTATACCACCAATTAAGGAGCCACGTTTAAAACCAACCACTGCCTCAGTTGAAATGAACGAAGAGCCTAAGACAGATCAGGAATTGAATGAAAAAACGAGGGAGCGCTTCAGGGAAAAGCTTCGAAATGGTGAGCTTGACGATCGAAAAATTGAAGTCAGCGTCAAGCAGCCCAACGCTGGCGGTGTGGGTATGGTCGGAGGCGGTATGATGGATGAAGTTTCAATGATGAACCTCCAGGAGATGGTCAGTGGAATGCTTCCAAAAAAGAACAAAACGAGAAAAGTGACTATCGGTGAGGCTAAAAAAATTCTTCTGGAAGAGGAGTCTTCGAAACTCATTGACATGGATGAAGTAAAGGAAGAAGCCATTAAGAAAGCTGAGGATACCGGGATAATATTCATTGATGAAATTGACAAAATTGCCGGGGGGTCAAAAAAATCCGGCGGCGGGCCGGATGTCAGCCGGGAGGGTGTACAGCGGGATTTACTGCCAATAGTTGAAGGTAGCGCTGTAACCACCAAATATGGTGTCGTTAATACTGATCATGTTTTGTTCATAGCCGCAGGAGCTTTTCACTTCGCAAAACCATCTGACCTGATACCGGAGTTGCAGGGTCGTTTCCCAATAAGGGTTGAACTTCAAAATCTCACAAAAGAAGATTTCTTAAGGATTTTAAAAGAACCAAAAAATGCATTATCCAAGCAGTATGAAGCCCTTTTTGATTCCGAAGGAGTGAGTTTGAAGTTTCAGGATGATGCGCTTGAAGAAATTGCAGCGATCGCGTTTAACATTAATAGTGAGATTGAGAACATCGGCGCCCGAAGATTACATACTGTAGTGAGTCATCTACTGAATGAATTCCTTTATGATGTACCAGATGTAATTGGTCCAAATGCGAAAATTTACATAACGAAAAACATGGTTGTGAAACGATTATCAGAACTAGTAAAGGATAGGGACTTGAGTCAATATATTTTATGAGCAACTCAATATATCTTTCCTTTTTTGAGCCTCTTCTCGTTGGTTAAAGATGACCACAGCCGATTTCAAAACCCATGCATTCTCATTTCCTGAAGTAGAGGAACAACCTCATTTTGAGAAAACATCTTTTAGGGTAAGAAAGTGAATTTTTGTGACCCTCGATGAAAAGGACCATCAAGCCGTGCTCAAACTTAACGAAATTGATCAGTTGGTCTTCTCAACCTATGATCCTGCCATCATCTATCCCGTCCCAAACAAATGGGGCAAGCAGGGTTGGACAGTTGTTGAGTTGAAGGAAATATTGAGAGATGCCTTAAAATGCGCTTATTGTGGAGTGGAGCCAAAGAAACTAATCCCGGTTTATAAAAAAAAGACCCCAACAAATTAAGCCAGGGTCTTTTGTGTTTTTATAGGACACGAAATGATAATTTTCATTGTAATAATGGCTTAAAATTCATCGGGTTTAACAATCAATTTAAATACAGTCTACTAATCTTTGATCTTGGTTCTTGGTTCCTACAAAAAATGACTTTGTAGTTTAAGGTGATAGTATTTTTATCAAATCTGTCAGATCGTTTTTCACTGCCAGGTAATTGGGCCCGAGAAAATCTTCATGCCTCACATTATAATTTCTAAATGCCACCCCTTTTGGATAAATCTTGCCAACAACATAGCCCCGTTCTTCAAAAAACTTGTAAAAATCGATGAGCAGGTCACGACTTGTGATGTTAGCATAGCCATATTCAAACTGACAAACGGATATAAGGTGCTCAGCGAAAGATTTTTCAAACCCATGGATTACTTTCAAATCTATGCCCTCAGTATCAATTTTTAGAAAATCAATGCTTGTAATTTCTTTCTGTTCTAAAAAATCATCCCCCATCAATATATCAACATCAATAAATCCCTGCTTTTCTCGATTCATTCCTTCCAATTCCATCAATGAATCATGCCCTGAAGGCCCGGTTTGGTAAAGTTTTCCTTTGCCAGAATAATCTGCCAAGGCAATTTGGTAAGCATCCAGTAGTAACTGTGAAGCTTTACTTTCAAGGTTTTTAAAAGCTCTTTTACCGGGTTCAAAAGCTATAATTTTTGTATTTGGAAAATTTGCTCTTAACAATTCTGAATAGTCACCCTCATTAGCACCAACATCAATAATAACTTTTGGGTTTAGATGCTTTAATTTTCTCATGACCACGAGCTCCCCATTTGTATGAAAATCATAATTCCGGTTTTCACACATTCGGTTTACAGCCATTCCAAACCTTGCAAGCTGCTTGAAAAGAAGATTTCTTGAATTCCTTTTGAAAAAGGATTTGATAGGATTAGTCACAGGCCTAATATAAGGCCATATCAAATTTGCGGCGATATTTTCTCGTCATCTCATGCTGATCGCCAAGTAAATGAAAAATAGCGATCGTCGCTTTGCGGGGCATTTCATCACAAATTCCCTTATCAATCATCACCACATCAATAAGGCTATCCAATGCCTTATCAAAATCCTTTGATAGAGCCGCTTGCCTTGCCAGCTGAATTTTATCAACCAAATCCGAACCCGTTTGGAGCGAGCAGGTCATAAATTCAATCAATACTTTCAAAACATCGATTTGCTCGATAAACTTCAAGGGGGCTGATAAATCTTTTAATATGGCCTCGGTTTCTTCCGGATTTGTAAAGACCCGATTTTTAGCTAAAAGTAATTTGGCAATATCCATATCCGGATTTTGTTCAACAAAAACTGATAGTTCTTCGCTTGCATCTTCTCCTGAATCAAGACGCCTTTGGATATTAGCCAACGCATCTTTTCTTTCATCTGGCAGATGCTCCTGGAGCCAATTTTCAATTTGGATTCTTGGTAAGGAGCCAGTAAACTCATTCATAACTTCACCGTTAACAAACATCTTTACAGCAGGAATACCACGGATTTTGTATTGGGTTGCTATCTCCTGCTCCTCGTCAGTGTTAACTTTTACAAGCTCCCATTTTACAGCTTGCTCTGAAGCCAATTCTTCGATAATTGGTCCCAGGTGCTTGCAAGGCCCACACCAGGGAGCCCAAAAATCAACAATTACAGGTATTTCATGACTCTTTTGTATTACTTCCTTTTCAAAATCCATCGACTACCAGAAAATTGCATAGAGTACCGCGACAATAACAAAAACAACAGTCGCACCAATATTAAAAGAAGGACTCGTTTCAAACAATTTTTTGGTTAGTGGAATCC
>Ga0114999_10009914_pt1 | contig 10365 bp, 6 predicted proteins | sample ArcticOcean_MG_C_3_FD_89820 | JGI IMG/M metagenome (GOLD analysis project Ga0114999, IMG submission 89820) | Marine microbial communities from western Arctic Ocean - ArcticOcean_MG_CB8_126 | ecosystem: Environmental > Aquatic > Marine > Oceanic | place: Arctic Ocean: Canada Basin | collected... | reverse complement strand
TCGTGGTCGTGGTCGTGGTCGTGTTTCAGCCCGTATCAGCCTGTATCAGGCCGGTTCAGGACAGGATCGGTTCAATGACGTTACCGGCCACATCGGTGAGTCGGAAGTCACGGCCTTGGAAGGGGAAGGTCAGTTTCTGGTGATCGATGCCCAGGAGTCTGAGCATGGTGGCGTGAAGGTCGTGGACGGTGACGACGTTTTCAACGGCGTTGTAACCCAGTTCGTCGGTATTGCCGTACGAGATGCCACCTCGGATGCCGCCACCGGCCATCCAGATCGAGAAGCCCTTGATGTGGTGATCCCGGCCGCTGCCCTGAGCCATCGGTGTGCGTCCGAATTCTCCTGCCCAGACGACCAGTGTATCCTTGAGCATATCGCGTTGCCGGAGATCGGCGATCAGTGCGGCGGCTCCCTGGTCGACGAGTCTGGCCGAGTTGGCCGAGGCGGCCTTGATATTGCCGTGGTGGTCCCAGCCGCGGTGGTACAGCTGCACGAAGCGGACGCCACGTTCGGCCAGTCGGCGTGCGAGCAGGCAATTGGCGGCAAACGAGCCGTCGCTGCCCTGGGTGCCGTAGAGATCCAGGACGTGTTTGGGTTCGTCGGAGATGTCGATCAGTTGTGGGACACTGGTTTGCATCCGGAAGGCCATTTCGTACTGGCTGATCCGGGTCGCGATTTCCTGATCATCGACCAGTTCGTTGCGGAGTTGATTGAGTTTTCCGATGGCGGTGATGACATCTCGTTGCCGTTGTCGAGTGACACCGGCGGGGTTCTTGACATAGAGCACCGGGTCGCCCTTGGAGTGGAAGTGGACGCCCTGAAACCGGCTGGGCAGGAATCCGCTGTGCCATTGCCGTGATGCGATTGGCTGATTCTGGCCGCCTCCAACGGACGTCAACACGACGAAGCCGGGCAGGTTGTCACTTTCGGCTCCGAGTCCATACGTCAACCAGGCTCCCATCGACGGTCGCCCGCTGATCGTGGTGCCGGTGTTCATGAACGTGTGAGCCGGGTCGTGGTTGATCGCTTCGGTCTTCATGGACCGGATGATGCACATCTCGTCTGCGACCTTGCCCAGGTGCGGAAAGATACTCGAGAAGTTCAGGCCGCTTTTGCCGAACGGCTGGAACGCGTGCTGAGGTGCCAGGCAGGTCAGTTTTTTCCCCTGCAGTTGGGCGATCGGTTGCCCCTTGGTGTAGGAGTCGGGCATCGGCTTGCCGTTCATTTCGGCCAGCTTCGGCTTGTGGTCCCAGGTCTCCAGGTGACTGGCTCCACCGGCCATACACAGAAAGATCACTCGCTTGGTCTTCGCCGGGAAGTGGAGTGTCTTGAGTGCCCCGGTCCATTGGGGGATCTTGACGGCCGAGTTGTCGTCGGCGGCCTGGGTTCCGAGTTGTTCGGCGAGCATCGTAGCGACCGCGAGGCCTCCGATGCCGGCGGCACTTCGGCCCAGGAAGCAGCGGCGAGCCAGTGGAACGGCGGCACCGGGCAGTTGCACGTCGAGGGGGTTGAGTTGGCGAGTGTCTTGGTTCATGCGAATCGGGTTGCGAAAGGGGGAGGTGGAACGGAGACAGCCGGCGGTGTGTGTGGTCAGGACCTGGTGATGGTTTCGTGGAGGTTGAGCAGGATCCGCGCCATGGACATCCAGGCAGCTCGCAGGGCGACATCGGAATCGCTGGTTTTTGGTGGAGGTTTCAGTCGGCCGGCGGTCAGGGAATTGCGTGCGGCGGCCGGGTCGGCCTGGTAGTCGGCCAGGTGCCTGTCGTAGACCGATCGCAGGATGTGGACTTCTTGTGGTCGCGGTCGTCTGGAGAGGACCTGTCGGAAGGCCTGGTCGAGCCGGGCTTCGAAGCTGTTGGTGTTCGAGTTGACGATCCGTTCGGCCAGCGCCGCGGCTGCTTCGACATAGGTGGGATCGTTGAGCAGAACCAGGGCCTGTTGTGGTGTGTTGGATCGAGGCCGTTCGACGGTACATTCTTCGCGGCTGGGTGCATCGAAGGCCAGCAGGCTGGGGTGCAGGAACATGCGTTGCCACCAGGTGTAGAGGCCACGTCGGTAGACGGCCTGGCCGGTCGAGGCTTTCCAGGACCGGACCGGGAAGTTCATGTGTCGCCAGTAGCCGGCAGGCTGATACGGTTTGACGCTGGGTCCGCCGATGTCGGTGACCAGCAGCCCGCTGACGGCCAGGGCGTTATCGCGAACGATTTCGGCGTCGAGTCGAAACCGGCCCTGTCGGGCGAGGAGCGTGTTGTAGGGGTCGCGTTGTCCGAGAACCGGGCTCGTCATGGAACTCTGGCGGTAGGCTCCAGAATTGACCATCAGCCGGACCATGTGTTTGACATCCCAGCCACTCTCGATGAACTCGACGGCCAGCCAATCGAGCAGCAGTGGGTAAGTCGGCCGGGTGCCTTGTGCACCGAGGTCGTCGAGCGGCGTGGCCAGGCCGCGGCCGAAGTAGAGTTTCCAGAGGCGGTTGACGAAGGTTCGGGCGGCCAGGGGGTTGTCCTTGCGGACGATCCAGCGGGCCAAGTCGAGCCGGTTGGCTCGTCGGTCCTTGACGTCAAGCAACGGCAGGAAACCGGGGACGCCAGGCTCGACGATCGGTCCCGAGTCGTCCATCCAGTTGCCACGCGGCAGGAGGCGGATGGGGCGAGGTTTTATCGAGACGGTCATCAGGGTTCGCGGCAGGCTGTTTTCGAGTGCGGACTTCTGTTTTCTGGCCACGGCCAGTCGGTTGCGAACCGGGTTGAGTGTGGGGGCGATCGAGCGAAAGTGAGCGGCGAGCAGTTGCTTGTGAGCGGGCGTCCGCTTGGGGGTGGGCAGGTTGAGTACGGACAGCACGGCGGCTGGCAGAGAACTTGGCTGAAGGCGAAAAAAGAACCCGTAGCCACCACCTGCGTTTGCCACCTTCAGCAGCAGGCGGTTTTCGCCGGCGACGAGATTGAGAGTGGTCTTGTCCTGATCGGGAGCGACCCCACGGAGCACCTTGTTTTCGAATTTCAGAGTTCCGTTGAGCCACAGCTTGATGCTGTCGTCGCTGCCGAGCGAAACGGCCAGCCGGCGGGCCTTGGCCGACGTGATGGTGCGGAACAGGTAGGTGGCGCAGTTCTGTCCGTTGAGAGCGTGCGGTTTGCCATCGACGAGTCTCTTGTCGATGCTCCACTTCAGGCCGTCGTAGGTCTGGTTGAGGTCCAATTGCGACTGAGCGGTTTTGGTGAAATCCTGTTCGGGGCCGAAGGCTTTGGCGTGGGCGGTTTCGAAGTTGTCGGCGGGAAACGGCCCGATCCGCGACCAGGCTGACAGGGTGACGCTGCCGGCGGCCTGGGCCACTTCGGCGGCAAGAGCGGCTTCCCACTTGGCTTGTGCTGCGACGAGATTGGGTGTGGAGGTGTCGAGTGATTTCTGGAGTTGGGCGATCTGCTTGTCGAGATCGGCGAGCGACTTGTCGGTCGGTCCCATGCGGATGGGATAGGTGGGCGGGTTGCCGACACCTTTTTCGCTGATGTCGGCAAAGAACGAGGCAAAGCGGTAGAAGTCATTCGAGGTAAACGGGTCATATTTGTGGTCGTGACACTGAGCGCATCCGAGTGTGACGCCGAGGAAGATGGAGCTGGTGTTGCGGACGCGGTCGGCCGAGTACTTGGCGAGGTACTCCTTGGCCTGAGCTCCTCCTTCGCTGGTCGTCTGCAGCAGCATGTTGAAGCCCGAGGCGATCTTCTGTTTGGTGTTTGAGTCAGCGGAGGCTCCTTTGAGCAGGTCTCCGGCGAGTTGTTCGGTGACGAACCGATCGAATCTCATGTTGCCGTTGAACGCTTCGATGACGTAGTCGCGATAGGGAGCAATTTGTCGTGCTTCGTCGGAGTGGTAGCCATTGCTGTCGGCATAGCGGACGACGTCGAGCCAGTAGATGGCCATACGTTCGCCGTAGTGTTGTGAATCGAGCAGTCGGTCGACGAGTCGTCGCCAGGCTCCGGGCCGGTCATCGGCCAGGAACTCGTCGACCTGTTTCGGAGTGGGAGGCAGTCCGAGCAGGTCGAGGTGGGCTCGGCGAATCAGCGTCACCCGGCCGGCCGGTCGAGAGGGCAGCAGGCCGTTGGCGTAGTGTCGTTCGAGCAGGAAGCGATCGACGGGTGAGCGGACGAAGTCGAGATAATCTGCTGGCGAGGGGAGTGATGGTCGAGTGGGCGTGATCCAGGCCCAGTGTTCCTGCCACGGTGCACCCTGGCTGATCCAGCGTCGGATCAGTTCGATCTGTTTTTTCGAAAGTGGCCTGTTGCTCTCTTTGGGCGGCATTCTTTGTTCGACCGACTTGGCCGTAATCCGCCGGAACAGTTCGCTGTGCTGTGGTTCTCCTGCTGCGATCGTCGAGTGCCCCTGTCGTTTGGCCATGGCGCCCTGGCGAGTATCGAGTCGCAGTTCGGCTTCACGTCGGCCGGCGTCGGGGCCGTGGCATTCGAAGCAGTGAGCCGAGAGGATCGGGCGAATGTCTCGGTTGAAGTCCACCACTGGCGTCGTCACCGCCGGTGCCGCCGGATCGGCGGCGTCCAACGGACCGTCAGCGGGGCTGTAGAGGATGACTGCGAGAGTCAGCAGTCGGAGCCGTCGACGTGGATCGACTTGGCGTCCAACAGCGTGTCGGGCCATCTGCACTGTTCGTATCCTCGCCAGTGGGGGCTACCGTAAGTTCCATGCAACCGGCCCGGTCGGTTGCTGGTCGAAGTTTGAAGGCGGGCCGGACAATCCTCATAATATGAGTCACCATCGCGATTGGTGACAACCCACGGCGTCGTATGGTCCTGGGAGAAGGTGCCCCATTGATCGAGTTGGGATGTCCGGGGATGATGGAAGCGACTGCAGTCCCGTGTGTGCGGGGCTGTGAAGTGTCCCGGTTTTCGGAACCGACTTGTGAACGAATCTCAGCGACCCATCCGCCCCGAAGCTGGCCGTGGCTGGTCGGTTGTGTTTGTGTGGACCGAGTACGCGATGCAGTGGGTTGTCTACGCGGTTGTCGGTTCGGCGACGGCGAAGGTGGCCTGCGGCCTGGTGGTGCTGTGTTTGGCCAGTGTTCCGGTCGTGTACGTGTTCGAGGCTCCGGATCGGCAGCGAGCTCGGGAGCACCTGCAGTGGTTGGTGCTGGTTGATGCGGGCAATCGGCCGGGTGGTGGTGGAGTTGTCCGAGGGATTCTCGAGGAGATCCACCAGCGGGATTCGAGTTCGTTGGCGGGATTGCGTTTGCGAGACAAGAACCTGACGGGGTTGAAGTTGCCGGGGGCCAACCTGGTCAAGGGGGACTTTTCGGGAACGATCCTGGCCGGAGCGGATTTCGAACGAGCAGATTTGACCGAAGCCGTCCTCGACGGCACCAATCTGACCTCCGCGAGCCTGCGTCGTGCCCGGCTGGTCAATGCTCGAGCCCGCAACGCGGATTTGCAGCAGGCGGACCTGTCTCATGCGGACGCTCGGGAAATGGATTTCACCGGGTCTGATCTGCGTGGCGCTCGACTCGACGAGGCTCATCTCTACATGGCCCGCTTCCGTTCTGCCAATCTCACCGGACTCAGACTCGGCATGACACCCACCACGACCCAGGGCGACTCGGGCACGGCTAAACTTGGTGGTGGCCCGGACCTGCGTCTGGCCGATTTTACGGCGGCCCAAATGGCCGGTGTCGATCTCGCCGGTGCCTCGCTCGAAGGAATCCTGTTCACGTCCGCAGTACTCAACGGAGCCCGCCTGCGAGGCGCTCAACTCAGACAAGCCGACTTCTCGGGTGCACAACTCAGAGACAGTGATCTCACGCAAGCTCAACTCAACCGCTGCATTTTCCGTGACGCGGATCTTCGGGGTGCCCGCCTGACGGGCGCCGACTTCAGCGGTGCCGACCTGACCAACTCGCGACTCGACAACGCCGTCGTCGGCCGGGATGACTGGTTCGATTGGCTCAAGGGTCTCGCATTGCCTCCAGTCCGGATTTCAGAAGTCGCCAGCGTCTGGCACGTTGTCGAGACTCAGACCGACAACGGAGAAACGCGTTTTCTGATCGAGTCCAGGATGTCGTCCTCGTCGACTCAGTCGGCCACCACGGCTGAGCCTGCGTCAGGCGAAACATCGTCAAGCCAGTTGTCTACCGACTGATTGTCGTCGGTCATTTTTTCGAGTGTTAGTGGAACGTGAATCATGTCGATCGATCTGGCCGTCGTCCCGGTCGCCGGGCAGGGGACTCGACTGTTGCCTTCGACCAAGAGTCAGCCGAAGGAGATGTTACCGGTGGGTCGTAAGCCGGTGGTGCAGTATGTGGTCGAGGAGCTGGCCAATTCGGGGATTGAGCGGTTGCTGTTTGTGACGGGTCCGGGGAAAACTTCGATCGAGAATCATTTCGACACGAACTGGGAGCTGATCACATTTTTGCGTGAGACGGGACGTGAGGAGTTGTTGGAGGAGTTGGCATTCGAGCGTCAGAATCTGGAGTACTTTTACACTCGTCAGCGTCGTCAACTGGGCCTGGGTCATGCGGTACTGTGTGCTCGGCCTGTGGTCGGCGACCAACCATTTGTGGTGGCGTTGGGCGATTCGATCATTGGCGTGAACGCGCAATCGGACATCGTGGCGAGGATGGTCGAGCGGTTCGAGTCTGATGGAGCGGACGTGGTGGTGGCGTTTGAGGAGGTGGCACGTGAGGAAGTGGTCCGTTACGGGATCGCTCGACCGGCTTCTGATACGGACGTTTCCGACATTTTCGATCTGGCGGATCTGATCGAGAAGCCATCGGTCGAGGAAGCTCCGAGTCGTTTGGCGGTGGCGGCTCGTTACGTGTTGTCTCCGAGGATTTTCGACGCGTTGTCGACGACCGAGCCGGGGACCGGTGGTGAGATCCAGCTGACTGACGCGATCCGCAGCGTGCTGGCAGATGGCGGTCGGGGGATCGGGATCCGTTTGGGTCCGGACGAGCGGCGGTTTGATATCGGCAACTTTGGCAGTTACTTCCGCGCCTTCACCGAGTTTGCTCTGGCCGATCCTCGATACGGCGAGGGTCTTCGCCGGGAACTTGGGCGGCTGCTTGACGACGGCGACTCGTGATGCAGGTGATTCGTCAACGAGCGACGGCCCGAGCGGGGCTGCTGGGGAATCCATCGGACGGCTACAACGGCCGCACGATTTCGTTTGCGATCGCGGACTTCTGGGCCGAGACGATTCTGTACGAGTGGGACCGGGTCGAGATTCTATTGAGCCAAGAGGACCAGAGTCGATTCGATTCGGTGAGCGATCTGGTCGAGGACGTCCGGCAGCACGGTTATTACGGCGGCGTGCGGCTGGTCAAGGCGACGATCAAGACGTTTGTCGAGTACTGCGGTCGTGGCGGTCTGGAGTTGCACGACCGGAACTTTTCGGTCCGTTACACGACGAACATTCCTCGAGCGGTTGGTTTGGCCGGGTCGAGTGCGATTATCGTCGCGACGTTGCGTGCGTTGATGGAGTTCTACGGTGTGGAGATTCCGGATCGAGTGCAGCCGTCGTTGGTGTTGTCGGTCGAGACGGGCGAACTGGGGATCACGGCTGGTTTGCAGGACCGGGTGATCCAGGTCTATGGCGGGATGGTGGCGATGGATTTTGGCGACGAGCAGATGGAGAGTTGCGAGGGATTTTTGTGCGGGGAGTACCGGCGGTTGGATGCGGGGCAGTTGCCGCGGTTGTACGTGGCGTATTCATCGGATGCGGGCGAACCGACCGAGGTATTCCACAATCGTCTTCGCGAGCGGTACGAGCTGGGCGAGAGTGAGGTGGTGGACGCGATGGGACGGTTTGCGGAGTTGTCATCCGAGGGTGTCGAGGCGTTGGCTGCCGGAGATTGGGATCGGTTGCATCGGTTGATCGACGCGAACTTCGACTTGCGGGCGTCGATTTGCCGATTGCCGGGTGACCACGTGAGGATGGTTGAGGCCGCTCGATCTGTGGGCGCGAGTGCCAAGTTTGCCGGTTCCGGCGGAGCGATCGTTGGGACTGTGGTCGACGATGCGATGTTCGGGCGATTGACTGGGGTGTTGGGCGAATTGAACTGCGAGGTGTTTTCGCCTCGGGTCGCCAGTCCCTAGGGGATGGTGACCGAGCTGTCTGAACTACCGACTTCGTCGGTGTCCGATCCGGCGGGCTGGAGTGTGAACGTGCCGCCGCCGGTGTTGAGCAGGTCGAAGTTGTACACGCCGGTGCCAACGGTATTGCTGCTCGAGTTGCCGGTCAGGGTCAGGATGACGCTCCCGATGCCCGAGTTGGTGAACGTGGCTTCGGTTCCAGTGCCCGCGTTGGTTCCCGAGAGTGCATTGCCGGTGACAAGCCAGTTGGAGGCGTCGGGGCCGTCGGCTTCGATTGTGATGGCCTGGACGACGGCATCCACGATCGTGTTGTCGGTGAGATCCAGGTCCAGGGCATTGCCGAATGCACTGATGCCGGTGTCGGCGGCGGTGATGGTATTGTCCGAGATGAGGATCGGGTTTCCGGAGTTGTCGATATCGACCAGTTCAATGCCATTCCGGCCGGCGACGGGTGTGATCAGGTTGCGGTAGAGGGTGAGGCTTTCGACTTCGTTGCCAACGATCTGCCCGTTGATGTCAAACCCGTCGACCAGAGTTTTGGAGGCGAGTGTGATGTCGCCGTTGAGAATCGTCTGGATGGAGCCACCCGACCATGGCAGTCGCCGTTGGCCGCCCTGGGTTGCGACGTGTTGCTGGTGGTAGCTGGAGACGAGTTGCGTGCCGCTGACCAGGGAGATGCTCTCGGTGAACGTGCCACCCTGTGGAGTGTAGACGAGGCTGTTGGCGGCTCGCGGGTCGGCCATTGCTGCGGCGAAGCTGCCGTAGGGAGATTCGATGGTTCCGAAGGCGCCCGTGCCACTCGGGACGACATGAAGGAACGACAAGGCGGCTCCGGTTGTGGGATCGGTCGCCACACGTTCCTGGCGGTGAATCATGATGTTGCGGAATCGTCGAGTCGGTTCGGCGAGGCGGCTGGCGACGTCGGATCGGTCGACGGGTTGAGTGCGTCGGTGCATCGTGTGGAACGGAGGCCAACTGGGCGAGGGTGCTGGTGCCTCGACGGCCTGCAGCGAGTGGATGGTGACTCCCAGTGTGACGGTCCGTCCGAACAGGTCATCGTCTTGAGCCGAGACATTGACCAGCAGACGGTCGGTCCACTCCAACTCGACGCGATGTCGCCATCCCCACGTATCGGGGCTCCCGGTGCCTCGCAGGTAATAGCCTCCGGCGTAGCCACGCGTGGTGACATCGCCCCAGGCGATCGGTGCGGTTCCGGCTTCGAAGTCGATCCCGGTCAGGGCCGCTTCGTCGGCGATGACCAGTTGGTTGCCGAGGAAGTGGTTGCCGGCGGGATTGGGAAGGCGGTCGTCCGCGACGGAGGGGATGTAGAGGTTGGATCGGAGGTCGAAGTACTGGCCGAGAGTTTCGGCGCCGATCGTCATTTGATGAAACCAGTTCTCGGGGGTTTCACGGAAGTCGTACCAGGCGAAGAGGCCCCAGGTACGGTTGTTCTGGTCGTCGTAGATCCGTTGCCCGTATCCGATATTGCCACCCACGGCGGCCTGGTTGTTCATCAACAGGTGCACGTCGGCAAACAGCAGCCATCGATCGGGTTCTTCGATCAGGGGGATGAAGTTGCTGTACGACGAAAACCCGCCGTCATACCCGACTCCGTCTCCGAAGCTGTGTCCCAGACCGGTACGGACCACGTAGACGTCACCCGGATCGCCCGATTGAAACACTTTGAGTACCGAATCGGTCAGTTCGCCGGCGTCGGCTGTGGTTGGCAGTAGAATCAGACAACTCAGCACCGAAGCCACCAAACAGCTCGAACGTCTGCACGGTTTGTTGATCACGATCAGTTGCCTCTGTTGCGACATGTTCGTTGCGGATTGTCAGGCTGGGCGAAGCCGAGGCTGTCAGCAATGCGTGTGACCAGCCTGTTGAGATCCCTCAATTCGCTCGGGATGACGCTTGCGTCGCTGTTTCCGGCAGGACTGGACTTTTCAGCGGCCTGTTAACGTGTATCGGTTGTGCGGGTAATTCCGAGTGAGTGATTCTGGTGTGGGTAGGATTGTCGTGGAAAAATATGGTCTATTGCGTCGCTGCGTTTGGGACTGCAGTTGCTGGGGTATCGAATGTACGGATTTCTTGGATTTAGGTCAGTTTTTATCGAAACTTCGACCCCGTGCGGGTGTTTAGCTCACGTGGAGGGTCCTTCGTGAGACTTCGCGAATCCGGCTCACCACACCTTGGGGCGGCCTTCCGGAGCCCCCACTCCGGAAGGTTCGTCCCTCCTTGTTCTCAGCCTTCGGCGATGTTTGAATGTGATCAAGTC
>Ga0114999_10009910_pt1 | contig 10365 bp, 8 predicted proteins | sample ArcticOcean_MG_C_3_FD_89820 | JGI IMG/M metagenome (GOLD analysis project Ga0114999, IMG submission 89820) | Marine microbial communities from western Arctic Ocean - ArcticOcean_MG_CB8_126 | ecosystem: Environmental > Aquatic > Marine > Oceanic | place: Arctic Ocean: Canada Basin | collected... | reverse complement strand
TCGATCAAATTTATTTGGAAGACAAGGACAGGCTTGAAGCACTACAGCGTGGCCTAAAATCAAACTTTTCTGCACAAAGTAAATTAGGGCCGCAGGACCTAGAGGGGCCTGTCTGGGATATATTTCAGTATATGGCGCAAAAAATGGTGCCGGGAAGCGCAAAGAAGCCATAATTACGACAGGTGTCCAAGGGATTTTAGCGTGTGAGTGTCATATAGAGCGAAGTAATCGATTGGAAGCCTGGCTTAAATTTTAACTTTTAGCCTTGGCAACTCTCGTTGGAAAGTGGACCCCCGCTACTATTCTAAGATCCTGAAATCAATAGTGGTTCAGAGATTCTCTTTCTTCCGTATTGATTGACTAGGTGCGTGATCGTTAGAAAGCCAACTTGGCTAGTTCAATCAAAAGTCTGATCAAGCCTGTAAAATCAACTTACGGGCACAGCGTGATTAATGTCCGCTTTGGGTTATGAGCAGAAGAAAACAGAGATAACCGTTGTCAAACGAATGACCCTTGTTGATATTTCTGCCACACAGAAATTTCCCCTGAGAATGTGTCAAAAAAATTATAAAGTATGTAAAGTAGCCCTCAATTTCACCTACCCATCCTAGATAATCCGTTTTAGACTTCAACTATGAAGCTAAAACTAACCAATATCTGTCTAACCCTTGCCGTGCTTCTTGGAAGTGCCGGGGTGAGTGTGAGCGCTGCTTTCCAAAAGAGTTTTACCGCATACAAGAGTGGTGACTACGCAACCGTTCTGCGTGAACGGAAACTCTTTGCTGAACAGGGATATGCCAGTGCCCAGTATAATCTGGGATTTATGTACGAATACGGAAAAGATGTTCCACAGAACTCTGAGACTGCAGTGAAGTGGTACAGACTTGCCGCCGAACAGGGGTATGCCAATGCCCAAACCAATCTAGGTGTGATGTACAACAATGGAGAGGGTGTTCTGCAGGATTATGTCCGTGCTCATATGTGGTACAATATTGCTGCAACATCTGGAGAAAGTAAGAACGCATCTAAAAATAGAGATATAATTACAAAACAGATGACATTAAACCAGATAGAAACAGCACAGACTCTTGCCCGTGAATGCGTCCGTAAAAAATACAAAGGATGTTGAGTATAGACCTCACTCTTGATCACTTGCCATAAAAACTATGTAGTTTGAGAGACAGAAATTCGTTGTAAGGTTTGTGTTAGGCTAATAATCTGAAGGGGTTTAAGAAATGTCTGTCATCAAAATCGAAAGCCTCGATCATGTGGTGCTCAGTGTGGAGAGCATTGAGAAGATGTTGCCATTCTATTGCAATGTGCTGGGCATGGAGTTGACGCAACAAAATAGTGATGGAAAGTTTGCGCAATTGCGTGCTGGTACAGCGATTGTAGATATGTTGAAATGTCGCGGAACGCCAAGCGATGATCCGGATTCGTCTGCTCGAAAGAATGAGCGAAACATGGATCATTTTGCATTGCGCTTAGAGTCGTTTGTAGAAGATGATCTGCGCAAACATCTCAAACAGTTCGGAATCGATGCAGGCAAGTTGTGGCGCAATGAGGGCCCGAATGGGCATTGTTCATTCTACATTCAGGATCCAGAATTTAATAGTGTCGAACTCAAGGGGTGGCCTTTGGCGAACGGTAACACCGAGTAAACTTGGTGCCACGGCAACTATGACGCTCAACGTTTCATTGGGAGAAGCCTCTGCCAACTCTTACTTATTGATGTATCAGTGCAAAAAAAGCTGGTGTTAGTTAGAAAGTTATTTGTAATGGTTGAGATCTAATATTTTGCTAGGCCAGTGATAAATTTATGTGGATGTAGGAGAGCCGGTGCATCGCTCAGTGGTGCTTTAAAACAGTGGTATAGAACACCCTGTCAAAGTAGACATTAACATTAGTTGGGGTGGAATTTGAAACAATTCCCGCTTTTAGTCAGAATTGGACGGTAGCCGGTACATTTCAAGCAATATTGGATATTTGCGTGATTCCGCAAACATTGTTCGGAGAAAGCCAATGAAAAACGTTCCCGAAATTGATTCTGTGGATATAAAGCCGATTGAAGGACGTTTCGTATGAAAGGGCCCGGATGTTGATTATAAAAATGATGCCACTCATTACTTCTCTGAGGGTGAAATTGACGATATCGACAAAGCTCTTAATTTTTTAAAAGAACTTGGTAATTTGGACTTTCCGGAAATCACGCCGGATACATTTCCGTTAGGTAAATTCCGAAATACATTAAGCGCGTGTCGTGAAGACCTTCGTACGGGACTTGGTTTCCTCAGGTTTCGTGGATTTCCAGTGAATCGTTACAGTCACGATGATTTGGGCCGCATCTTCTATGGGATAGGGACCTATCTGGGTACTCCAATGCCCCAATCCTACCGCGGGGAGCTACTTGGACATGTCATGGATGTCTCTGACTTAGAGCAGACTGACCGAGGCTATCATCGAGGTGGTACTTTATCGATGCATACGGATGCAGGCGGCATTGCTGCCTTGATGTGCCTTAGGGCATCAGCCAGTGGCGGGAAAAGCCGATTAGCTAGTACTGCAGCACTTCACAACGAATTATTGAAGACGCGCCCCGATCTTGTAGCGGTACTATATGAAGGGTTTCTTCAGCGTAGTACGGAGAAAGATGCCGAATACGGAGATGGACAGAATCTAACTAACGACAGGATACCCGTCTTTACATTGAGTAATGGCGAATTCGCGTGTCGCTATATTGGCGGATTTCTTCGTCGGGCCATTGAAGCGGGTGACGTTCCATCGGATGGGCTTGAACTTGCGGCGGTTGATGCGTTAGATAATTTGGCCCTTCGTCCAGAGTTTTATCTCGATATGTCATTTAAGGAGGGCGACATACAGTATCTGAATAACAATCTAATCCTGCATAGCCGAACAGATTATAGAGATGGACGCAAACTTGACGAGAGACGCTATTTGTTACGGCTTTGGTTGGTTGTTCCGGGATGGCCTGAGCATGCATTCGATGATCACAATTGGAAGGATCAAGAAATTTGGATCAAGCGCCGTGAACATCTTGGTGAGACTTCAAGCGCATATTTCAGAAAACTTGAAAACATGCGAGATTATGGTGCGAAAATCAACTAGACAATCCGGCTCCACTCTGGATGTCGAAACCATTGGCAGGCGTTCGCGCTCCGGATCAGCTGAGAGCAAGGTGTACGCGGTCCGTGCCGTATGATTGGCTGGAGACACTTGGTAAGGCAAACGAATGTCAGCTTTTGGTCAACCTGAGACACCCTTACCCTTCGCACGACACACGACATAACCGTTATTTGCTAACTCGAAACTCTTATCATATTGGAGGCTCGAAAGTGTAGCAACCAGTGCATCTACGGACGTCACGGACTGCATTGATAACCATTTATCGAATGTAGCAAAGGCGATATCGTTGCCGATACTCTTGCGGAGTGCATTGAGTTTCCGAATTTAAACTTTATAGAGCGTTGATTGGTCTATGATCATTACGTTTCGGAGTATCTTTCTATAACAGCTTTGAATGCTGCTCTCCCGTCTCCAACCCTGTGTTGTAAATAGGCTCTCCTGGTGGTATTGGGCACCTTTTGTCCGTCGGAATCCACTCGCCAGTCATGGACCGATTAATACTAATCTTCTAATGCAAATATTGATGTCACTTGCTCTACCTTCCTGGTCTTCAGTTTTCTTTATACTTAACAAGTACTCTTCATCTTTCACCGGGTGGTAAACAAGTATCATTATTCCTGAAGTCGGTGGCGTAGGGGATTATTCAACACCCTTTGTATTTTTTACTGATACATGCACGGGAAAGATTCTGTGCGGCTTCAATTTGAGATGGTTTCATTCGTTTGGCAATGATGTCTCTGGTTTTGATTGCACCTTTGTCCCCCGATGATGCAGCGATGTTCAACCACATATGAGCATAGACAATATCTTGAATGACACCTTCTCCTCGTCCATAGGCATTTCCCAGATTGATCTGAGCATTGGCATACTCCTGTTTAGCAGCAAGTCTGTACCACTTCACTGCAGTCTTATAGTCCTGTGGAACGCCGCGGCCTCTACGGTGCATCGTGCCCAGATTGTTCTGTGCAGCAGCGTTTCCCTGTTTAGCAGCAAGTCTGTACCACTTTACCGCAGTTTTAGTGTCTTGCAGGACACCTCGTCCGTTGTCGTACATCCAACCCAGATTGTACCGGGCATTAGCAAACCCCTGTTTGGCAGCAAGGGTGTGCCATTTGATAGCAGTGTTAGCGTCCTGAGGCACACCATGTCCGTTTTGGTACATCACACCCAGATTGTACTGGGCATTAGTATTCCCCTGTTTAGCAGCAAGGGTGTACCACTTCACCGCAATCTTATAGTTCTGTGAGACGCCTTGTCCTCTAAGGTACATCGTACCCAATTTGGACTGGGCTAGGATATTACTCTGTTCAGCAGCAAGGGTGTACCATTTCGCTCCAGACTTATAGTCCTGTGGAACACCTTGTCCTCTACGGTACATCAAACCCAGATTGTACTGGGCAAGGACATGACCCTGTTCAGCAGCAAGAGTGTACCACTTCACTGCTGTTTTATAGTTCTGCGGGACGCCTTGTCCGCTGTCGTACATCCAACCGAGATTATGTTGGGCATTGGCAACCCCTTGTATTGCGGCAAAGGTATACCACTTCACTGCGGTTTTATCGTTCTGTGGAACACCTTTTTCGTTTTCATACATCCAACCCAGATTGGACTGTGCAACAGCATACCCTTGTTCGGCAGAAAGTCTGTACCACTTCACTGCAGTCTCATCGTTTTGTGAAGTACCTTGTCCTTTACGGTACATCTGACCCAGATTGTACTGGGCTGCCGCATCACCATGTTTGGCAAGAGATTTCCATTCTCGTAGAGCAGTTGCGTAATCCAAACTATCGTATGCGCGAAGACCCGTCTGGAAATCAGCACCCCAACTCATTCCCATACTTCCAAAAAATATGGTGAAAATTAGACAGATGGTTGCAGTCAGATTTCTCATGGGAAAAGTCTATGACGGAATGTCTCGAATGGACAGTTAGAATGAATCTCTCCGCATGGAAGATCCTCCAGTCAGGTCCCACCCACTAAATTTTAAAAATTTAGATCAGTTCAACGAATCAGATTAGTACCATCTTCTTGACTCGACGTAAAAAGTCTTGATTCGGGATGGAAACACGGTATTTGATAATATGTCCGAAGGACATACGGGATATGTGTTGATCCATCCCAAAAATCAAGGGAATACGCTTTCTGACGTATCAGACGAATATATACTGTGACGTCTAATCAAAATTCTAGTGACTATCGAAACAATCATTTCATAGGTAAGTGCTACTCACGATACTTTCTGGGCAACAAACCCTGAGACACCCTTACCTTTTGCACGACGCACGACATAACCTTTGTTTCCCAACTTGAAACTCTTATCATTTTGGAGGTTCGAGAGTGCAGCGACCAGTGCGTCTGCAACAGGATCACGTGCTTCTCTGAAAGTTCGGGACTGCATTGATAACCACTTACCGAATGCAGCATCGGCGATATCATTACCGATACTCTTACGGAGTGCATTGAGTTTTCGAATTTGACCTTTATTGAGTGTGGATTGGTCTATAATCATTAGGTTTCCTTCTGTAGATGAGGAGTGGGAACCAGTTCAACATCGTTGTATTTCTCACGACCGCGTGTGCGAGAAAGGTTCTGAGCACCCGTTAGTTGAGTGGCATTTTTATGATGTGCTACAATATCAAAGTTTTTATTGTATTTGCATGTAATCTAAATTGTAGTAGCTGAAATTTTGTTGGTTTCGGCTGTCTTTCCAATTGAAAACAATTACAGTTTTGCCAATTAAAGTCCTGCATACCAAAAAAATTCCGATAACTATAATACAATATATCATTAATAATATCCGCAGGAATCATTAATATTCTGCGGATTGGAACTCTATAATAGTTCCAATTATCCTAAACAGTCCAGTAGCAATGTCTTTGTTTAGACTAAAAAACATCTTAACAACGATACCATTAAATGAGGGGAGGGAAAATAAAATAAAACAAATACTGATTAACCGTAATCAAAATTTTTGTGAACGTGTCGACTACCCATCGGATGGCCTCTTATTCGACATTCGGCGAATATGGACCATAAAAATAAGTTGGTCTTTAGTTAGCATTTTATTTAAAAATATATCAAACTAGATCTTCGAAAGAATAAATACAAGTTATACTTGTGTTCTAATCTTCCCCCTATTGTATTTACCTGATGTCTATACATACTGTGATGTGGGCGGCCTTATACCTAAAATTATTCCTTGATCAGTACTAATTAAAACTGACGATGAAATTCTCTACAGGTATCTTTTAGTTAAATATTCAATGAATTATAATTTTCTAGAAATACTCTGATTAAATTCACTTTTTGTTATTGAAGGGTGTTTAAAAAATATATTAGGAAAATCCAAAAAATTAATAAATTGTTGATTTCTCTCGTGGATAGGATTTGTAGTGATTCATTTAAATAATGAGTCCTCTGACGTCACCTGATGAAAGAGAATTGAGGTCAAGGGTGCGTAGAGTGCATTCTTGTGCTTCTGATAGAACGTTACACAATCTTAGGAACAAAGTTTCTTGCCTCCCTTATGAACTGTTATCCATATACGAGACAGAAGGTCATGTTTTTGTCTGTAGGGACGACAAGGGTATATCCAGTACGCTTGTATTACTCTTGCTCAAGGTGGATAGCGCTATAAATTTTCTTAACGGGCAATATTATACCCGTTGTCTATAGGCAAGATTTTTTGGCTGTTTTCGAAAGATTGCTTTGGGTCATAAGTAGACATAGAGACTGGCGCTGAAACAGCCTCACTAGACCTCCAAAGTTAAAGCATTAGACTAGTCCATTTGCAATAGCATTTGGTACGGTGGCTGCAATTGGGGGAGGGGGTATTATGGCGATGTCTCTTCTCGTACGCGCGTTTTCTGTATGAGGTTTAGTAATGTCAAAGAATTAACGCACGCCAAAGCTTTGTTGGTGTTAAATAGCACACAACGGTTAATCCGCGGTCTAGAGTGCGTCTACTAACTCTGAGATCAGTCGGTCAATGTCTTTATCGTTGACTTGCAGGTGGGGTGCAATACGCAAGTAGTCTCCGCGTATGCTGAGATAGATCTGTTTTGCGGCGAGGCGTTGCTGAATCCCCTCGAAGTTGTCGTGGACAAACCCGGGGGCGAGACGAAAGCCCGTCATATGTCCGGCCCGATGATTTACATTAGGTGGCACCAATCCAAGATTTCTCGTGCGATCGATTATGATCTCAGTGATGCGGCGAAGGCTTGAATTGATTTCACAGACCTTCCAAGCATGTATTTGCTCGAGAGCTTTAATGGCCATGGGCACGGACATAAAATTATCGGATTCGCCCATGTTGAAGCGGCCAACGCCAGGCTGCAATGTATCGGGGTAATTCATATGCCCGTCTTGCCAATCGACGCCCCAGCCTTCTACCATGTCGCCTCGCCAGGAGTGCTCGAGTGGAATGCCGTTCTGGTGTTCAGGTGCCACGTAGAGAAAGCCCAAAGTGTAGGGGCAGAGCAACCACTTGTATCCAGCCACAACCAGAAAATCGGGGCGAATTTCAGTGACGTCGAATGGCAGGGCACCAACTGACTGCGTGGCATCGACCACAAGGGCTGCACCAACCTCGCGGCACCGTCGGCCGACTGCAACCAGATCGATTAGTGTGCCGTCTGCCCAAAAACAATGAGGTAAGGCGACGATCGCCGTCAACTCATCGATTGCTTCGAGAATGCTGGATGTCAAATCGTCATCATCAGGACGGTCAACAAATACCAGTTCAGCGTTGTCGCGGACGCGTTTCTGAATCCACGGCAGCACATTGTTCGGATATTGGTCTCGCAGCACGACGATGCGCTGACCATCCTTGACTGGAAGATTTTGTGCCGCGGTGGCAATGCCATAGCTGGCCGCTGGGATTAAGGCTATATCTTGCGGTATTGCGCCGATTAGTCCTGCAAAAAGCGTTCGCAAACGCTCCGGTTCATCGATGCGCTCTGCGCGTCCAACGTGCCAAGGCTGCGCCTTTTTCGTCACACTGACCAAACCTGCATCACGGGAGCTCTTGAGAATTGGTGCAAGTGCAGAAAAGTTGAAAAATGCGACATCGTCAGGAATGTCAAAAAGTTGGCGTTGGCAAGAAATCATGGTCAGGTCCATTCACGGTAGTATATTATGGTGGATCAAAAAGCCAATTGTTCTGTGGCTATATAGCCAATATGACAATGACTGCGAAGTCAAACAACTTGATCGGAGGTACGAATGAGTTGGAACACGGTCTGGTCAGCGCTTGTTAGTAGAGCGTTCATCGTCTTTAGCGCTATGGCGTATGAGGTCTACGATGAGTTGCATGCGTGGGCAAATTCATGACGGAGGGATCAGAGACAATAGAAGTCTCCGTCGATCACCTAGTCGAACTGGCTAAACGGAGTTTGAAGGCAATTGGCGTTCCAGAATCGGATATTGAGATCATTTGCGACGTCCTGATGTATGCCCAACTCCGCGGTAACAATCAGGGACTGGTAAAAATTCCGGTGCGCGGTGTGCTACCTGACCCATATGCCAAGCCCATAGAAATCACCCGTACACTACCTGCTGTTGCGCACATTGCAATCAACGGTAACTCGGGCATGGTGATCGCTAGGAAGGCTGCAATCGAGGCAGCTAATCTCGCCCAAACCTATGGGGTAGGAGTTGTTGGAACCAGTGGGCGAGCGACATCAACTGGTGCGATGGGCTATTACGCAGATTTGATCGCCCGCGAAGGGATGGTCGGAATTGTTATGGCTGGTTCGCCCAAGGTGATGGCGATCGCAGGTGGTGTGGACCCCGATCTCGGCACTAACCCGATTGCCATCGGGGTGCCTGTCAACGATGATACGATGGTGTTTGATATGACCACCGCGACGATTGCCTGGTATGGTCTCATTCTGGCGCAACAACAAGGAGAGCGCATACCTGACGGGTTAGCATACGATGTAACTGGCGGCGCTACCAACGACCCGAACGAGGCCATGAAGGGTGCTACCAAAGCGTTTGGTGGGCATAAAGGTTCGGGTTTAGCCTTCATGATAGAGATCATGACCGGGCCACTTCTTGGAAACAACATAGCGGGTGATGAGCATGCACAGAGTTCAGGTGATCTGTTTATTGCGTTGAACCCAGCGGCTTTTGGCGGAGCTGAGATGTTTAGGGAGCGGGTCGACGCTCTAGTCTCTCGAGTAAAAATGGGCCGTCGAGCCATAGGATTTGATGAGATTTTGCTTCCCGGCGAGCGCGGTGATCGCCAGACAATAGTATCTCGCGAAACCAACCGACTGATTATCGACAAGGCGCTTTACGACCAGTTGATCGAGCTAGCGGAAGAGTGAAGAATTGGCTAGCAAGCTATAAGGGAATGTGCGGGGTTAGTCAGCGAACATCATCTTCGTGTCAACGGTAAAGCGGTATCCTGTCTTTCTCCACCGTTAGGCGATTGCAATCTTCGATTGGAAGTATTGTTGGATTTTGTTCAATAAATAATTGCGTTGAGGGTATGCCTCGCAACAGGAGCGTCATAATTTGACAGATTTGGAGCTCGAACCTTTTGATACTTCTGAAGCATCGACTAACCGACCGCTTTGCTCCTCTATGCGGGTTGGCGATACGGTTTATGTCTCCGGCTGCCTCGGTCGCCCTGATGGTGAACAAAGGGTAGTCGAAGGCGGTGTCGCTGCTGAATCCCGTCAAGCGCTTTATCATATGCAGGCTTCGCTTGAAGTTGCCGGTAGTTCAATGGTTCGAGTTGCCAAGTGTATGGTGTTTCTGACGGACATGACGGACTTTGATGCAATGAATAGAGTCTACAGCGATATTTTTGGCGCACATAGACCGGCCCGCACAGTGGTCGTGGTCACCGAGCTGGCGTTTGGTGCAAAGTTTGAGATCGAGTGCGTCGCATCGATTGGTTGAAAATTAGTTTTTCAAGGTACCCGCCTCGTTAGAAATTTACATAAGGGCGTAGTTCAAAGGACGAACTGTCGAATCCAGTAGTGGAGGTCTAGGTATGAAAAGGGATGAGGAGATCGCGATCGAATGGGATTGTCAGAAAGTTTGGCGCCAGTACTATCATTATGTTGATCATCACGAATTTGATAAGGCTATCGAATTGTTCACCGAAGATGTGACTTGGGAGTCGATGGGACTCAATGTGAAGGGGAGAGACGCGATCATGGAGACCCTTCACAGTGGCCTTGGCAATGATACGATCCGGCACGTGGT
>Ga0114999_10009909_pt1 | contig 10366 bp, 11 predicted proteins | sample ArcticOcean_MG_C_3_FD_89820 | JGI IMG/M metagenome (GOLD analysis project Ga0114999, IMG submission 89820) | Marine microbial communities from western Arctic Ocean - ArcticOcean_MG_CB8_126 | ecosystem: Environmental > Aquatic > Marine > Oceanic | place: Arctic Ocean: Canada Basin | collected... | reverse complement strand
TACTTATCAACACGGGTGAAACAACGTTGGTTTTTCTTAAGAAGGAAACTATGAAGCCTTGTCGTATGCCAAAAGTCATGATTGGTTTACTTGAACCCTATTTTGTTGCTTGATGTCATTCCTCAAAACCTCATGGCAGTTGGATATTCAGGAACACCTCTAATAAAGAAGCTTGGCATAAAGGAGGGTTTCAAGATTACGATAGTCAACGCACCAGACAATTACTTTACGTTGTTGGGGGAGCTGCCTGATAATGTTCAAATTATAGAAGACACGGATCGCCCCTTTTATTCCGTGCATATTTTCACACACACCATTAGCGAGATGGGTGATTTGATGCAGTTGTACATGGATAAAATTTCCCGGGATGGCATGATATGGGTTTCGTGGCACAAAAAAGCTTCTAAACTGCCATCAGAGATTACAGAAGACGACGTAAGAAATACAGCTTTATCATTGGGGATGGTGGACGTGAAAGTTTGTGCGGTTGATGAAAAGTGGTCGGGTTTGAAAATTGCCATTCGTGTTGAGAACCGATAATGGCTAAAAAAATGAAAATTGTAGCTTTAACAGGAGCTGGTGTTAGCGCAGAAAGTGGAATAAAGACATTTCGGGATGCAGGAGGTTTATGGGAAGGTCATGACGTTATGGAAGTTGCGTCTTACGGCGGATGGCTCAGGAATAAGGAGGTGGTACTTGACTTTTATAACCAGCGAAGGAAACAGGCGCTTACAGCAAACCCTAATCAAGGACATATTGGACTTGCGGATCTTGAAAAGGACTTCGAGGTCGTTATTGTAACACAGAATGTAGACAATCTTCATGAAAAGGCAGGTTCCTCAAAAGTGATCCATCTACATGGGGAATTGTTTAAATCAAGGAGTACATTGGATGAGAGACTGGTTTACGAAATGGATGGGTGGGAGCTTAAAATTGGTGATCAGTGTGAAAAAAGTTCTCAATTGCGGCCACACATTGTTTGGTTTGGCGAGATGGTGCCTATGATGGAAGTCGCTTCTAAAGAAGCAATAAGTGCCGATATTTTTTTAGTAGTGGGGACATCACTGGCTGTTTATCCGGCAGCAGGCTTGATTGACTACGTCGATAGTGAAATCCCTAAGTTTATTGTTGACCCCAATATGCCTTCAATTTATCCTCGGGCTGAGCTCTTTCTGTTTGAAGAAAATGGATCCACAGGGGTGAAAAAAGTAGCAAATATTCTCAGGAAAAAATATCTCTAAGTCAGCGTCTTAACTTGCCTTCGATATTTTGTACGGTCACTCCTCCACTTCCGTCATTCTTTACTGTAACGTCTTCCGTTACTTTGTTGATGTAGATACCGCCCGAAGTATCAGATACTCGGATACTTCCTTTAATATTGGTTGCAACAATTGCTCCTGAAGTATCATTTATTGTTAAGATCCCGGAAACATGGCTTACATCTATCTCCCAGATGAATAATGTATAACAAGATCACCAATCACCTTGTCGACATGCATCCCACCAGATGAATCATCTATTGTTCTATTTCCGGGAATTTTATTGACTGAAATACCCCCCGAATGGTCTTTTATATAGATTTGATAATCACCTGTTTCACCGTAATTTACCTTACTAACATTGATTGACCCCGAAGCATCCTCAAGTTTGAGATTACCAATAATGTTCTCAATTCGCAAGTGCCCCGAACCGTCAGTGACATCGAGATTATTGATTAAGTCAGCGATTACAAGCCCTTCAGATCTATCGTTAATGCGTATATCAATGTTATTAGGGACGCTTACTGTAATGTTAATCTTCCTTTCGGGTACTTTTAAAAAACCCAGAGTCTCCCTCAAATCGCCATCGTTGTCATCATATTCAAAAAGACTTTGCAGTAGCAATTCATTATTGTCCCGCGAGACGCCAAGGTTTAAATATTTGTCAATAATTACATAAGCCGACTTGACATTATTTGCAACTACCACAACCTCAGCATGAATTGAAAATTGATCGTCCTCAGAAGGCCTTAACCTTCCCGGCACCTGTTTCCATTTTTATCCTGGTGATGTCTTCTGTTGAAATAGATAATTCAATTTCGCCGCCAAATGCTTTATGAACGAAAGAGTCATCATTCGTTTCTTTGAGCGTTATGCCTTTGGTGATGATTTCATTTTGAGCTTGCAAAATACCGGTAATTGAAACTATTACGAGAATCAAAAAAGCCTTTTTCATGTTAGATTATTTTAAGTTTGTTATTAGATGGCGTTTTTGGTTAAAAGGTTGCATCAAAACTTTAGATTACCAATGGAAGCAATAAATAAGCCCAATTTTTGGAGCCATACCTAAAAATTCGACACCATAAAATAAGAAAAGCCACCCAATCGGGCGGCCTTTCGAATCGCACTCCCAAACCAGTTAGTTCTAATTATTTGTCATGTCGTTATTTTTCGCTCTTCTGATATGGCGCTTAGCCCGATTTTGTTGCCTCGCCAATCGGGTTCGTTCTCTGCGTGTGACAACTCCATCTGCCTCAACTCTTCTTTCTGTTCTTCTTATTTGGCGTTGCTCACCGACGAGTGCGGCTCGCTCAGGTCTTGTTAATTGGCCATCGGCAGTTCCATCCGCAATTCTTGCTCTTTAAATCCGTTGTCTTTGAGCAATTCCATTGTTTCTTGTTGCATCCTGGGCACTGGTTAAGTTTATTATCATGAGCAGACCCGGAATCATTATAATTATCTTTTTCATAATTATTATTTATTCCGCCCTTAGACATTGTTAACACTTGAAGGTTTAAAAAGGAATGAAAAATTTGTGAGTAATTGCAATTTACCTGTTGGATCGACGGAGTAAACTTAGTTTTACCGGGTGATTAATATAATTTGGACTGCTCATTATAACGGATACCTAAAAAATGAACCTGCCCTATTTTATTTCCAGTAGAATCAGAAATGAAGAGCGGGGTTCATTTTCGTCAATCATAAGCAAGATTGCGATAGCCAGCATAGCCATTGGGCTTGCAGCAATGATCATCTCTTTTTTGATTCTCAGGGGATTTGAAAAGACAGTTACTGATAAGATATATGATTTCAGCGGCCATTTGCAAGTAACCAAATACACTTTGAGTAATGCCATCGAAGATCAGCCCATAAGCCTCAACTCGGAGTTTTACAAGAATTATCACGATTATGATTATATCGACCACATTCAGGAATACGCTCACAAGCCGGGATTATTAAAAACGGATGAAGAAGTCCAGGGGGTTATCTTTAAAGGAGTAGCTAAAAACTTCGATGTAAGTCATTTGAAGCCTTCCATTGAGGAAGGGAATTTCATCAATTTTACAGACTCAACCTATTCAAACGAAATTGTCTTAAGCCGTCGATTAACCAATAAACTTCGGTTGTCCAATGGAGATGATGTCGTGGCATATTTCGTGCAGGATCCCCCTCGGTTCAGAAGGTTGAAAGTTGTAGGGATTTACGATACCGGCCTTGAAGAATTCGATGAGAAGATTGCCATTGCCGATATTGATCTCATTCGAAGATTGAACGACTGGCCCGATTCCCTGGCTGGTGGACTGGAGGTTTTTGTTAAAGATACCGATCTAATCGATCAGGTGGAGATGGACCTGTATACCAATATAGATTTTGACTTGGATATTAATAAAGTCTCTGACAAGTACATCCAGATTTTCGATTGGCTTGGATTGATCGGTCAAAATGTGATTGTTTTTCTGATACTTGTGCTTTTTATCGCCTGCTTCAATATGGTTTCCATTCTTCTAATCCTAATAATGGAGCGTACCCAAATGATCGGGGTTTTTAAAGCACTTGGGGCTTCCGATTCTTTGGTTAGGAGAATCTTTTCACTTAACGGGATGTACCTTGTGATCAGAGGTATGCTGATTGGGAATGTAATCGGAATTGGTTTTGGCGTCTTGCAATACTACTTCAAGATAATCCCCCTTGACCCGGAGAACTATTACATGAGTTTCGTGCCCATACATTGGGATTTTCAAATTTTGATTCTGCTTAACCTACTCACTTTTTTCTTAGTGAACCTAACATTGTTGGTACCAACAATTATTGTCACACGAATTACTCCCATAAAGGCCATTAGATTCAACTAGCTTTCTCATATTGTGTAAATAAGCTGGAGAATTTCATTTGAATTACCCCGAGAAAAGCTTCCTTGAAAATTCCTGTAGACATTTTTGAAGTTCCCTTTGTCCTGTTGATAAAAATGATTGGTACTTCCTTCAATTTAAACCCATGCTTCCAGACTCGGAATTTCATCTCAATCTGGAAGGCATATCCAACAAATTTCACCTTATCCAGTTGAATGGTTTCCAAAACACTCCTTTTGTAGCATTTGAATCCAGCCGTAGCATCAGCAATTGGCAGACCAGTTATCAGTCTTACATAAACGCTGGCTATATACGACATCAATACTCGCCCCATCGGCCAGTTTACAACGTTCACACCTTTAATGTACCTCGATCCGATTGCCAGGTCAACGCCGTCATTCCGGCATGCATTGCGGAGGGAAATTAAGTCTTTGGGATTGTGAGAAAAGTCCGCATCCATTTCGAAAATGTAATCATAGCGCTTATCCAGTGCATATCTAAAACCTGCCATATAGGCCGTACCAAGGCCCTTCTTCTCACTTCTTTCAAGGAGAAAAAGTCGATCGCCATTTGTATCCTGTAGATTTTTGACAATCTGTGCGGTCCCATCCGGTGAATTATCATCGACAATGAGAATATGAAAATCCATTTCAAGGGAGAGTATTTCAAGAATCAATTCTTGAATATTCTCTTTTTCATTATACGTAGGTATGATGACCAGGCTATCACTCATGTGCAAAAACAATATTAAATCAATTCCATCTATTCAAGCAGTGTTGCTTTTAAATTTGAGGATTTATGATTTCTTAAATGAGTTAAGTGCAGTCGTCATTTCATCCCATACAAGTGTAACGCATTTAATTCTACCCGGATGTTGCTGCACTGATGTGAATGCCTGAAAATCTTCGGGAAAATCTAAATTGTGTTTCCCTGAAATCACAGACTCAAAAAGGATATAAAGGTCAAGCGCCTCATCTATTTTCCTGGATTGCATCAACTTCATCATTATAGAACCTGATGCTTTAGAAATGGCACAGCCATAACCATGGTAGGAGAAGTTTGATATGATGTCGTCTTTCAAATCAAAGTAGATTTTATATTGATCACCGCATACTGGGTTATAAGCCTCAATAACATACTGAGCTCCTGGATTTGTTTTAAAGCCAATGGGGCTTTTGTTTAACTTCAGGATAACCTCTTTGTATAAGTTCCTCATTTTATCCATCAGCGAAATATTTGCTTTACTTTATGAAGACCTTTAACCAGCGATTTGACCTCATTTTCAGAATTATAAATCGAAAAACTCACTCTAGTGGTTCCCGGAATGCCTAAAAATTCCATTAAAGGCATGGTACAATGATGGCCAGCCCTCACAGCAATGCCTTCTGCATCGAGAATTGATGCGATATCATGAGGATGAATACCCTTCATGTGAAATGAAATAATGTTGCCCCTGTTTTGAGGTTTCCCAATAATTTCAAGATCATCAATTTCTTGTATCTGAAGAAGAGCCAATTTGGTCAAATCCTCTGTGTACTTCTTCACCTTCACCAAATTAAGATTCGATAAATAATCAATTGCAGCGCCAAGGCCGATTACTCCGGCTATATCTGGTGTTCCTGCTTCAAAAAAATGCGGGTAATCAGCAAAAGTAGATTCTCTGAAACTGACCTTTTTAATCATCTCTCCGCCATATTGGTAGGGCCTCATTTCTTTAAGATGATCCTTTTTAATGTATAACACCCCAATACCTGTTGGGCCAAACATCTTATGGCCCGAAAAAGCATAAAAGTCACAGCCCAGACCATTGACATCTACAGGTTGATGGCCTACGGCCTGGGCGCCGTCTATAAGGACGGGAACACCGTGTTGATGCGCTATTTTAACAACTTCCTTTACCGGGTTTATGGTGCCCAATGTGTTGGAAATATGCGTTAATGCAATGAGCCTGGTCTTCGAATTTATAAGTTCCTCCACCTTGCTCAATTCAAGGTCACATTTATCATTTATGGGAATGACTTTAAGCAAACCTTGATGTTTTTTTGCCAATTGCTGCCACGGGATAAGGTTGGAATGATGTTCCATGGCCGTGATCAAAATTTCATCTTCCTCATTGAAATTAGGAGCCAAAAAGGATGATGCTACAAGATTAATTGCCTCTGTTGTTCCCCGTACAAAGATTATTTCTTCGGTAGAAAGAGCATTTATGAATAACTGTACCTTTCCCCGGGAGTTTTCATAAATTTCGGTGGCTTCAACCCCAAGGAAATGTACCCCTCTATGAATATTGGAATTGTGGTTTTTATAATAGTTCGAGATCGCGTCTATGACAGCATTTGGCTTTTGGGTAGTAGCTGCATTATCGAGATAAATAAGTTGATTATCAGTTGCATTGTGCCTTCCGAGTATTGGGAAGTCTTTTCGGATCTTTGCGGAAGAAAACATAGCTTTTGGCTAATTGCTTAATCTTTATAACGGGGGAACAAGATATTCATAATTTTACGGATCACCATGTTATAACTATCCGAAAACCAGGAAATGAGCGCTTCAAAGGACAAGATATTGATAGCCACCGCCAAAGGACTCGTCGTCTATGAATTCCATTCCGGTCAGTGGACATACCGTAAAACTCATTTTCTGGGTCAACCGGCATCTATGGTATTTTTTGATAAAAGAAATGGTGCATGGTGGGTGAGTTTGGCTCACCGCCATTGGGGTCAAAAGATGCATTGCTCAGAGAATGAAGGTAAAACCTGGATAGAAGTTGCCACACCCCAGTACCCAGAGGGTTCTGAGCTAAGTCCCGGGGTGCCAGCAACACTGAAATACATATGGTCAATCACCGGTGGAGGAATGAAACATCCGGAGAGGATTTGGGTAGGAACAGAACCTGGCGGGCTTTTTCTATCAAAGGATAATGGTGGAAGTTTTACCATGATAGAAACTCTATGGGAACACCCGACACGGCCTGAGTTTTGGTTTGGTGGAGGTCGGGATAATGCCGGTATCCATTCAATTGTGGTTGATCCAAGAGACGATGATCATGTTTATATCGGTGTGAGCTGCGCTGGAGTATTTGAAACAATGGATGCTGGAAAAATATGGGAAATGAGAAATGATGGATTAAGGGCGGATTATTTACCAGACCCATTATCAAAGGCAGGTCATGATCCACATGCCATAAAAATATGCCAATCTGAACCCAGTATTATCTGGCAGCAAAACCATTGCGGCATTTTCCGATCATTGGATTCGGGAAAAACATGGCTGGATGTGACAGACAAAAATGGTTTGGCAAAATATGGGTTTGCTTTGGCCATCGACGATGAGGCTCCTAACCGGGCCTGGGTGGTCCCAGCGGTTATTGACCAAACAAGAGTGGCTGTTGATCAGTCATTGTGTATTTGCCGAACAGATGATGGAGGGAAAACATGGCAGGAGTACCGAAGAGGTTTACCCCAAGGCAATTGTTTCGACATCGTTTTGAGACATGCCTTTGACAAATGTGATGATACCCTGGTATTTGGGACTAACACTGGGAATTTATTCATCTCCAATGATGCTGGTGAATCGTGGGGGAATTTAAATAATTACCTACCAACCGTTTTTGCATTGTGTTTTGCCTGATAATAGGCAAATTATATTAGCACTGTTAACAGTTTCATCCCACCTTGGACAGACAAACCTCAAGCTATGGAAAAACAAATTCTAATTAGTATTTCGGCTATCCTATTGTTGTTATTTACATCATGTGGAAGCTCCAATGATAAAACAACAGAATGAGTCAAAATTTGAATCAGTTAAAAAACGGCCTCAAATGATACGTTAACAAGTGATGATTTAGGCAGCAGTGTTTTTTATGCGACCCTTCAAGTGGATGATTTTGACACCTGGCTACAAAATTTCAACTCTTCTGAAAGAAATAAATTATTGCGGGATTTTGAGAATAAAATTTTCATCAGGGACTTGATGATGAAAACCTTGTCATGATCACCAGGAATACGTCTGATCATCAGATTACAAAGGATTACTTTCTGAATTTAAGCTATACGGTTAGCACACTGGATTTGCAGTGGCGGAGTATAGAGGTGCCAAAGACTGAACACGCCATTTTCGTAAAACATGGAGTGGGGGACTACATTTCATGGTTCGACAAATTCAAAAGTGAGGAGGAAACAAGAAGGCAGAATAGTCTTTATACAATTGGCGTTGCAAGGGATTCAGAGAATCCTACAAAAATTACAATTTACTTTGCTGTGGATGACATCGATAAGGCGCTGGCTTATATCAATCCAGAACTGGTTAAGGCCATGGAGGCTTCAGGTATTGATGGAAAACCAGAGGGAATTCCAGTAAGAGTTTTTAGATAGATTAAAACAATCCGATCATTACCGTCTTCTGGATTGATCAAGTATCTCCCGATATGATCTTTTTTGTTGCAATTGGTTTATTGTTCCTTGACCATTCGCTCCAGGAACCTACATAAAGTTTTGGAATTTCTAATCCTGCGTGCGCTATTGCCAAAAGAGTATGACAAGCTGTGACCCCTGAACCACAATGAACGATAACTTTGTCAGCTCCCACATCTCTAAAAACAAATTGGTATTTTTCAACTCCTCAGGAGACAGGAATAGTCCATGGTCGCCCAAATTGGTATGAAAAGGCACATTGACGGCACCAGGAATATGACCTGCAATCAAATCAATGGGTTCTGTTAAACCTCTGTAACGGTCATTTTCACGGACATCAATTACAATATGACCTTCATCCTGTGACACTTTTTTGACTTCGCGGATATTCGACAGGGGCAGTGCCCATTCTTTGACCATGTAGGGTTCAGTTTTCCTTGCAGTCTCAAATTTCGATCTTATCGGTATGCCTTTTTTTTCGGCTTCCTGAAAACCACCATCCAGGACTCAAATATTTTCGTGTCCTATTGATTTTAGCATCCACCAGAACCGGGCTGCGGCATTGGCACTATTTTTATCGTCGTAGACAACGACATGGCTTTCTTCAGTAATACCAAGATTGGTTAACGTTTTTGAAAACTTGTCAAGGGTCCTTCCACCCATTGATACATCCTCCTTGATGTCAGACAACTGAGTGTTTAGGTCAACAAACAAAGCACCATCCAGATGTTTGGCGTCATAGTTAGCTCTTGCTTCCTTCCCATTGCTTACATCAACGATAACCAGATTTTCAGAAGGGTAAAATTCCTGAAGTTCGTTTGCTTGAACGATCGGCGAGATTGCTTTAGTCATAGATTGAAATTAAGAGACTCGGTTGCGGCATCAGCTTATTTCTGCCCCATCATCTGCCTTGTCATTGGGCTGCAATAGTTTCAAAGCACCGTCGCCATTTTCTGCCATAAGGATCATGCCTTCTGATTCAAATCCCATAATATTCCTGGGAGCGAGGTTCACCAATACGGTCACCTGTTTGCCAATCATTTCTTCAGGGGTGTAGTGTTTCGCAATACCACTGAGAATTGTTCGCTGATCAATGCCAGTATCTACCTTAAATTTAAGGAGCTTGTTTGATTTAGGAACGGCCTCTGCCTCAAGAATTGTTCCAATCCGCATGTCCATCTTAACGAAATGATCATAGGATATGGTCTCTTTTTGAGCCGCTAAACTTGTAGAATCATCATTCTCCATTCTGGTGCTTTTAAGTTTGTTGATTTGTTTTTCTATCACATCATCCTCGACTTTTTCAAAAAGAAGTTGAGCTTCTCCTATTGTATGACCACTTTCCAATAGTTGAGATGACCCGCTATCCTTCCATTTCGATTGCTCACAGTTGAGGATGGTGCAGATTTTTTGAGACGAATGAGGAAGAAAGGGTTCTCCTAAAATGGATAGGTTGGCAACGATCTGAAGGGCAATGTTCAGTATAGTATCCACCCGTTCCGGTTGTGTTTTTATGAGTATCCAGGGCTCGGTTTCGGCCAGATACTTGTTACCCGTTCGGGCAAGATCAATATGTAAAGAAAGAGCCTCACGGAATTTAAATTCCTCCAGTGCCGAGGAAATCTTTTCAGGGAATGAATTGAGCGCGAGAATTACTTCTTTATCGATTTCATAAAGTTCACCTTTAACGGGCACCTTTCCATCACAAAACTTATGAGTGAGCACTATCGCTCTGTTGACGAAATCTCCGAAGATTGCTACCAGCTCATTGTTCACCCGGGCCTGGTAATCTTTCCAGGTAAATTCACTGTCTTTTGTTTCAGGAAGGATGCTACAAAGTACATACCTC
>Ga0114999_10009905_pt1 | contig 10371 bp, 8 predicted proteins | sample ArcticOcean_MG_C_3_FD_89820 | JGI IMG/M metagenome (GOLD analysis project Ga0114999, IMG submission 89820) | Marine microbial communities from western Arctic Ocean - ArcticOcean_MG_CB8_126 | ecosystem: Environmental > Aquatic > Marine > Oceanic | place: Arctic Ocean: Canada Basin | collected... | reverse complement strand
CTGCTGGGTCTGCTGCGCGATCGACTCGGCGATCATCCGCACATCGGTGATATTCGCGGTCGCGGCTGTCACATGGCGCTGGAGTTCGTCACCGACCGCGAATCACTCGACACCTACCCGGCACACATCAACAAGGCCGGAGAGGTCTATGCCGCCTGCATGAGCGAGGGGCTCAACCTATGTCCCGTGCATGGCGACGCCGACGGATTGCGGGGGGACAGCATCATCATCAAGCCGGCCTTCACCTTCACCCATGCGGAACTCGACGAGCTGGTAGACAAACTGGTCACCGCGATCCATCAGGTTCGCTGGGAACACCCGACAACGCAAGGAGTCGGCACAGACACCGATGACTGAACCGACGTTGTGATCCGATCAGGCGCAACGTCACGGAGGCCGTAGACCTGGCCAAACGAGACAAGTTGGCAGGCTCTAGCGATATTTGAACAGGACAACCCCATTACAGTGATGTTGGAGACTACATGTGCGGAATAATTGGATACCTGGGGAATAAGAAACTGACCCAGGTCTTACTGACCGGCCTGAAGCGACTCGAGTACCGCGGCTATGACTCGGCCGGCGTCTGTGCGGTCGATGGCGGCGCCCTATCACTGAGCAGATCGGCAGGGCGGATCAGTGCGCTCGAAAAGCAGCTTGAAGAAACCCCGGTCGAGGGCTCCGTGGGCATTGCGCATACGCGTTGGGCAACTCATGGCGCACCAACCGAAAGGAACGCGCATCCACACGTAGATGCTTCTGGAAAATTTGGCCTCGTCCACAACGGCATCATCGAAAACCACAGCGCTGTGCGCGCCTACCTCGAGGCCAAGGGCGTCGAGTTCCAGAGCGAGACGGATAGCGAGGCGTTGGTCCAGTTGATCGGCCACCTGTACGCTGAGTCTGGCGATATGGTCGCCAGTGTACGGCGTGCCCTTGCTGACGTAACCGGCGCTTACGGCATCGCCCTGGTCTGCACCGACGCGCCCGACACGCTGATCGCGGCGCGGCGCGGCAGTCCGCTGATCGTCGGTGTCGGTGAGGGTGAGTACCTGGTCTCCTCTGACGGCAGTGCCATTGTCGAGCACACCAGCCAGGTCATTTATCTGCACGACAACGAAATGGTCTGCCTTGGGCCCAAGGGGATTGAAGTCAGCACCATCGACGCGCAACCCGTTCACCGGGAGATCGATGTGCTGGAAATGACGCTCGATCAGATTCAGCTCGGTGGCTACGAGCACTTCATGCGCAAGGAGATCCACGAGCAGCCCGAAAGCCTGCGCAACTGCATGCGCGGGCGACTTGATCGGCGCTCAGGGGCACCCAAGCTCGGCGGACTGGAAGGCCTTGATCGGGAATTGGCACGCTGCGAGCGAATCGTCCTCACAGCCTGCGGTACGGCCTGGCACGCCGGATTGATCGGTGAGTACCTGTTTGAAGAGCTGGCCCGAGTACCAACGGAAGTCGAGTACGCCAGCGAGCTGCGCTACCGCAACCCGGTCATCGAACGCGGCACCATCGGCATCGTCATCAGCCAGTCGGGAGAGACGGCAGACACCCTGGCGGCTCTGCGCGAAATGCGCCTGAAAGGGGCGACGGTCCTGGGTGTCGTCAACGCAGTGGGCTCGACCATCGCCCGCGAGACCGATGCCGGCATCTACCTGCATGCGGGCGCTGAAATCGGTGTCGCCAGTACCAAGGCGTTCACCGCCCAGGTTGCCGTGCTGGCGATGATGGCCGTCGATACCGGGCGCCGACGCCACCTGGCACCCGAGCGCACGGCGCAGTTCCTAGAGGAGCTCGACCAGCTGCCGGACAAGGTGGAGATCGCCTTGGGCCTCGATCAGCAGGCGCAGGAATTGGCACGGCGATTGTACAGGTACGAGAACTGGTTGTACCTGGGACGCGGGGTCAACTACCCGGTGGCGCTTGAGGGCGCACTGAAGTTAAAGGAGATCAGTTACATCCACGCCGAGGGACTGCCGGCGGCGGAGATGAAGCATGGGCCCATCGCTTTGATCGACGAGAACATGCCCGTCGTCGTCATCGCCCCGCGCGACCACACCTACGAGAAAGTCCTCGCCAACATCGAGGAAGTGTGCGCCAGGCAGGGCCGGGTCATCGCCATTGCCAGCGAGGAAGATGCTGAGTTGGAAAGGCTCGCCGAGGAAGTCATGTACGTGCCTGCGACGCTGCCGCTGCTGTCGCCGATCATCACCACGGTGCCACTGCAACTCATTGCCTATCATGCGGCGCTCGAACGCGGGCATGACGTCGACAAACCGCGCAATCTGGCCAAGAGCGTGACGGTCGAATAAGAAAACGCGCCTTAGCGCTTCCAGTTGACAACAGCGATTCCAGCCGCCACCAGAAGCATGCTGAAAATCAGCTGAACGGTGGCCTCCTCCTGTAGTAACACCATACTCAACAGTACCCCCAGTATCGGCGTGGCGAATCCGAAGATGCCCAGCCGGCTGGCACTGTGCCGCCGCAGCAGAAACATCCATAGGATGAAGCAGAGGCCGGCGACGACGATGCCCTGGTACAATACCGCTGCGATGACGGGACCCGTCAGATTCCAAGCCACTTCCCGCTCTAACAGAAAAGCCAACAGACAAAAAGCGGGCAGGCTGAGCATGGATTGCCAGAACAGGACCGCGTACGGGTGCATGTCATGCAGGAGTCGCTTCAACACGACGTGACGCAGCCCGAGCAGGATGGCACTGCCGAAGACAAGTAGGTCGCCCCGAAAAAAGTGGCCGTAGTCGCCGAATGTCACGGCATCCCCGAAGATGAGGAGCATGCCGGCGAAGGCCAGGGCGATGCCCGCGACTTTCGGTCCTGTGAGGCGATCGCCCGGCACCCACAGGTGGCAGAACAGGGCGATAAAAAACGGGTGGGCCGAGATCAGGATGGAGGCGCGGCTGGCGCTGGTCAGCTGGGTGCCTTCGTTGAGGAAGGCGATCTGCAGGGTGAACAGGGCGCTGAGTGCAAGGAGCCGGAGCCTGTGGGAACGGTGCATGCGCAACGACACGCCGGCAATGGCCGCGGCCGCCGATACGACACCTAGCCCTATAGCAAAACGGGCCGCCGCCATAGCCAATGGCGGCATGCCCGAGAGGCCGATCTTGATAAAGGGTTGGTTGCCACCCCAGAGAAGGGCGGCCAGCAGCGCCAGCAACGCCGCGCCGATGCCGACGCGGTCGTTGCTCAACTCGATGCTCGAGGAGGCACGCCTGGCGCTCACTCCAGGATGTAGGCGGTCTTGATGAAGTCCATGTTGGGGAAGAGCTTGGTTAGGTACTTGTTTCCATCTTCAGCAATTTGCCCCTGGCTGGGTTTTTGTCCGTACTCGGTATTGATGGCATTAACTACCTCCATGCCTTCGGTGACCGTTCCGAAAGCGGCGAAACCCTGGGCATCGAGCCCGGCGTTATCGCCGAAATTGATGAACAGTTGGCTCGTGCGAGTGTTGGGTTGGTTCGTCTTGGCGAAGGTGATGGTCCCTGGACCATTGCTTGCCTTAACTGGGTCATCCGGAATGGTGGCATCGTGCCATTTGGCTGTCACGTCTGGATCCCCGTGCATCCCCCATTGGACAATAAACCCCGGAACTACTCGGAAGAAGCGCTGCTCGTTGTAAAAACCGTTGCTCACCAAATTGTAGAACCGGTCGACACCATTGGGTGAAAGCTCCCTCTTTACCTCAACGACGAAGTCTCCAGCGCTGGTCTCGAACTTGGCGCTGAACTCATTGGGCGCCGTCTTCGTCATCTCGGGACTCTTCGGATCCATCAAAGTCTCCTTGTCTACCTGTACCGTGGCGCTATCACCCCCCGCTCCGCAACTGGAACAAACTACTGCCACCGCAAACAAACTGAGAATTGCTCTAGCTACTGCCATGTTCACTCGTCCTTCTTTGGATGTTGTTTCCTGATGTGTCTGAATACTTGTGTCGTGAATGCCCATGTCGTGAATGCTTGGTGGTGAATGTCAGACTTCGAAACAGAGTGCTCGTCTTACAACTCGCTGACGGCGCTCACGAGAGCATTCGCAGTAATGCCGAAATGCGCCCAGGTTTCCATGTGACCTTCCGCTGGCGCGATACGAGGATCCGTAACCCCCACGTGTGCGCATGGCAGACCGGCGCTACCGGCGAGGCCGGCAACCAGACCGGCAAAGCCGCGGACTCCGGTTTGGGGAGTGCCGATGAACCCGTCCTCGACGGTGACGATCCCGCCTGTGTAGTTGGCAAGCAGACCTTCCAGCGCTCCCAAAGGCAACGGCAGACCGTTGACGACATAGACGTCTGTGGGCGTGCCGCGTTTGGCCAGCTGCTGGGCCGCATCAGCGGCGATAAACGCTGGCGCGCCCAGGGCGAGTATCGCGCGCTCGGCACCCTCGGACACACGGTACTCGGTAATCGCCTGCCACTTCGAATCGGCGTTCCACAACGGCTCGCCCTGTTGATTCGTCAGGATGGGTAGGTTGTCGCGCGGGATGCCGATGATGTGTCCGCCGTAGTGTGCGGCCAGGTCGCGGACAGCGACAAAAGCGGAACGTGCGTCCGCTGGTGCGTAAAACCGGTGCAGGTAGGGCAGGTAGGTGAGGCCGATGTTGATCCAGTCCAGACCCCAGCCCGAAAAATGGTCGCGTCCGGTACAGGAGCCGACGTGGGAGACATGAAAGGTGACGTTGAGCCCCTCATTGACACCGGTCAGGTTGCGCTGGTAGCGCCACATGTCGAAGCCTTCCCGCGCAATGCCCTCGTAGAAGGCAGCGAAGGTGGAGACGACGTTTAACTGCTGACCGTTGGTACTCATCGCCAATCCGTCCGCCAGTAGCGTTGCCGCTTGCTCTTCGATGCTCATCTCGAACTGGTGATCGGGGGCGATGAAACCCCGTGCCTTGGACAGCTTGGTCGAGGGGTCGAGATCACAGCTGACGACGAAGACGCTTTCGGGAAAGGCCTTGGCAACGGCAGCATAGCCGGCCTCTGATCCGCTGCGAGCACTGACCGTTTCACCCGCACCAGGCAGCTTGATTTCGCTCAGCGCATTCTTTGTCAGGACGAGATTCGGACTGCCGGGTGCCGGTCGCGCTGTGGTCACCACGCGACGCTGCTTTTTACCGCGCAGCGCTTTCATGGCTTTTTGGTGGGCAGCAGTCATCTGCAACATCGGGTTCGCCAGTACCTCAGCCTCGTCACGGCCTTTCAACGAGCCGTCGTGGTGGCCCTCGCCGCCGGGGAGCCCATTGACGAGGAAGAGGCACTCGATCATCGACTTTACATCGCGGAAGCTCATCAGTGCGCCTGGAATCCAGACCTGTTGGCTCATGGATACGCCATGTTGGGCGGCGAAGTCGTTGACGGCATCGACAATACCATGCGACGCGGCGAAGTGATTGAGATCGAACGTGACCCCAGCCCCGGAGCGGAAACCGACCGGATAGATGAGCGTCGCCTTGCCTTGCTGGGCACGTGAGTAGGCGTCAGAATAGGCCCCGTACAGCGCTTGAACGTCGTGCAGGGTCGGGATCTCGATGATCTCGACACCTAATGACTCGATCACTGGGCGCGGATCGCGATCCAGGATGCTCTTGGTGGTGCCTGAGAGCTGAATGCCATTACGGTGCATCACAAAGGTGATCGGGGCCTCGTGCACGGATGCCGCGTTAAAGCCGTTGAGCGCCTGGCCGGAAATCCAGCCGGCGTCGCCACAGTGGACGACAACCCAACTACCGTCTCCGAGGATCGCGCGCTTGCCCAGAGCCTGTCCGACCGCGGTTGGGACCATCACGCCAAGACGACCACCGTTGAGGGGTGTGCCGCCGGGTAGCCAAGAGACATGACCGGGAATGTCGAGGCCGCGGCGGAAGCCTTCTACGACATCCTGCTCCCGGAGAAAACCGAGCGCGGCCAGAGCGGAGAAATAGCCGATGCTGGTGTGGGCATGCTCTATCGTGTACTCGATTTTATCGTAGTCGGTGACTGCCAGACTCAACAGCAGCGGCGGAATCAGGTCCAGCCCACCACCGAGGTGATCGACTTCGTTGATTTTGGCCAGCGAGCCCAGCGCTTTTATCGCGGTGCGTGCAGCCTGGATCGACAGCGCTTCGTGGGTATTCACCTGGCCGGCGCTGAGCCGCCCGGTCCCATCGCCGATATCGATCTGAAACGGCAGTACGTTGGAGGTAATGGCGCTCCCCAAGTATCTGGACTGCGCCAGAAGCCGCTTATTGCGAGTCGCCTGCTCTTCAGATCTTTGTTGGATTCCGATCATCTATCAACCCTCCGATGTAGAGGGGTATAGCATATCATGGCGACGAAGACGGGGCAAGGACGGCCGGGGTTGTTCGACGAGTTGCGGGACTACTCGCCGCTCCAGTAATCCACTGCGTCCTGCTTGCGAAAATTGAGGCTCTTGGGACGGATCGCCTTGACGCCGATCTTGTCCGAGTCCACGTGCTCGGACACGTCGTGAGGATCTTCGTTCCCCAGCGCCAGCATGACACAGGGCGCGGCGCTCTCGTTGACGAACTTGTGGGCGCTGCCGGCACCGGGCGGAAAGCTGAGAAAATCACCCGCCCGGACCGCATGCCGGCCGCTGCGGGTAAGGACCGTGCACTCGCCCTCCATGACTTGGAAGAGTTCTTCGGTAACGTGGTGGAAATGGTAAGGGAATGTCGACTCGCCCGGTGGCAGGCGAATGAGCCGGAAGCCAAACTGCCGCGCCCCGATCAATGCGTCGATCTCCTTGGCCTCCCAACGGTAGCCCTCGGGCCCCGGCCGCGGCGCCCACTCCATCTCGTCTACATGAATACGATTGATGAAGATATCGCCGCGATTCTCGAGACAGCGGAGCAGATGCTCCCTGGCGTCCGAAAGCAATGAATGGCCGTCGCCGAGCAGGATGGCGTCAAACTTGAGGGCCAGCAGTTTACGCAACTCCAGCACCGCTGCAGCCGGATTCTCGAGTTTGGGATCAGGTAAAATGCTGAGCTCACCCATGGGCGTGCCGACGATCAGGTCGCCGGCGACGACGAGTCGTTTGGATGGCCAGTAGAGGGCGATCTCACCCGGGCTCTTGCCGTTGCGTAGGTGGACGGCGCGCAGTCCGGGGACGATCTCATCGCCGTCGGCCACGGTACGATCCGGTGCGGTCTCCAGTAAGGGTGCATCCGCTTCGTGAGCGACAACTTGGGCGCCGCTACGAGCACGGAAGAACGCTGCTTGACGCTCGTGATCTCGATTGGTGATGATGATGTCGGTGACGGCACCCAGGCTGTCGAGCTGCTCCAGGTCAGAGTCGATCATCGGTAGCGGATCTATGAGGATGTTGCCTTCCCCGCGTACCCATAGGTGGCCATTGAAGTCGATCTGGCGGTCCTCGCTAAAGACCGACCAGCAATAGAATTCGTCCCCCAGTACTCGTTTCATGACTTGTCTCCCACCCTTGCCGGTTCGCTCAGATACTGCCGACTACTCAACCTGGGGAGGAAAACAGCGGGTTGGTGCACGCTTTTGTCAATCGACCGTCATCAACCGGTTGGATCCGGGGGAGGTGGTGTTGAATCGGCATGGGCAGCGTGGGGAACTACGTCGACGCAGCGCGTACGCGCCGGAACTGACGAGGAGGAAGAGCGTCGCCTTCTCGCCACCAAAAGGAATCGTCACAGCACCACCACCCGCCTTCTTGGCCGGACCACCGCCGAGGACGATGTGGCTGGCGTTGTCGGCCAACACCTGGTTGCCGATGATGTTGGGATCCGATCCGACTCCTGATTCCTCGACGCCGATGTTGAGGTTCGTCGTGCCGACGCGGAAGGCGTGTCCGCCCGTGGCTGCAGGAGAAATACGCGCGGAGACGACAAAGAACGCTGAACCGGCCTCTGGAACGAGTCGCGATGCGCCGGCTAACGTCGGATCGATCTCGGTAATGGCGCCAATGTTAACGGGCGAGGCCGAGGCCATGAAGGTGTCCGTCCCGTCCAGGAACAGGTCAAGGCTGCGGTAGAGGCGCAGGTTTGTGAAGTCAGCGGAGACCAGACCGGTGGTCGTGGTCAGGTCCGAGATCGTCAGCTGTACTCCGACGACACCGCCGCTAATCTTCCCCAACTCGACGGTGATACCAGGGTCCGCGGCGTCGATGACCTCGAAGGCGTAGATCTGAATCTCGTTGCCGAACTGGACCTGGGTGATACCGGTCAAGCCCGCTTCATTCTGCGTGAACGAGTCGTTCTGGGCAGCACTCATGCACGGCAGCAGCAGGCCGACTACGGCAATCCACAGCCATGGCGGAAGAAAGTAGCTCAGACTCGCGGACCGTGCAGTCTCTGTGTGAAAATCGTTGACCATGGCGCCTGAATAAGGGGAAGTTGGAGCGCTCAGACCCGCAAATCGGACGGCGATCAGATTGAGGTAAACGGAATCGTAATCCAGCGCCTGCAGCCGCAGGCCACCAACCACGGGTTCATAGACGTAGAGGAGCAGGTCCCGCCTCTGCTCGAGGTGCAGCGGCAGGTCCTGCTGGGTCAGCAACCAGTTTACGACGGGTATGACCGGACGTAGATAGGCGTTGGATATCGCTTCCCAGGCGCAAACGGCGATGCTCGACGCGGCCACGAAGCGAACCAGGAAAAGGAGGCTGCACCTCAACGCGGGATCCTTTCGGTGCCAGCTGAGCGCACCCAATACATCCAGATCGTCAAGACGAAGCCGATATTGACCAACACCATCACGTAGAGGTGGAAGAGGTCTATGTGTTGAGGAGCGTGGTGCGCTACCACTCCTAAGGTGACCAGCCGGAAGGTGCTGTAGCAGAGAAAAGCCGGAATGACTAGGCCGAGGCCCTTGATCCGGTGAGTGAGGCGGGTCGGGTACGCCAGTACCGAGGCCAGGCATAGAAAGAGGGCGAAGATGCCCCTGCACTCGAACGACACGCGGTAGATGACATTTTCCAACACCAACTGACAAACGCCCGTGGTGGCGTCGAGCCCGTTCAGCTGCGCCTGTAAACCTAGAAAATTCAGTACGAGGACGGCGCTAGAGGTAACCGGGACCATGAAGAGGTCGACCCAAACTGCTCGCCAGCGCTCAAACAACACACCAGTGACTCCGAGCCAGATGCCGAACATGACACAGAAACGCAGGCCGTCCCCGCTAATGCGGCGCCAAAGGGAGGCTATCCCACCTGTTATGGCAGGACGATGACTGGCAAGCCGGGTCAGCATGTAACGCTCAGATCGACAGCAACCAACGAACCGCGATCTGAAACGCGGTGCCGGCGAGAATGACCCCTAGACTGGCCAGGCTCAGAAGCACGCCGGTGCCAGACAGACGCAGGGCCTGTGACATGAAGTGGAACATCCTTGTCCCTCCGTATCTACTGATGAGCGATCGGGAATGTACCCGATGGGGAACAACCCAGGTCACGCGCCTTTGACGGCCACAGAGACCTGTCCCCTCATCTACGGATATCGGCCGCGATCTAATGATCTTGAATACTGTTTTGAGGGAGCGGTATTCGAAGGTAGCTAAAGGGCGCTACTTGATCATCAACAGTCGTCGTGATTGCACGAAAGATCCGGCGCGAAGCACGTAGAGGTAGGTCCCACTGGCCACGTCATTGCCGCTATCATCCCTGCCGTCCCAAACAACGGTGTGAGACCCTGCTGCGAGCTCTTTCGCGGCGATGGACCGCACGTGGTGCTGGCCCAGCGTGTTGAGGACGACGAGATCGACTGTGGCGACCTCTGGCAGGTCGAAGCGAATGTTCGTCTGCCCGTTGAACGGATTGGGGTAGTTCGTGTGCAGGCTGAAAACGGACGGAGTCGGCACCTGTGGCGGTTGCTGCGACTGATGGCTAGCGGCACTGATGTTGGCGTTGTTGAGTTGCCCATGGACGGTCAACGCACTCATGGCATTGGCAACGGACATGCTGTAGTCTGCTGGCAACGCAATACGCAGCAATTCACCTGGACCTTCGACCGACTCCTCGAGAGCGAAGGCGATTCTCATGCGGTCGCCATCTTGCCGCGAGTCGAGCATCGCGTTGGCCATGTCGGGACCCAGTCTCACCCGGCTTCCGTGATCCAGCCCCTCCACTCGAAGATCGCCCGAAAGAATGCCGCTGCGGTCGTCGAGCCAGATGGAGATGTACCGATCTCCCGGTTGTAGTGCCAATTCGAGGCCCGGTACGGCAACTTTGGGTACAGACTGGTCGGTTTCCGGCTGGGGATGATTGGCCGATTCGTCCTCCTGGATCGGAAAGCGGCCGATCAGACCCACTCGCTGGCGAATGACCAGTGAAGCGTCGAAGGCCGTGATCGGCCCGCACGGCGCCAGCGAGTCGACGTTGGCGGCTAGCGAAT
>Ga0114999_10009904_pt1 | contig 10373 bp, 10 predicted proteins | sample ArcticOcean_MG_C_3_FD_89820 | JGI IMG/M metagenome (GOLD analysis project Ga0114999, IMG submission 89820) | Marine microbial communities from western Arctic Ocean - ArcticOcean_MG_CB8_126 | ecosystem: Environmental > Aquatic > Marine > Oceanic | place: Arctic Ocean: Canada Basin | collected... | reverse complement strand
GGTCAGCGCGCCCACACATAATGTTTGATCACCCCGCAGTGGTGCATGGGCCCGGCGGCTGGGGCCATTGAAGACCCGGCAGCCATTGACAGAAGAGGCAAGAGCAGATGGCAGACGCCAAAGCCAAAGCTTCCTTCTGGGACATGGATGACTCCCTTGGATCCTACCTTGGTGAGATCGCCAGTCCAAAGCCCCTGTCCTCCGCTCAAGAAGTCGAATCAAACAAGGGGACTAAGATGCCCGAAACAAACTTGTCGAGGCCAATCTTCGCTTCGTCGTCAGCGTGGGGAAGGAATATCAGAATCGCGGCGTTCCTCTTGCTGACTTGATCAGTGCCGGCAATGTGGGACTGATTACGGCTGCCGAGCGCTTCGACGAGAATCGCGGCTTCAAATTTATCTCCTATGCAGTGTGGTGGATTCGCCAGGCCATCCTGCAAACCCTGGCGGAGCAACAAAGAACTGTTAGATTGCCGCTGAACAAAGTGGGCCTGCTCTACAAGATCTCGAAGGCATCCCGGCGACTGCGTCAACAACAAGCCGATGATCCAGCGCCTGAAGAGATCACCGCTGCCCTGGAAGTGTCTGTTGAAGAAATGAAAGAGACGATGCTCTGCGGTCGTTCTGTTCGCTCTTTGGATGCAACGTTCCGCGACAAAGAAGACCACTGTCTTCTGGATGTCCTGCCTGACGACCGACAGGAGTCAGCAGAGATCACCGTCATGAAAGCATGCTTGCGTGGACAGATTGATCCCGTGCTTGAAGATCTGGTCAGTCGTGAAGCAGAAATTCTGAAACTGTATTTCGGCTTGGACGGCGAAGAGCCGATGACGCTGGACCGGATCGGAAGTCGTGACGGTCTGACCCGTGAACGGGTCCGTCAGATCAAAGAGAAGGCCCTACATCGTCTGCGGCACCCCAGCCGTTGCGATCAGCTGCGCACCTACAGTGGGGCATAGCAACGTAGGACCAGAAGTCTTGGTGATGTTTGTCGTAGACGCCGTCCCCGGCGTTTGGACGTTCAACCACTGACCCCATCAGTGGTTAAAGCAGTCTCTCCCCATGCGCTCGTCTTTGACGACTGCTACGTCATAACTATGGCCGCACCAATGGGTGCTGCTATGTGTTTCGACGCGTCGGCAACCCCTTACGGTTGCTCGGCGTGTATCCAACTACCGTAACGAGGGGAAGTCGACTGTGTCTGCCCAAGCTGTGGAGGAGGAGTTGCTGCGCTCGATCGAGGAGGTGGAAGACCGAATCAACGTCTTCCGCAAGCGCGTTCGTGCTGTGTTGGAATCTGCGCAGGACGATGGCACCGAAGAAGTTGGCGAGGACGTAGGCTAAGCAACCGTTCGATGGGTCGGGCATTCTATGACCCACATGAAACTATACGAGGGGTGATGCGAGTTTCGTCACCCCTCGTTTTTTTGCCTATCTCGTTGTCCCGTTTGAATCAGCCTGTCCCGACTGCTAACTTTATAGACCGTGGCCCGAAGGGTGCAATATTTGCCTGATGATCCTCCTTTCCTGCGTTCTTGTGTGCCCATGCTCAGCGATGAAGAACTGATCCAGATCTGTCGGAAATACACGATCCCGTGCCCTGTTTGTGGGGCGGAGAACGAGTATCATCGACTGAAGCGTGATATGGCGCAGGCAGCCAAAACTGAGGGAGACGGCCATCCACTTAGCTACAAGTGGAAGGCTGTGGGATTTGACTCAGTCGATCCTCTGCAATTCTTCATGGGGGCCTGCAGCAACTGCGGGTTCACGGGCGACCTCGACGACGCTGACTATCGGCAGGCTGGCAAGGCGCCGGATCTGTATCGACGAGACTTCGGCGAACCCGCGATTCAGGCATACAAAGACGGTAATTCAACTGGCAAGGGAGCTGCCCAGTCTCTTCTCAAGCGTCTGGCCGATTCCGACGCGCTGTTGAAAACGCTGGCTGAGTTCCATCTGGGTATTCTCGCTCAATGCTCGCGAAAAAAACTCGCAGTGGGGTCCGTCGCCCGCTACTACCTGCGCATCGCCTGGTCCTATCGGGACCGCGAAAAGTTCTATCCCGAAGCTGACGCCGAGCAGATTGCTGCGAGCCTGCGAAAATGCAAGAAGGGATTCAAGCGACACCTTCCAGCCCACGACGACTATCCGGCAGAGCCCACCGTCGTCAGCGATGAGATCGAGGCGCTACAGCTGAGTCGCACCTACTTCGAGCGCAACTACGAGGTACTGAAGGAGGCCAAAGCAGAAGACGAGCTTCGTCTCCGGCTGCTGCTGGCTGAGATCGGCTTTCGCCTGTACGAACTCACGAGCAACGTGACGGACTACAAGAAGGCGTCAACGTTCTTCAGTGGGACGATTCAGCAGTGCCTGAGCATCATTTCTGACAAGAGCATCGATGGTGGCGCTGTGAACCGCGCCAAAGAAATGCTTGAAAATGCCGGTGAACGTGGCCGTGAGTTGCGCGCTTTGCATAAAGAGCGCGGTGGTGACGACAGTGACGATACAGCGGCTGAGAATGGCGGTCCGGCGCCTACCAAGCCTCCCAAAGCCGCAGCGGCAGCGAAGCCGCAGAAGAAGACCAAAAAAACGGAGAAGGCCACACGCAATGGCAAGGACGCCAAGCGCAAGCCCCAAAGTGTCGAAGCCAAGCCAGCCCCACCCGCGCCTGAAGATGATCGTAGTTTGTCCGAGCGTGATAAGGCGACCAGGCAGATCAGTGTCCTGACCGAACAGATTACCGATTTGAAACAACGCCTCGAGGATCTGGAGATCGACAATACCAAGTGGCGGCAATTGATTGGTCGTGACGCACTGACTGGCCTGCCGAATCGAGTCGCTCTACTCAGTATCCAGATGCCCAAGATCATCAAAGCCTTCCCTGATGGCGGCCCATTTACCTGTATTGCCATTGGTCTTGATCAGGTGGCAAAGGTAAACCTCGAGCATGGCTGGATGATGGGTGATCGCATGCTGAAGGCCTCTGCGAAGGGGCTACGAAAATTTTGCGGCGAAGGGGAGGAACTCTACAGGCTGGATGGGGCAACCTTCGTATTCACGGGTCGCATGGACGGCAATGCTGCCCGACAGCGTATAATTGAGATGCGTCGTACCTTGGGTGGCAGCAGCGTGCAGGTCGAAGAGACCACCATGCCCATGTCTTCAAGTCTGGGAGCTGTCACTGTCGAACGGAAGATCACTTCCTCCGACAAAGATGTGATGAATGCCATGTACGCTGCCTTGCTACGTACCCTCTATCGGGCCAAGGAAAAGGGCGGCAACACGGCGGAGATCCACAATATCACGCGGTTTTGAGCTTCACGCTGTTTTAGACCGAGGAACAACGAGATATGCAGATCTGGCCAACCGGTATCTTCGCCTCCATCGATGGTGGTTTGGGGGCAGGGATTGAGTCGGTACAGAAGCTGGGCGTACCAACCGTACACTTGTCGGCCCCATCTGTTGCATTGCGAACAGCGGAAAACTGTGCCCAAACCAAAGCCGAGTTCGCCGCCGCTGGCATTCAGATCAGTGTCGTCTTTATCGGCTTTCCCGAAGATGACTATCAGACAGTGGAGCATGTCGTGCAGACCGTGGGGCTGGTCCCCGAAGGCACGCGTGAGGCCCGGCTGAAGGAAACCCTCGAGATCGCGGACTTTGCAGCGTCCCTAGGAGTGGATGCCATCGGCATGCACCTGGGTTTTGTACCGGGCGAACCGCAGGACGCAGCTTTTCAGCAACTGGTTGATGTGACACGCGGAGTGTGCGATCACTGCCGGAGTCAGGGACAGTTCTTTCATCTCGAGACGGGGCAGGAGACTGCGGACGAACTGTTGACCTTTATTGAAGCCGTTGGCCGTGAAGAGCTAAAGGTCAATTTCGACCCTGCCAATATGATTCTCTATGGTGCAGGAGATCCTCTTGAGGCACTCGACAAAGTAGGCGCCCACGTACGAAGCGTGCACTGCAAAGATGCCAGTGAGACGAGGCGTGCAGACCAGCCTTGGTACGAGGATGCACCTTTGGGTACGGGTGATGTGAACATTGAAGCCTTCCTCAACAAGCTCAATGATCTTGGATACGAAGGGCCCCTGACAATCGAACGAGAGTACTCCCCAGATCAGGCGGGCGACATTGCGGCGGCGCTGAAACTTCTGGAAGGCTTGCGGGCGAAGATTCTCGGTTGAGTCATTTGCCGCCCATGGTGAATCTCCATTCCCGCCACTGACAATTAGACCCATGCCGTTTGGGAGCGATGCGGTAGGATTGCTGGCCGTACTGTCAAATCCGCCTACGACCATGATACGGGTGTTGTCGTACCCGAACCGTTCGTCACAGAGCTTGTTGTTTGTAGGGATTCTTGGCGTGCTCTGGCCTGCTTCGGCGAGTCTGTCTACGACGATGGCCGCACTGAACCGCGGCGACGGGGACGCAAAAAAGGCGCACAATATTCCTGCGACGATCTCAGTTGGTCATCATCATCGTCGGTTTCGGTCTCGCCCTCGTCGTCCTATTCAACCTGATCTCTTGTGCGACACACTGCAGGGGTCACGGGGACCCTGGTTGTGGCTGCCACCGTGTATCGAATCGCACCTGATACACCACTGCGGTGGCTTGACGTGCTCCCCGGCAGCCTCCTGTTTCTGGCCCTGTGGACGCTGATTGCCGGAGCGGCGGCGGCAGCCAGTTGACTTAAGTGAACCGATGAACCAGACCCTATCCTGACCGCGGTATATCGTCGCGGTCGGATCTCGATCCGATATTGGAGGAGACGAACGTGAGTAGACGCACGAGAATGATGGTCTTGTGGTGTATGGTGGGTTTGGGCGGGATTGCCGCGTTTGGATGCGGCGAACGAGTCGATGAATTGGGCCCGTATGTCGAAGCCTATCGTGCCATGGATACCTATCACGAACAGTTGCTGCAAATGGAAGTCGCCCTCAAGGCTGACCAAGTCGCTCTGGCTCACGGCACCAGCGATGTGATCAAAGCGTATCTGGCAGACTTAAGCACAATCCAATTAGGCAAAGACAAGCGACTCGTCGCTGGTCACAACAAGGTCAAACGGACCCTCGAGTACGCCCTCAAAAAAATCGTTCAACCCGATTTTGCTACATTCCCGATCAGTGCTATCAAGCAGATTAAAGCGATCCGGGGTGTTGTCATTATTCATATCAATACGCTGGGGAAACGTTGGGCAGAGGATGAACGAGTCGCTGAGTTTCCTCTATCCTGGCCGGGCGACGAGTAACACGGACCTGCTGAAACTGCCCGTAACACGGCAGATGAAGAGACGGGCAGCCCGGCATCTGTTGTGCCGGCCTGCCCGTCTCATTTCTACTCCTCGAGTGAAAGCACAGCTGTTCAAAGAAGATGCTGCCAGAACGCCAAGACATACTCGATCACTTGCTAGATGACGCTTATCAACCGGCGAAAATCAAAGACCTTTCGCGTGTATTTGATGTCACAGCAGACGAGTATCAGCAGTTTCGTCTGTTCATGCGTCAGCTCGAGCAAGAGGGCACGGTCGTGCGGTTACACCGTCGACGATTCGTTCATCCTGCGACGCTGAAGCGTCTATGGGGCAGAGTGAAGGTCCATCCCCGTGGAATCGCCTTTGTTCATCGTGCGGGTCGGGATCCGGATATTCTCGTCGCCGCGGAGGATCTCGGTGCCGCTGTCGATGGAGACTGGGTCGAAGTTGAGATGCTTGGCGTCCATGGTGGAGCGATTCCCGCACCACGAGGACGTGTCGTCTCCATCAGAGAGCTACCCAAACGACAAGCTCTTGGGACCTACCGTGTGCGGGGTGGCCATGGCATCGTCGTACTGAACGATGAACAGAATACGGTTGTCTCTGTGTCGAGCACGCCAGCAGCGACAGTGGACAATGGCGACCTGGTGATGGTCGCTGTAGAGGAGGTTCCCGAAGGGGCGGCTCCACGCCGCTTCTGCGAGATTGAGCAGGTTCTAGGGGCCGCCGATGATCCCCGCTTTGATTGGCTGGTCGTGGCAGCCCGGCACGAACTGCCATTGGCCGCTAATCCCGATGCGGTGACAGAAGCCCGAGGCCTGATCGACGCCCAGTCCGCGGACCTCACGAAGGGGCGACGAGATCTTCGAGACCTTGAGTGTGTGACCATTGACCCCTCATCCGCCCAGGACTTTGACGATGCGGTGTCATTGGAGCTATTGCCCTCCGGAGATCAGCGCCTCGGTGTTCACATCGCGGATGTGAGTCACTACGTCACGCCCGGAAGTGTCATCGATGCAGAGGCGCGATTGCGTGGGACGTCAGTCTATCTGTGCGATCAGGTGATCCATATGCTGCCACCTGAATTGGCAGCAGAAGCTTGTTCTCTGAAACCACATGAGGATCGTCTGGCCGTATCCATCTTTCTGGACATTGACGGCGCCGGACGGATTGTGGCTACGGCCGGCGCCATCAGTGTGATCCGCTCGGCGGCGAGGCTGACCTACGAGCAAGTACAGACGGTCATCGACGGCGAGCCAGCTCGTGGTGCTGTGGCAGCCTTCGAGGAGCTTCTCCTGGAAATGTCTGCTCTTAGCTTGCGATTGAGGGCGCGTCGAATCGAACGGGGTGCACTGGATTTTGATGTCCCCGAGGCCCGCGTCGACGTTGGCGAAGATGGTTTGCCTACTGGCGTTGGACGGCATGAGCGACTCTCAAGTCATCGCCTGGTCGAAGAGTTCATGTTAGCTGCCAACGAGGCTGTGGCAGCGCAGATGCTTGATGCCCAGCTCGATGCATTGTATAGGGTTCACGATCCTCCCGATCCAGACAAGCTTGAACTGGTTCGCCAGGTCGTCAGCTCCCTCGGCCAGCGCCTTCCACCTGGTCGGAAAGTTCGCAGCAGGGATCTGCAGTCGATTCTCATGCATTTCGAGGGTCGCAAGGAGGCGCCATTGGTAGGGCAGCTTGTTTTGCGCTCCATGATGCGAGCAAGCTATTCGACGGAGGCGACTGGGCACTTTGGTCTGGCCTCTGAGGCGTATCTGCACTTCACATCACCGATTCGTCGATATCCGGATCTGCACGTCCATCGTCTATTGAAGGCGACCTTGTCAGGAGAGGAGCCAGCCGCCACGCAGGATGCGGATTGGTTGGCTGAGTGGACGACTCACGCCGAGCGTCGTGCCGTTGACGCGGAGCGCCAACTCCGGCGACTCAAACAACTGCGCTACATGCAGCCTCATGTAGGAGAAGAATTTGATGGCAAGGTCTGCGGTGTCATCGGCAGTGGATTTTTTGTTGAGCTCGATGAACTATTCGTCGAGGGGTTCTGTCCTCTACGATTATTGGACGACTACTACGAATTCGATGAACACCGTCTGCGTCTGCTCTGCCCTCAGACAGGCGTCACCATTCGTTTGGGGACGATCGCACGAGTAAAGATCATTCGCGTCGATCTCGACGCACGACAGATGGATCTATTGCTGCTGTCAGCTGTCAGCGAGCCGCTGAAAGAGAAGCGACTACGCAGTGACCACGGTGGAAAGGGCAAACGCAAGCATCCGGGGCGTCGACGAGCCAAGCAACGTCGTAGTCGCTAGCACATTAGTGCCAGCGTTTGATCGATTTCTTCCTCCGTGTTGTATACGTGTGGCGACAGACGAAGCCAACCACCACGATCCGTGATCATGACACGCGCCCCATGCAGGCGCGCTGCAATCTGCGTTGACGATTCTTCTTCCCGTCGACGACAGGTGACGATGCCCGATTTTTCAGCCGGCTGTCGAGAGCTAAGCACTTCATATCCGGCTGATGTCAGGCCTTGGACGAGTCGGTCTGTGAGGGAAAGAATTCTTGCCTCGACCGTGTCCATACCCAGCTCGAGCAGCAGGTCAACGGCGGCCTTCATACCGGCAATGCCGACTGTATTCTGCGTCCCCGTTTCAAACCGTCTCGCATCCTGATGAAGTGTCGTGTCATAGTCGAGAAAGTCACACGACGTCTGCACACTCGCCCAACCGATGGCTGCAGGCTGTACGTGACGCATCGCGCGGCCAGAACAGAAGAAGATGGCACATCCTTCGGGCCCCATCAGCCATTTATGGGCGTCTGCTGCCAGACAGTCGATCCCTAATTTCTCTACATCGATTTGTAGGGCCCCCACACTCTGAATCCCATCTACGACGAAGAGAATTTCTCTTTCACGGCACAATCGTCCAAGAGCAGCCAGATCGTTGCGAAAGCCACTGAAGAACTCAACAGAGCTCACGGTGAGAACTCGTGTGTGTGAATCGATGGCGTCGGCGAAATCCTCTACGAGCAATCTACCATCGCGCTCTGGTACTTTGCGGATGGTCACACCCTTATCTGCAAGCCATAGCCAGGGGTAGACATTGGCTGGAAATTCGCGTTCGGCAACCACCACACTGTCTCCCGGTCGCCATTGAACACCAAGAGCGACAGCGATCAGGCCATCTGTCGTGTTCTTGAGGAAGGCGATTTCGTCGCTGCGTGCACCGATCAATCGTCCCACACTACGTCGAGCATCAACGTAGAGCGCATGCCAGTCGGTGATATGTGCCAAGCCATGTTCGGCGACATCACGAAGATGGCGTTCCATTGCACGCTGAACGGGCAGCGAGATCGGCGCTACGGCGGCGTGGTTTAGATAGGTCCAGTGGTCGGTGACGGGGAATTGCCGGCGCAACTGCTGCAGATCCATGATCAAGCCTCGTGTTGAGTTTCCGTGAAAGATATCAGCAAATGATCCAAGAGCGGGACTGGATTGACGCTATCCACGGCCCCGCGTATGTTGGCGAGACGATGCTAAAACTGATACTTCTGGCGACCTTGTGCACCTTCGGCTACAGGCTGATCAAGTCTCTGACGTCGTCCTCCAAGCACATTTCATCTGGCACCTCTCGGTGGCGACGTCCAGCCGCGCAGGTGGAAGATGCAGATTTTGTGGAGGTCGAGGAAGACAAGGCGACCTCGTGAGCGCAAAGGCTACGAAGAAAGCTCGGGCACGCCGAAAATCCACACCTGAAGATGTGCGACGTTCGCTCGACAAGGGGGACGCGCCATCGCCATTCTATCTGCTCCATGGCGACGAAGAGTATGGGCGACGGCAGCTCTATCATTGGCTGCTTGAACGCCTGACGCCTTCTGTGGCAGCAGAATTTAATGTGGAGACCTTCCACGCAGATGCTCTCGATCCACAGCGTTTTCTTGATGTCTATTTCTCCTATCCCATGATGACGACACATCGCCTCGTCGTTCTGAAAGGGATCGACAAGTTGTCGCCTTCCCACACGAAGTCTCTGGAGCCGGTCGTAGAGCAAGGGGCGGAAACATCTCTGCTGGTGATGGTTGGAGCAAAGATTGACATGCGACGAAAACTGTTCGCACAGCTGGCAAGCAAGGGACAGGCTGTCGAGTTCAAGGTGCCCTACGACGACAAGCTCCCACAGGCGATCGGTGGAATCGCGAAGGACAAGGGCATGGAGATTCAACCAGAGGCGATCGATCTTCTGGGTATGTATATGGGTCCGAGGCAGTTACAGGAAATCGCTCACGAACTGGACAAGCTTTCGATCTATGCGGGAGAAGGGAATCTGATAGAATCCCGTCACGTGAATGAGACGAGTGGAAGTGGACGCAATACAAGCATCTTTGATTTCACAGATGCCGTGGGAAGCTCAGATGCTCCGCGAGCACAACGTTTATTGCACGATCTTCTCGAGCAAGGGGAAGCGCCGGCGCGTATCCTACCCATGCTGTCGCGGCATTTGCAGTTGTTGTTGCGTACACAACAGCTGGAGCAGCAACGGCTACCTCGAGATGAAATGGCTCGTGCCCTCGGCATTTCGCCCTTCTTTCTGGCCCCTTATCGAACGCAAGCGCGGCAACTGACAGCCGCTTCGCTCTGGCGAGGGTTAAGTGCTCTTCGCCAAGCGGACGATCTGATCAAAGGTGGGGGACGTGGGAGGAACAGACCGCACGTTGTCATGGACCTGTGTTTGGCCCAGCTCTTGGGGCGGCCGGGGGCGACAAGCACAATATGAAGGGGTAGGGATTGACGAAGGACGAACCCCAAAGTATATTCGCCCGTCCTTCATAAGTGTATGAAATTGCTCAGTTTACAATATCTGAGCTCTATCAATATCATCTGAGCTCTATCAATATCATCTGAGCTCTATCAATATCATCTGAGCTCTATCAATATCATCTGAGCTCTATCAATATCTGAGCCGTCACAGCTTGGTGTCCCGTTGGCCAACCCCAGGGGGGAGCTTTGCCAGCGTGGCCCTTTCCCAGGAGAAGTTCCTATGTCCAACCCGATCATTCTCACCGATGACAATTTCGACGCTGAAGTCGTGAAGTCTGATCAACCTGTTCTC
>Ga0114999_10009901_pt1 | contig 10374 bp, 9 predicted proteins | sample ArcticOcean_MG_C_3_FD_89820 | JGI IMG/M metagenome (GOLD analysis project Ga0114999, IMG submission 89820) | Marine microbial communities from western Arctic Ocean - ArcticOcean_MG_CB8_126 | ecosystem: Environmental > Aquatic > Marine > Oceanic | place: Arctic Ocean: Canada Basin | collected... | reverse complement strand
GATCACGTGGGATCGGCGACCCTCGCTAACGTTGGGAATGCATTCGGCTAGGACCGTCACAGGAATAACAAGCTCTTAGGGGGGGAAACCGGTGCGCAATTTTGCACACTAAAACACAGCGATGCGTTGACCGCAGACCAAGGTCGTTGCTAGCATTCTGGTCGGGGCGTGTTGAAGAAATTCGTCGGAGGCGGTCGCTCAAGGTGGAGGGCGACCTTATGAAGTGCCCAAAGTGTAAGTTGGTGACCTTCGACCATCTGTCGAAGTGTCCACGATGCGAACCTTCGTTCGATCTGTCGCGGCGCCTAACGCGTCGGCGTGCGCGATCGAACCGCCGGATCGTGCTGCCGGCCACGGGCTCTGATGAAGCCCGTAGCGCAGCTGCGAATGCGGCCGCGTCGCAAACTGCAGAAGGCACTGAGATGCTCGAAACCGGGGCTCACGTCGAGACGCCACCGATCCCAGAGCCGGCGCTAGCAGAGCCTGTCGTGCTGGCGGAGGAACCAGAACTGTTGTCGGGCACCGAGGCACGCGCCGAACAGGAACTCCCACCGGAACCGGAGCCCGTTGCGGCGGGGCTCGAGGCCGCTCCGGCGCTCAAGATCGCTCCTCTGATTTCCGCCCCGCAGACGGCCTCGCCGGAGGCTCTCTCGTCACAGAGTCTCCCGTCACAGGGCCTTCCGTCAGAAGGTCCTGCGCCCGATCTTGCCGTGCCGCCGGAGTCTTCCAGCGCCGCGGCGACCCCGGTCGAGACCACGGCCGCGATGCCAGCGGTAGAACCGGTCGATCCGACGCCGACGGCCCCGAGCCCGCAGGGCACCCCGAGCTTGCGCGATCTCGCCGCAACGGAGCAGCGCGACGAACTGGAAGTGAACGTGGCCGCGGCGGTTACCGCCGTACGCACCGCGGTGCGCACCAGCGACGCGCCCGTTGCGCCAGAGGCTGGGGCTTCCGTTGCGCCAGAGGCTGGGGCATCCGCCGCGCCCGGCGTCGACAGTCCGTCTACGGCTTCGCTCACGATCAAGGAACGCATGGTGCGCGCCAGCCGCGCCCGCCGAAAACAACGCCCCGATCTCGTTACGGAATCCATCGATCCGGTCTTGCCGGACTGGTATGAACCGGACGTCGACGAACCCAACGGAACCACAGGTTCCAAAGGCAAGTCGGCGGACCGTCGACAGTAAAGGAGGAGCACGTGGCACCTACGAGTTCCGACGGACCAACGACAGATCTGGCTGACCCTGACACCCCTGCCAACGATACGGATGCGGCAGACGCGACCGACACGCCATTCGGCGACTGGCGCGAGCAACTGCGCGATCGAGTTAAGGAGATCCGTGCGCGCAAGCACGCCGTGCACCGGGAGGATGTCGACGACATCGCCCTCAACGCCACCGCCGCTACGACCGAAAAGGTCGAGATGGCAAGGGCGAAGTCCGCAGACGTCGGCGAATCGAGAGTGCAACTCGTCGATGGCGCGCCCGATGCGCGTCGCTCGGACATCGCGAGCCTCGTTGACGACCTGATCGGCGGTCCTCCGCTCGACCCGATCGAGCCGGCCTCCCCCGCGCTCGCCGAACCGGTCGACCTGACGCCGGAAACTCCCGAGTTGCCAGAGCCCGTCCTCCCCGCAGCCGAGGTGCACGCTGCCGAGCTGAACGCTGCCGAGCTGGCCGAGCCTGAAGACGCCGAGACTCTCGTAGAAGAGCCGGTGCCTGCCGCGCCGGAGCTGCCCGGGCCGGAGTTGGCGTCGCCCGCGCTGGTCGAGTCCGAGATGCCCGGACTCGACATGCCTGCGCCGCTGCTCGCTGAGCCGGTCATGCCGAAGCTGGAGTCCGCACCCGAGCCGATCGCAACGGCAGAGATCACACCGGAACCGGTGGATGTCAGCGACGCGCCGCTCTTCCAGGACGAGCTGGAAGTCTTCGCCAACGACCCGATCCGCGAGATCGAGGACGAGTTCACGACACTGGAGCCGGCCGCCGAAGACACGGAAGTGCCCGCAGCAGATCGGCTCCTCGGGACCGAACCCGAACCCGCCTTGCACCTGGAGGCCAACGACGTGGCCGAAGCCGTGGCACCCGTCGACGATCTCGTCGTCGAAGAGGCGGTGTTGGCAGCGGACGCGGAACCAGAAGTCGCCGAGATTGACGTGCCGACCTGGGCCATCAACTCCGACTCCAAGTTTGCGCCCGAACCCATCGCCCTCGACGAGCCTGACGGGACCGATGACGGCGAAGGGGCGGCCGGGGATCCGCTCCTCGACGCGATTCCGCCCGAGCTGCGCGACGTCGACATTCCATCATGGGCGTTGCCGCGCGAACCGGGTCGGATCCCCGAGGCGACCTCAGAGGCGCCGGCCGACGCCCATCTGGTGGGCGACTTCACCACACCGACCTCCGACAAGCGGACCGACCTCGGACCGCCGCCAGAAACGTCGATCCCGACCGCAGACCTGCTCGATCGAGCGATCGGCGATCTGTCGGCGCTCAACGAAGAAGAAGTGGAGATCGCGCCGCCGGGCAGCTTGGTGGACGCGAGCGACTTCGGGCGGGGAAAATCCGCGGACGACTCGCGGCCACTGCCGGGTCTATTCGACACTACCGACGAACTCGAAGACACCGCCACCGAGATCGAAAGCGTCGCCGACGACCTGGAGACGGGAGCCGATCTGGAAGTGGCGGAGGCTTCCGATGACCTTTCTGCGGCGGCAACGGCCGCGGTGGACGAGCTGGCGCTCGGCAAAAACGAGACGGCGGCGGATGCTCTGGCCGAACCGGTCGCGGACCCCGCGACGAACGCGCTCGCCGAGGATGTTCTGGCTCGGATCCGCGAAACGCCGCCGGTGATGCCCGAGGCCGTTGCCGAACAGGCAACGCCGAGGCTGTCGCCGGAGCCCGAGCTCGACGCCACACCGGACTCGATCACGCCGACCGCGAGCGCGGCCGTGGATGCGCCCGCTACGCCGTTCTTCGACGAGCCGGCGAAATCTCCCGCGGCCTTGAGTTTCGAGGCCGTACTCGACGAACTGGACACCGCCGAGGCCGACCAGGCCCTCGACAGCGACGCGTTCGACGGCCTGGCCTCGGACAACGCTGAAGGCGCCACTAGCACAGAGAACGCCCTCGAATGGGACGTCGATGGGGGTCTCGACGCCGAGGCGGCGGCCGCGGTACGAGACCAGCAAGCGGAGGCGTCGGCACCGATCTCGGATCGCGTGTACTCAGCGCTCGCGGACGGCCTCGTGATGGGGACGATCGGGCTGGTGCTCATGATTGCCGGAGCCTCGGCTGCCGGACGGCCCGTCATTGCCTTCGTGCAGGCAGCGCCGATTCCCTTCCTGCTCGTCTGGGCAATATTTGGCGTCGTCTACGGCGTCATCTTCGTCGGGACCTGCGGCCAGACGCTTGGCAAGATGGCCATGCGGGTACGCGTAATCGGCGCCGACAACTTCCACGTCGGCTACGGCAGGGCAGCACTGCGAGCACTGGCGTATGGCGCTGCTGCGTTGCCGGCAGGGTTAGGCCTACTCCCTGCGTTCAGCGACCCCGAGCATCGCGGGCTTCACGATCGCGTGACGAGTACGCGGGTAGTGAAGGCCTAGGAACCCGCTCGTGGACCGGGCGGGGTTCCTGCCCGGGTTACCCACGGTGCGTCCGCACCCCGGTTGTTCGCAGCGCACCGGCGCAGATCTGCCGCGTCAGTGGCGGAAATGTCGGGCTCCGGTGTGGACCAGCACCATGTTAAGCCGATCCGTAGCCTCGATGACCTCCGGATCCCGTTTGGAGCCGCCAGGCTGAACCACCGCGGAGACGCCTGCGGCCGCGAGCGTCTCGAGGCCATCGGCGAACGGAAAGAAGGCGTCTGACGCCGCGGCGCTGCCGGCCAGGTCGTGACCGGCCTCGGTGCCCTTCCACGCCGCGAACTTGCATGAGTCGACCCGACTCATCTGCCCGGCGCCTACGCCGAGTAGTTGACCGTCGCGCCCAATCACGATGGCGTTCGACTTCACCGCGGGGATCACGCCCCAGAGAAACTGCAGATCAGCCGTTTCCCGTTCGGAGGGCTGGCGGGCACTAACCACCTCCCACGCCTCATCCGCGCCGAAGTCCCGCGCCTGAAGCAACGCCCCGCCAGCGACCCAGCGGAGCTCGGCGCTCGCCCGCACTTCCGCGCTGGGCTCGCCGAGCTCGATCAGGCGCAAATTCACCTTCGCCGCCAGAATCTCCCGCGCCTCGGCCGAGAAGCTGGGCGCCACAACGACCTCGATAAACGTCGATGCGATCTCCTCGGCGGTAGCACCATCGACCTCATCGTTGAGCCCGACGATGCCGCCAAACGCCGACTGCGGGTCGGTAGACCGGGCCCGCCGGTACGCATCGACGATCGTATCGGCCGTCCCGGCCCCGCATGGATTCGCGTGCTTGATGATCGCCACGCCGGGCGACGGCAAGGCCCAGGCGAGTTGCCAGGCGGCGTCGGTGTCGAGGTAGTTGTTGAACGACAACTCCTTGCCCTGCAGCTGCTGGCTGGCCGCCAGACCAACGGGCGTGCCGGTAGCGGCATAGAAGGCCGCCGGCTGGTGCGGGTTCTCGCCGTAGCGTAGCGATTGCGCGTGCTCGAATGACAGCGTCAGATGATCGGGGTGCGGCCGACGGACTGCGGGCGTCTCGAGTTCCTCAAGACCCTCCGCGTCGAGGGCGGTGACATAGTTTGAGATCGCCGCCTCATACGCAGCCGTGTGGGCCACGGCCTTCTGGGCGTAGCGAAGCCGGGTACTCAACGAGAGCGGCTGGCCGAGCGCTTCGACGAGGCTCGGATAGTCAGCCGGATCGACGAGCACGGCGCTTCCGGCGAAGTTCTTGTAGGCCGCACGGAGCAAGCTGACGCCGCCGATGTCGATCTGCTCGAGCGCCTCCAGCAGGGTATGGTCGGGCGCGGCGATCGTGGCCTGGAATGGGTACAGATTCACAACAACCAGATCAATGGTTGCCAGACCGGCCGTTGCGAGTTCCTCCATCTGGCCGGCGCTATCGCGGCGCGCGAGGATGCCACCGAATACGTGCGGATGCAGCGTCTTCACCCGCCCGCCGAGCATCTCCGGGCTCCCGGTGAAGTCCTCGATCAGGACAACCTCGAGGCCCGCATCGACCAGGTGCCGTGCCGTGCCACCTGTCGAAACCAGGGTGACATCCTGCGCGGCCAGCGCGGTCGCCAGCTCGACGACTCCGGTCTTGTCATAAACCGAAAGTAGCGCTGTCTGGATGTCGCTCATTCCCCTGCCCCTGTAGTACGTAGAACTGCTGGTTACGGTTGGCCCGAGTCCTCGGGTGAGCCACTGACCCAGGCGATGTGGGTGACAAGGTCACCGCCGGGACGCTTACGTATCGCGATCACCAGGTCGGTCTCGAGTTCGCGGAGAGTTGGGATCCACTGGGGGTCGATCACGCGGACGGTGAGCGTACCCTTGGCGAACGACTCCGCCACGGCACGGTCGCCAACCGCTTCTCCGGCGGCGCCCCGCCAGGCGCGCTCGAGCAGGCTCCAGCGGAACTCTGGATCCTTCGCCCAGCTTTTGACCACGCCGCCAAGGGCGTCGCCCATCCTGGTAAAACTCATTGCAGCAGCATCGCGTCGCCGTAGGAATAGAAGCGGTATTCGCGGTCGATCGCCTCGGCATAGGCGGCCAACAAGCGCTCTCGACCGACCATCGCCGCAGCCAACAGAATCGGCGTCGACCGCGGCAGGTGGAGGTTGGTGATCATCGCACCGACCACCCGGAAGCGGTAGCCCGGTGTGATGAACAGGTCGGCCACGTCGCTGGTTGCCGACAGTTCCGAGCCGTCTGCAGCCTCGCGCGCCGCATGCTCTAGCGTCCGCACCGAAGTGGTGCCCACCGCTACGACCCGCCGCCCCTCGGCGCGCGCCCGGTTGATCGCGTCCGCTGTGGCTGCCGGTAGCCGGTACGACTCGCCGTCCATGGTGTGATTCGCGACGATGTCGACGCTCACGGGGCGGAAGGTGCCGGGGCCAACATCTAGCGTCAGGAAGGCCGTCTCGATGCCGCGCGCTTCAAGTCTGGCCAGCAGTTCGGCCGTGAAGTGCAGCCCGGCCGTTGGCGCGGCGACCGCGCCCGGCACGCTGGCGTAGACCGTCTGGTAACGCTCGCGATCGAAATCCCCCCGCCCGGCGCTATCGTCAGGATGAATGTAAGGAGGCAACGGCATCTCGCCGTGCTGGTCGAGCCACCGGTGAACGTCGACCCCGGCGGCAAACCCGAGTTGACGAAACCCGTCTTCTAGCTCGGCTGTGACGACCAGTCGATCATCCCCGACGAGCAACTCCTCGCCGACCTTGATCCGCTTGGCAGGCCGCACCAGCGCGCGCCACTCGTTCGAAGTACCCGCAGGCCCGATGAACAACAGTTCAACGGCACCGCCCGTCGTGCGGCGCGCTGCCACGCGTGCCGACAGGACGCGCGTGTCGTTCATCACCAGAAGATCGCCCGGCAGGAGCAACTCCGGCAAGTCTGCAAAAACGTTGTGCTGCGGCGCCAGCGTAGCAGCAGTATCGACGCCGGGCGGCAGCACCATGAGACGCGACGCATCGCGCTCCAACTCGGGCGACTGCGCGATCAGACCAGGCGGTAATTCGTAGTCAAACTCATCCATCCGCACCGGTCGACGTGCCTACCAGAGACCCGGCTGCGAGGTGCCGTCCGCGCGGCGCTTGATGCCGAAGTGCCGATAGGCCCGCTCGGTGGCAATGCGCCCGCGGTGGGTGCGCTGCAGGAACCCCAGCTGAATCAGATAGGGCTCGTAGATATCCTCGATGGCGGCACGATCCTCGCCGATTGCGGCGGCTATCGTGTTCAGTCCCACCGGACCACCGGAGAAGTCGTTGATGACCGTCAGCAGAAGCCGGCGATCAATCTCGTCGAAGCCGACCTCGTCGACCTCGAGTCGCACCAGTGCGTCGCGCGCGCCAGTTTCGTCGATGCTGCCATCACCCTCGACTTCGGCGTAGTCGCGTACGCGCCGCAGGAGTCGATTGGCCACGCGCGGCGTGCCGCGCGATCGCCGCGCCAGCTCGTGCGCGCCCTCCGGGGTAATTGGCACTTCGAGGATCTCGGCCGAGTTCACCACGATCTGCGTGAGCTCCTCGACGCTGTAGAAGTCGAGACGGAAGACAATGCCAAAGCGACCGCGCAGGGGCGATGTGAGCAACGCCGCACGAGTGGTCGCGCCTACCAGCGTGAAGCGCGGCAAAGGAAGTTTCACCGAACGTGCGCCCGGCCCCTCACCGATCACGATGTCGATCTGATAGTCCTCCATCGCGGGATAGAGAACTTCTTCGATCGATGCCGACATGCGATGGATCTCGTCGATAAACAGCAGGGCATCGGGCTCGAGGTTGGTGAGAATCGCGGCAAGGTCGCCGATCTTCTCGATCACTGGGCCGGCCGTCGCCCGCAACGTCGCCTGCATCTCGTTGGCAATGATGTTCGCCAGCGTCGTCTTGCCGAGCCCCGGCGGGCCGAACAGGAGGACGTGGTCGAGGGGCTCATCGCGCTGGCGTGCGGCCTCGATAAAAACGCGCAGATTGTCGACGATGCGCTTTTGCCCGACGTATCGGTCGAGCGTCCTGGGACGCAGCGCGGCGTCGAGCCGGTCGTCGCCCGGAACGATGTCCGGAGTTACCAGACGGTCGCTATCTTCGCTATCGGTATCGCTCATCGTGCGAGCGCCTTCAGGGTCTGTCGCAGCAGCTGATCAAACTCCGTGACGTCGTCGTCGACCGTGCCCAGGGCAGCCTCGGCCTGCGGGCGCTTGTAGCCGAGGTTGAGCAGAGCGGACAAGACGTCCTCGCGCACCCCGGCCGGACCCGTCAGGGCCGTCGGCATGATCTTCGCGGCCCGATCCTTTAGTTCGAGAGCGACCCGCTCAGCCGTCTTCTTGCCAACCCCGGGAATTGAGGTCAGACGCGGGATATCGGCGTTGGCAATGGCACTGACAAGAGTGGCGGCCTCCATTCCGGATAACACCGTTACAGCGAGCTTCGGGCCGATTCCGGACACACCGATCAGTGCCTCGAACAGCGCCTGCTCGGAGGCGCCGCCGAACCCGTACAGTTCAATGGCAACATCGCGGACGTGCGTGTGGATCCGCAGATCGACCTCGGCGCCGGCCTCCGGTAGCTCGTAGTAGGTTGAGAGCGGTACGGTCACCCGGTAGCCAACACCTCCCACATCAACGATCAGGCCGGCGGGGTCCTTGCGCCGAAGGGTGCCCCGGAGCGCGCCGATCATTGCGCGGCCGCCCGGTCGAGCACGGCCTGGGCGCGTGCGTTCATCGGGCGCGAGTGCGCATGGCACAGGGCTACGGCCAAGGCATCGGCAGCATCCTGAGCTGGCACCTTCGCCAACCCGAGCAATGTCTTCACCATGTGGCCCACCTGCTGTTTGTCGGCCTGCCCGTAGCCGGCAACGGCCTTCTTCACCGTACGCGCTGTGTACTCGTGCACTTCGCACTGGCGGCCCGCGGCCAGCAGAAGCACACCGCGCGCGTGCCCCAGTACCAAGGCGGAGCGCACGTTCTTGGCCACGAAGATATCTTCTACGGCCGCCTCGTCTGGAGCGTACTCCTCGATCACGGCAACGATTCCCGTATGCAGCGCCGCCAGCCGACGCGCGAGTGGCTGGTCAGCGGATACACGTATCACCCCAAAGTGAACAGCGCGCGAGCGCTGCCCGTCGGTGTCGACTACGCCGTACCCCGTGGCGCGTGACCCCGGATCGATGCCCAAGATACGGGCCACCGGACTCCCCCTTCAGCTACCTCACCCAGTGGCAGCCTGCTCCGCGATTTCCTCGGAAATGTCGGCGTTCGTCCAGACGTTCTGCACGTCGTCGTGATCGTCGAGCATGTCCATCAGCTTGATGCACCGCTCGGCCTCCCTGCCCCCGAGACCGATCATGTTCTGCGGCAACATCGCCAACTCACGACTAGATATCTGCACTCCCGCCGCATCGAGTGCCTGCCCGACCACATGAAACTCGGCCGGGGGCGAGAGAATCTCGAAAACGTCGTCCTGCACGCTCACGTCATCGGCACCCGCTTCGAGCGCGATCATCAGCAGATCGTCTTCCTCGATCGTGTCGGCCGCAACGACGAACATACCGCTCTGTTTGAACATCCAGGCGACGCTGCCCTGTTCACCCATGTTGCCGCCGCCCTTGTCCAGGATCTTGCGCATCTCTGGAACGGTGCGGCGCCGATTGTCGGTGGTGGCCTGGACCATAATGGCCACGCCGCCGGGGCCGTAGCACTCGAAAGTCACTTCCTCGTAGACGACGCCCGAGATCTCTCCCGTGCCACGCTTGATGGCCTTCTCGACGTTGTTCGCCGGCAGGTTCTCGGCTTTCGCCGTGTCGATCGCGGTACGCAATCGGGCGTTCGCCGTCTGGTCGCCGCCACCCTCGCGCGCTGCCACGGTGATCTCCTTCACCAGGCGCGAGAAGATCTTGCTACGGGCGTTGTCGTTGGCGCCCTTCTTGCGCTTGATCTTCGACCATTTCGAATGTCCGGACATATGTCGATCCCACTCGCTGGAGAGACCTCGACGCCACGAAACGAGCGCAGATCAAAGGTCAGGATTGGGGCAATGCTACCACGGTTCCGTGGGCCCAAACGGCCCGTCCCACGGGCCCCCAAGCCACTCAAAATGGCCCCAAACGGCTGAAGCCCCGGACCGTTAAACGGCCCGGGGCTTCAAAAATAATCCCGGCAACGACCTACTCTCCCACACAGTTGCCCATGCAGTACCATCGGCGCTGAAGAGCTTAACTTCCGTGTTCGGAATGGGAACGGGTGTGACCTCTTCGCTAGAGTCACCGAGAAAAAGTCGAATAGACAGGATAAGTGCGTTTTGTGCGTGCGCTTTGCTCTTGTAAAGCTAGCTTCCGTCCACCACACCGCACTTCTGCGCGTGGTGAATGAGATGACCAAGCCTCACGGGCGATTAGTACTGCTCGGCTGAACACATTGCTGTGCTTACACCTGCAGCCTATCAACCTACTAGTCTCGTAGGGCCCTTCAGGGGGATTAACTCCCCGGGAGATCTAATCTTGGGGCGGGCTTCCCGCTTAGATGCTTTCAGCGGTTATCCACTCCGGAGGTCGCTACTCAGCAGTGCTCCTGGCGGAACAACTGATACACGAGAGCTCCAGCCACCCCGGTCCTCTCGTACTAGGGGTGGCATCCCTCAAATCTCCTGCGCCCACGGCGGATAAGGACCGAACTGTCTCACGACGTTCTAAACCCAGCTCGCGTACCGCTTTAATCGGCGAACAGCCGAACCCTTGGGACCGACTTC
>Ga0114999_10009900_pt1 | contig 10374 bp, 10 predicted proteins | sample ArcticOcean_MG_C_3_FD_89820 | JGI IMG/M metagenome (GOLD analysis project Ga0114999, IMG submission 89820) | Marine microbial communities from western Arctic Ocean - ArcticOcean_MG_CB8_126 | ecosystem: Environmental > Aquatic > Marine > Oceanic | place: Arctic Ocean: Canada Basin | collected... | reverse complement strand
GTGATCAAGTCAAACGACTTCAATATCCTATAAACACTGGACTCAGAGATATAGTAATGCTCCTTGTCAGTGATATGCCAGGCGAGTTCACGTGACGTCAGTTCTGGTCGATCCCCAGGGCGATCTGCACAACCTTTTCCTTCTCACAATCAGGTATGCGGTTCCAGAACCTCCTTGGTCCTGGTCTGTGATCTGCCAGACCGTCATAATCGTATCCCAGGTAGATTTTGTACCCTGTAAAGTAACGCTAAACAGGGACAGTTGCAGAGTCAAACCACACTCTAGCTTTTAGGACTAATCTGTCCAGCAATATAAAAAGAGGAGTACAAGTATGGAAATATATCTGTGCTCCTTTTTTTTACTTAAAAATAATCCAATAATATTAACTCAAATAATTCATATCCTAGACAGTGCCGTCAACCACATTTAATATTTGCTTTTTTACGTGTTCAGCGACGTTTTCTATATGAAGTCCCGCAAATAAATCACAAAATACCTTTTGTTTGTTAAGAGCACTCAATCGTTCAGAATCATTATTAATCAGATTATTGAATACCTCTTTAAGTTTACTATCTTCATTTACCACCTGATCTGGAATATAGTCATTATAACCAATATTTCTAAGTGCAAGATTCAATATAATTACTGGCCGTTTTAATACCATAGAATCCAATGCAATCGTTGACCAAGTTGTAATTACAAGTTTTGAATTAATAAGTGATTTATAGTTATCCGATTCCGTATTCAATTTGCAGTTTGGTAGGTTTATAATTTCGTTTATCAAATGAGAATTTACATCAGAATCTCTTTCTAATGCATGCGGTCTTACAATAAAATCTATATTTGAATTGTTAAGGACGAGGCTTTTCATCATCGTCCAAAAACCGTCTTCAGCATCCGTATAAAAATCGTTCGCCATTGAGCTTGGAGCAATTAAAACTTTATTTCCTGATTTACTTCCTTTTCGCTTAAGCCAATTATTGTAAATTGGATTCCCTACGACTATGTATTTTGTATTTCCTTTATCAGCATTTTTTTTGCGTTTTGCAAACTCATCTCCTGGAGCAAAAAAGTAGTCATATTGGCTATTCTTCGCATTACCCGAAGGATTTCCTCCTAATTCAATTCCTACATCCATATTTATCATAGGTAAGCCATAATGCTTGAACCAGCCAAGTCGCGCTACAGTGGCGGGGTCAAACAAGCCTGATGAAATACACACTTTTGGACGTAATCGATCGAGACGCCTCCAAAGCCGCGATATAAAAGCTAATTTTAGAGCATTTTCATCGATTATGCTATTATAATTCCAGGCTGTTTTCCAAAAGTTGGCAATAACTTTTGATTCTTCGCGATCACCCTCGCTACGATAGATTGAACGAACTTTGTTGACAACAATTTTAGCTGCATCTCTGTCCAATTCAGTTACTTTGGAATTAAAGCCGGATGTAAGTAAAACTTCTGAATCAAGTCGCCAAGATTGCTTAGCCAAATAATCATTGGTAATGGAGGAGGGTCCGAGCACTAGTGAAGCTTCACCTTTTGAATACGATTCTATAATGGGTCTGAAAGTTCTTTGATCAAAAATCAATATTTTATCCAGAGTATTTCCTCGACTGACTAACAATCGTGGTAACATAATTAACGAATTCAAGATTAACTTTAATTTTGTAGATTGAGATCTGATTTGGAACGATTCATTATTTATTGCCACCGGTGCTGCTGTGACCTTTATGTGGTGTTCCTTAACAATCTCACAAATATCATCCACAACTGGATTTGTTCCAATTATTTTCCATTCATAAGTACCAAGTTCTTGAATCAGTTTGGAAATATAAACTTTCCAGAACAACATACTTGCGATTCGTCTGTTAGAATGAAAATTTATCAGAGAAATTGAGTTGATTTTATATGGATAATAGTCTGGATAGGGCAACACATTCCCATCTCCTTTTAAGATTAGATCTGAGATGCGATGCAGTATTGGTAGCATAGCTGCGTTACGCTCCCTTACAGGAAGTACTTCCTGTAAGGTGTAGCATTTTATCCCATATTTTTTACAGATTGAAGCATGTGCAAATCTACAAGTTACAGCAGAAGAATATTGATTTTGAGATAATTCTTTGATGAGTGCATGAATTGTACAATCAGGTGTAACAACTATTAGATGTTTATCTACCATGTATGCTGATCAATAATGTCAAGAGTATCATAATCTTATGTGAGTCGCCTAATTCAATAATGTAATTTGTGTTATTAACTTCACTGCCGGACGAAGCATGAGACGACACCGCACCTCTATGGTCAACCTGCTTAGATGCAAGAAACGTTTTTGTTAACTCGCTGCCGTTATAAAATATAAAAAAAATGTATCATTTTCAAACGTTTTTGAGATTTAGTGTGATATGTCCCATTTGAAATGAGCCAATCGAAATATTGGTCCACTTAATGTTATAAATTAATTTTACGACGGAAGTATTTACATCAATCGCAATTTGATTATTTACAGGTCCATGTATTGTATCTACATATACAGAAATGTTGATGATACTGTCGTCATTTGATTTCGTGAAGATCAATTTGACAGGGGTTAAGTCAGTTAATTTGGGGGTACCGGAACCTTTCAATACAATATGTCCGTTATAATAATCCGCTGCAAGTGAAAAGTCATCCCAATATCCATTGATATTGTCTATTTTAGTTGCTTTTTGCTATTTTTTTTAAATATTATGGCATCAATTCCAAGTTGGAGATGAAGCATTTTTGCAAATTTTAATAATGGAATATAACATCTTTTCGCCGTTCTTCTTCTATGGACGAATACGCAATGTTTAGATGAAAGAATTTATATAATTGTAATATACACAATTAACTATATTATAATGTGATTTTTTTGAAACAGTTCAGCTATATAGCCTGGGTAGGTTATTTAGTTCTTCTGGAGCAAACAAGAGTTTATGAAGGTGCCTCGAATTCTCTAAATTATTGGTACGATGAACAAAATGTTGTCTAAAGTCATTGAATACTCCTAAATAATGATTTAGTAATCGTTTGTTACCATTTGTGTTTTCAAAGATTAAACTCGGAGATGTTTTTCCTCTTTTCAATAATATTTTTTGGTGAGTGTGATTCAGTATAATTTGAACATCATTGTTAAAAAACAGCTTTGTCTCTTTGTAATTAATATTTAATCCCCAATTTGTGTTAACTACACCACGAGATAGGAGGTTCGAGTTTTTTGAATTAAAATTAAAGGTGACAGTACTTTGAATATCACGACACCTGTAGTGTGGGATTGTTGTTGCAAGTGATTTATCAACTTGCAATTTCGTAATCCAAGGTATTTTCCCCAGAACGCTAAGCGCATTTATACCACTGTCAATCCAACTGCCGTCTAATCCGATTGCTTCCGGGAGCAATCCCTCATCTCTAATATAAGGGTCAAAAAAATTACATTGAAATCCGAGTAATTTCTCTATTTTTAATTCTGAGGTGAGTTTTTCATTTAAGGTTATAAAATTTATCAAGTCAATTGCAAATGCTGCATGAAATGCAATGACTAAAATCAGATTGTTTTTGTGCGCAATAGATTGCAATTCATCAAATTCGTTAATAGTTAAGGTTGCTGGTTTCTCGAGTAATACATCTATTCCTGAATCGAGAAAAAATTTAGTAATTTCATAATGTAATGAATTGGGTACGGATATTATGACAACATCAAACTGTGCTTTCGATTGTAATTCGCGATAGTCCTCAACAAATATAACGGACTCTGGAATACTATTTACCTTAGATGGGTTAGCATCACAAATTGCAATTAATTGAAAATTGCTTATGCGACTTATTGCCTCAATTTGATAAGTAGCTATATGCCCGAAACCGACTATTGCTACCTTTATAATACTATCGTTGATGATTGCTACTCAATTTCGAAACTAACTGATTCAATTACAGATCGTGAATGTTTTATCGCTTCTTCGCGGGTCTCACCAGAGCAAATAACTACTCCACTTCGCTTAGTATGGTCAGTGATGAATCCAGTTTCATCACCTTCACTCACGAACAGATCATATCTTGTTAACCATTTATTTTCTCTAATCTTTTCATCGACCATTATTTTATTGATCCGACCCTTAGATAAGAAAAAATATTTCTTATCTATGTGACGATGATATTTTGGCTCTAGTTCACTAATATTTACATCCTCACCCAGTGCGATGTTAATTGCAGCCTTAACTAAATCGACCCCTGTCGATTGTATTACCTGATCAGTACAAAAGTAACCCCCACTTAATCTGGTGGCAACTTCAATTACTTGAACACCATCATCACCGACCACTAAATCACCCTTTATCACACCATTTTCTATTCCGAGGCAGATCGCTATTTGATTAATGAGACTTGAAATCTCTTCTTTTACACTATCATCCAATTGAGATGGCATCGTTCCACCATTCTCAATAATAAATGGGGCAAACCTCTCCAAAAATTCATAATTTCTATCAGAAAAAGCAACAGTATATGCCTCTCCTTTATAAATAATAGACTCGGTGCTCAGTTGAGGTCCAGAAATAAATTCATCAACTAAAATACTGCTGGATGGCGAAATATCTATGGCATAATTATAGGCCCACTCAATATCAACACCCTCTGTTATTCTAATGATCCCTCGTGCACCTCTGCTATCAGTGGGTTTGATCACAACTTCTCCGTCGCAATCTGCCATAAACTCCCTTAATTCAGATAATGAATTGATATTAGTATATTTTGGAACTGCGATTCCACTCTCAGTAAATTTGAGTTTCATTTTATATTTGTCAGAACCAAGCATTGCTGAATCGATCGGAATACCAGGTAATCCCAGATTGTCTGCTATGGTAGCTGTGATCAGTGGGTTATCGACTCCAACACTCATAACTCCATCGATAGGGTTTCGGTTATGATAATCAGTCACAACTTTTAATGTTGCATCAAGATCATAAGTGCTAGCGATTAGGGCTTCATCTGCAAATTCAAATCCTGGAGCAGTAGATATCATATCCGTTGCAACAATGTTAAGTCCCATTTCTCTTGCAAGTTTAAAAGCATGTAACTGAGCTGCACCAGCCCCAATAATCAATAATGTTTTTCTATTCATTGTAAAAATATTATCAGAATTTTTTAATGTTTAATTTTATTATCTTTATAGTAAGACCAGTAATAATCTATTGAATTTCAGTATTATCGTTTATCCTACACAGTTCTATAAACTGTTTTTCATTTTCGCTTAAAGTGCTCTCGCCTAAATATTCGGAATCAACAGAAAACGAAAACATTCCATATATATCATTGTCTAATACTTGAAGAATGACAAGATCAGGCATGAGGGATTTACAACTATTTACAAAATTGTGAAGCTGAGTTTTAATTGATGATCCAGAAATTCCTCCATTTATCACTAATAGTTCAGGAAAATTATCATTAATTAAACTTGAATATGTATCTTGATTGTTAACATTTGCCCCAAAAGTAATTGAATCTCCCATTATTAAGATTCTACTTTTCGTTTTCTTAGATGGAATATCTGTGTTCATACGAAAACCCAAGTTATTAACTCTCCAAAAATGCACAAGTTCATTATTACGGTTGGTAACGCCTTGGTGGTTAGGCTTTATATAACCAAACGCATGGTTTGAGTAATCAGTAGAATTTATTGAATTGTTAAAATCAAATGTATATCCCTGAATGGTTTGGTATAACAATTTTGCGATTATCTGGTGTCCATATCTTGAAGGATGGTAATCGATTGGTAATAATGTAATTTCCGTTACTTCATATTTATCCAAACTATCTGCTATGTTAACAAAATCTACTTCTAATTCTTTAGTCAATTCAGTGAAGAAATTTGAACATGGAATTCTACTCCCAGCTAAAACATCTTTTACTTTGTAACTCGGAACGTAAATTACAATTAGTTTAGCATCTATGTTCTCTACTTCATCTACAAACGTTGAAAAATACTTTGCATATTTAATCTCAAGTTCGTCAAGCATCAATTTTCCTTGAGGAGAAAATAAATTTATTCTATAATCAGGTGGAAATTTTTCTTTTACATACACTTCTGCACGCTTTATTAGATATTTAGTACGTACTTGCTTATATACGCCGATAAGGGCTAATTTTTCTTGACCACGAATTTGATAATACACCACAGATAATCCTATTTCTGCGATTAAAAGTAATACTAAAAGTGGCGTAACAGACAGCAATAATCGTGAAAATATTATTTTCATATGTTAGTATATTTAGTGTGATCAAAATTGGATTTCATCGTCGGAATGAATTGATATGAAAATAGCAATTCAAATTCAACTATAGTAATCGCACCCTTTATGACATTATTATTTGTAACTATTACATGTTGTTTACCTGTAAGTGAATTTACTTTTGCCATAGAAAACATTATTATTGTCTAACCCAGAATCCCTACAGACTCAATATCATATAATCTTACTATTTCAATGCCCATTTCTTCCAAGTATGATATTGATTTGTAAATATCGACCTGACACGCACGGCTCGAAATAATTACAGCATCTGGTTTTAATTCTGGTATTCTTTTAGGCGGATATACGTTATAGCCAAACAGTTCATGGTCCCATTTGGCTTGATTAGAATCAGAAAGACCAATGATGTTAGCTTTAGATATTGAAGTATGATTCAAAAGAAAATCAGTGTGATTTCCTGCTCCATAAATAATTACTGATTTATTATCTGGATACCATAAATGTTCCAATTTTGAATTGATAGAGCTCCGGTTATCTTGCAGAAAATTGTTGTACCAAGTCAAGTGCTCATTTACTTTTTCGTATAATCCGGTTACCAAATCAAATTCTAGGGCATCAGATGTAATTACAGTTTTTTGGGCTAAACTGATAATTTGACGATGCCAGTTTTCATGGGTTGTCTCAGCAATTTCTTTAAAGCCAGTTTTTTTATATAGCATCCGCAACGCATCCTGTGAAAACATATTCGGATGCTCAACCGTAAAGATTGTACCGACTGAATCTAAAATCAGTTTCTCAACATTTGGAACTCTTACGAACAAATGACCACTCGACTTTAGAAATTGATTTATCCTCAGTAAGGTGGAGGTTGGATCTGATATATGTTCTAACACTGCACCCATCACTACAAGGTCATATTTATCTTCTTCTTTTTCCGGTACAGGAACCTCTTCAAAAAAACATATATCAATGGATAACCCATATTTTTCCCTAGCAATTGTTGCAGCCGTGGTTGTGGGTTCAATGCCATGCACTTCCCATCCTTGTTTCTGGAACTCAATGAGCATATTACCCATATAACTGCCAATCTCTAAAAGCTTTTTACCTTTTACTTCCTTAATTTGACCTTTGAGCCACTTAATATCTGCGTCATAAAGGACTGCTCTGGGTGAAGCAGGTGTCGTCCCACCAAAATCCTCACCATAATAGGATTCGTAATAGTTTTTAAGCTCTTCTTGATCCATGCGCGGATTGTTGAATACATGACCACAATTTTTGCAGATCACTGTTATTATAGGGTATCTCTTAGTTCCAGCTCTAGTTATTGTGGCTTGAGAATCAATTTGAGATACCTTAAATGTATTACTATTACATATTGGACATTGTGTAGATTCCATGCAATTCTCCTTTTTAAGATATTGTTATTAAAAGTGGACCTAATATCTTGTTTAGCTCACTTCTAATTCGTTTTTAATTGTTTAGAAAGTAATAATTAATTTTGCGTTTTATGTACAGAAATTAAGTCGTTCGACTACCGTAACTATCTTTATCGCTCGAAAATTCGAATCGGTAATAATAAGTCTCTATCCCTAATCCTTTGGTTAAGGATCGATAACTCCAAACACATTCTGCACAAAGTAGTTCTAATAATATTTCTATATTAAACTTAATTGTTCAGTTTATTTTTGCTATAATCTGAACTTCTCGTCCTAATCCTAATCCCGCTAAATTTTGATAAAGCCTGCGTTTTATACCATTCATCCCCGCCTCATTCATATTAATTTCAAAATTCTTACGTTTCTGATGGCATTCTCTTCCAAGTTTATCATTTCCAACATAATTATCTCCCATAAGTAAAAACAAATCAATTGGAAATGTAGATTCTTTCAGTATAATTTCAAAGCCTACAGATTTCAGTAAACGCTCTAACGAATCAAAGTCAAAATAATTAATATGGTGTGGGGGTGCTACCCACCACGGATCATAATCGCAAGCCTCTCTCAGTGCAGATTGAAACGGATTATAATCGTTTGGAACTACAATACAGATCAAGCCGTCAGGTAACAATAGACTTTTAGCAATATGCAGCATTTCTTTAGGGTCCAGAATGTGCTCTAATACCTCGCTCATATGTACGACATCAAATTTTTCCAATTCTTGAGCTGTTTGTTTGGTAAAAAACATTTCTCGTATATCAAGTCCCAAATTGCGACTGTATTTTGCGGCTTGCGATGACGGCTCAATACCTATTGCCTTCCAACCCCTTTCTTTGCCATGCAAAAGAAAATATCCTGGTCCAGAGCCAACATCAAGAATACGTCTTCTTTTTGAGGGTAGGTTTTCTTCAAAGGTATCGTAACGTTCACTGTATACAAGATCCCACCATTCTATATCTTCCCTGCGTCTTTCCAAATATAATGGCTTTTCTAAGGAATAGTATTCTTCCTTGTAAATTTGTTCAAGCTCATTAGATGTTGGTATTGGTATTATGTGTTTAAATCCACAGGCAACACACTCAATTACATTGAATTCCTTTACGGTGTCCAATACATTTCCCTCATGATATTGCCATCGCTTCGTTTCACCCATTCTAATTGTCAACCCTTTCAATAATTATTGCTGCAATCCGCTCAGCTCCCTTCCCATCCATAAGCAGTCGGGCATTTTTCGTCATTTCATCTCGTTTGGTTTCGTTTCTCAGTAGTTCGCGTATTGCAAGCATAAGATAATGAACGGATACTTCTGACCCAAGACCCAGACTAACTATAATGCCGGCATCTACAAATGCTGATGCGGAAAGTACATGATCATCCTTGAGGCAAAGGTAGATCGCTGGGACACCCATTGCTGCAAGCTCATAGGCAGTTACCCCAAATGAAGCGATTGCCAGATCTGTATTAGCCATTATCTCTGACATATTTGCAACATTTATCATCACCTTAAATCTGTGATTTGTTTGCGAAAGTGCTTCTTTTAATTTTTGGGGATGAGCATAAGCTCCCCCCATAATTACTGTTGTATCAAATTCCCTGTCCAACTTATTCAGTGCTTCTATAGCTTTGAGTGTAAAACCAGCTTCATCACTCCCACCCATCGAGACCAGAATATTTAAGCGGTCTCTCTTTACTTTGTGGTGACTTTGAGCAAACATTTTTCTCAATGGCACCCACTCCCATCCCACAAACAGATTTCCAGCAAGTTCAGACCAATCACGAAGGCGTACACCTGGTACTGGTGGACAAAATGCTAAATCAGCAGCGAGTCGTTTATCTTCAGGGTCATCAATGGTTACGATCAGTACTCCTTCTTCTCGCCAACGATCCACGATGTTCCGTCCTATCCCTGTTCTTACGTCAAGAACTAAGGAATCTGGCTTTACCTTAGATATAATTTCATCTAACCAATCTTCTTCCTTAGTGCCATTTAAGTTATATTCTATTGGATAATTTGCGTTCTTTACAATTTCAATCCCTGCCTTACCGCTCATAATCGCGAATGTTATCCTGCATTCATGGTTTTTACGCAGTTCATTTGCAAGTGCAATACAGCGATAAACATGTCCCAAACCAACTTGTGAATCACCATCACAACGAAATAGTATACTGGCATCCCCTGTCATGCAAAGTTCCAGTAAGAAGGATTAGTCAATCGTTCATCTTCAATAGTATATAACTTAAGCACTTCAATTTCATTATTATCTAATGCACCCTTACTAGCAGCGTTTATTGCCAGACTTAACTCCATAAATGACCTTGCACCAATAGGTACAGTTGATACCACTGAACGACTTAAGGTATAACCGAACTGCAAATTTAGCAACCTGTTGCCAAGTAAATTGTAGATCTTTCTTAATTTTAACAACGTTTGATTTCGATAAAGAAGAAGAAATATGGTCAGTTTCTTTTATGACTCCAAATATAAATAGAGTTGTATTAACCGGAGGACTTTTCGAGAATGTAACAAGACATATAAACTACTTTGTGGATGTGATATCTTGCACTACGGTTTACAGTTTGAATTAGTTTTCATCTTCAATCTAAGCATTTCATATGGTGTTTTCCCATCATGTGCCATATGTGGTCTGAACATATTATAAAAGTTTTGCCAT
>Ga0114999_10009899_pt1 | contig 10374 bp, 6 predicted proteins | sample ArcticOcean_MG_C_3_FD_89820 | JGI IMG/M metagenome (GOLD analysis project Ga0114999, IMG submission 89820) | Marine microbial communities from western Arctic Ocean - ArcticOcean_MG_CB8_126 | ecosystem: Environmental > Aquatic > Marine > Oceanic | place: Arctic Ocean: Canada Basin | collected... | reverse complement strand
TCGGCTTCCCGGGTCAGCCCGAGCAATACGTCCCGGCCTGTCGCCTCGCTCAGATTCAGCGTGATTCCACGCTTGTTGGCATTGAGGTGCAGGAATAGCCCGCTCTTCTCCGGATGCGGCGTGTCCCCCGGAAACGGCCCGGTCCGTCGCGTTTCGTCACCGTCGGGGGCCTCGACCTTGATGACGTCCGCGCCCAGGTCTGCGAGCAGCCGCGTTGCATATGCGGCCGATACCTGTCCCCCCACTTCCAGTACACGCAAACCGGCAAGGGCCGCCACGTCCCCATTCATGGGTGAATCAGATTGTGCGTTTACAGCGGCGATACTCCACCCCTCAGTCTGATTTGGGGCCGGTTGGCCCAGTCCGATAGTCCCAATACCAACCCCGGCGGCCAGCGACATGGTAGGCCTCCCGGCAAGTCGCAGAGATCCAGGAATCCGGGCACGAAACGAACGGAGTCAAGGCGTCTCAGCCACCGCACGGCGACACGCATAAGACGCCCAGCCTTCCTCCATTGCACCGGTTGGCCCTGATTACAGTGCTTTCACGCCACTGACCGGCGGCCAAGAGCCCCGGGAATGTTTCGGCCCGTGGCATGGACAACCTACTTATACAAGCTGAAGACAGACGGAGGAGGCTGAGATGGAACGACTCGGGATCGGGCTCTGGGGAGGCATGCCCATCAACGACCTCATCGACGTCGTCAGGCTCGCGGACCGGCGCGGCTACGAGTCCGCTTATCTGATCGAAAGCTTCTCCGACGCGTTCTGCTTCCTTGCCGCGTGCGCCCGCGAGACCGACGAAATCATCCTCGGTACCGGTGTCGCCACCGTGTTCACCAGGAACCCCACGACGATCGCGATCGCCGCGGCGACCGTCGACTCCATCTCTGAGGGCCGCTTCCGCTTGGGCCTCGGCGCAGGCCATCGCGAGATCCACCGCATGCGAGACGACGTGGAAATCCTCCGGCCTTCGCCGTTCGAGAACCCGCTGCAGCGCCTCAGAGAGACCACGGAGCTGACCCGCGCCATCCTGAAAGGTGCCTTCAACGGTGAGTCGGTGCGCTACCGGGGAGAGATCTTCCAGGTCCGCGACTACGAGCCCTGGCTGAGCCCGTACCGCGACAACATCGAGATCTTCTACGGCGCGTTCTCCGAGTCGACGTTCGAGTTGGCCGGAGAGGTCGCCGACGGCATCGCCCCGATCTTCGTTCCCCTCGAGTTCGTCCCCGTGATGAAAGACTCTGTAGCTAGAGGAGCGGCCCGGGTCGGCCGCGACCCGGCAGAAATCGACCTGGGCTGCTATCTGCCCACCTGCGTCAGCGACGATGTCGAAGAGGCGAAGCTCGCCGTCAAATACAACATGGCGGACCACATGTCGTCACGTCAGTATTACCAAAATTACTTCGTTCGCCGCGGCATGAAAGACGCCGTCGACGGGATCGTCGCGCTCGTCGAGGAAGGCCGCGTGGACGAGGCGGTGGACCTGGTAACCGACGAAATGGCCGACGCTGTAACCGTGTACGGCACCCCCGAGATGTGCCGTGACAAGATCGACACATATCGGCAGGCCGGCATCACACTGCCGATAGTCTTCCCCATTCACCCCGGGTTCCGCAGCTACCTGCCGGACAAAAAATCCCACGACGGCATCATGCACATCGTCGACGCTCTCGGGACGAACTGAACTCGCGGTCACTCCCAAACGGGGGGACGGCCCTCCCGATACGCGGCGAACCCTTCGCGAGCAGGCGAATCGGGGGTCTCGAGCAACACCTCGAACTCCTCGAGTTCGATCTCCATTGCGCTCGCGATGGACAGTCCCGCGCCCTTGTTCATAGCTCGCTTGGCGGCTCCCAGCGTCGCCCGTGGTTTGTCGACGAGGCCGGCCAGAAGACGGTCCAGCGCATCGTCGATCGCATCCGGCGCGACCGCCTCCAGCGCCAGCCCTGCTTTGACGGCATCCTCGCCCACCAGCCAGCCGCCCGTGTAGATCAGTCGTCGAGCTTGCTGGTCCCCGACCTTGCGGGGAAGTCGGACCGTGGAGCCGCCACCGGGAATCACACCGAACGGCGTGTGAGCATCTGCAATACGGGCGGTCGTGCTCACGATCACCAGATCGCAAGCGAGCAACATCTCGAGGCCTCCGGCTCGCGTGAGGCCTTCAACGACGGCCACCACCGGAACGTCCGTCGCCTCGATATGCGCAAAGAGCTGATGAAGTCGCCGCAATGCCGCCTTGAAGAACTCGACATCGGCGAAACCCCGGTCGAGGGACCCGAGGTCCATTCCCACGCTGAAAACCTTCTTGGAGCCGCGTATGACCAATGCCCGAATGCGGCGATCTGCACCGACATTGTCGAGCACCTCGTTGAGGTCGTCGATGAACGAATCTGTCAAAGAGTTGAGTTGCTTCGGCCGGGTCATGGTCACGGTCGCAACGCGGCCCGTCACGCGGTAGTCGATAGTGCTAAAAGCGGCCATCGCACACAGTCTTTCTCGTCGACGAGGTCGATTCCGACGCAGCAGGTCTTCCGAACCGCCGATCGTGCCATCCATGTCAGACTAACCCCACGCAAAGAACGGTCGGAGATGGGGACGTTCACACAACTTGAGGACGACAGGGTGTACCGGTCGCCGTGGCTCACGGTGACCGACGAACACACTGCTGCCGTCACCGAGTTGGGTGGTTATACCCATCGACTGTTCACTGACCCGCAGCACCGAGCGGCGCGATGGGCGGCGCCGATTCTTCCCGGCGGGATGCTGCTGTTCCTCGCCGGTGGGCTCGCCGAAGCCAGCGGACTGTTCGACGACACCACGATGGCTCTCGTCGGCTACGGCGAGGTCTCCTTCAAGGCTCCCGCCATGCTGGGTGATGAGATCACGCTCGAGATGACCGTCGCCAAGCGGGAAGACCGCGGAAGGCGCGGGGTGATGACAATGGCCTGGCGGATCGTGACCCGGGAACCGAAAGAGTTGGCGACGGCCTCTCCCGTGTTCGTGTTCGACACGTCGGCGGGTGGGGAAGAAAAGGTCCAATGATCAGGATCGGTGTCGTTGTTCCGCAGCAGCACTCCGATCTTTCAACGATGAGAGATGCGTGGCTCAGAGCTGAAGAAATGGGGGCCGACACCCTCCACGTGTGGGATCACTTCTACCCGATCACCGGCCAACCAAACGGCACCGGCTTCGAAGCCATGGCCCTACTCGCCGCCATGGCCGAGGTCACGCAATACATCGAATTCGGGGCGTTGGTGCTTTCCAACTCGTATCGCAACCCCCATCTCGTGGCCGACGCTGCGCGAACTATCGACCACATCTCCGGTGGCAGGCACATCCTCGGCCTCGGAGCGGGATGGTTCGAGAGGGACTACGCGGAGTACGGGTACGCGTTCGGGACCGCCGCCGAGCGCTTGCGGGCCCTCGACAGGGACGTGCCGATCATCCGAGACCGGCTGGAGCGGCTGAATCCGCCGCCGGTGCGTCGCATGCCCATCCTCATCGGCGGGGCCGGAGAACGGGTGACCCTGCGCATCACCGCACAGCATGCCGATATCTGGAGCGGCGGTCGCGTGGATGTCGACGGGATGCGGCACAAGAACGAGGTGCTTGACGTCTGGTGCGACAAGTACGGCCGCGACCCGAGAGATATCGAGCGCTCGGTGAGCCTCTGGGACATGGACTGGAGCAACCAGTTGGACGACTACGTCGATGCCGGAGTAACCCACTTCGCCCACTTCATCGGCGACTCCACCGACTTCGAATCCGATCCCGGCTTCCCACCGATGGACTGGAAGACGCTCGAAGACTTGCTCGCGTGGCGGGACACCCGGAACGAACGATCGTTCTGAGAGGCCGAGGCCGGCGCCCGGCATCCTGGTAGCGGGCTGGATGTCGCGATGACGGTACGAGGACAGCTCCATACGATGGCGTGACCAGACGAGTCAGACGCTTCAGAGGTTCTGCTGAACAATGTCGAATTTTTGTAAAAACCGGCTACTGCGCCACGGTCACAATGGCGACTACAAAAAAGATGACTGCCGTAACGACACCGATGTAACCCAGCACCAATCCTGCCGTCGCCATACCCCGACCACCCTCCAACCCGGCAGAGTGGTCGATTTGCGAGATGGCCCTGTGCCCGAATACGACGGCAAGTATCGAGCCGATCCAATACATCCAAAGGATGCCGAGCACCATCGAAGCGATAGCCAGCCCATTGGTCCTGGTCTGCTGCGCAGGACCAATCCCGTAGCGGAAGTCGTGCCCGCAATACCGGCACACCACGGCTGCTGCCTTCACGGTCTCCGCACATGACGGGCAGGTCTTTTCGGTGGCACCTGGCGGAAGGGGCGGGGGCGGACCGTTGAATGACGGGTGAGACTCAGGCGGATACATGTCGAAATAGGCAGCCTGCCACCAGTCCGATTCTTCCTGACGATCGCTCACATGTTCCCCACAAAACAGCCTCCTCGGAACGGTAGCAACTGGTGTCCATCGATGAGCAAGCCTTCAACGTCGTGGACTCCTCTTCGGTGCCGACTTCACGTTCCAGGAGGGGCGGCGAGCAGTTCGAGTTCGTCGACGAGGGAGGAAGAGACTGCCTGGCGGGCCGAAGGGCGACGAGTACCTGTTCGAGTCACCGAAAACGACCCGTAGCGGCGCTGCATCCGGCTCGGATTGTGAGAGCCGAGCTTGGGTAGTCGGATCGTCCCGCCGCTGCATGCCCAACAATGGGGGTTCACTCAGTTCGGCACTGTCGCCAGTGATGCGTGGGGTGCTGTCGGTGGATAGGCCGGGAATGTGGCGACCCGGCCACGAGCGTAGGCCCGGCGCTCCTAAAGACCCCTCCACGGCGGTTCACAGTCAGCCATGCACCAACCGGTAAGGGGGACGTCGCTCTACAACATTGGATCGAGCCAGATCCATCCCCTCCTTGCCTCTGCAACGCCCCCGTGCAGTCATGTCAAGTCAGGACGCAGCCAGACAGGGTCAACGGGAACGCCTGAGGGCCCTCCCAGAATGGGGAAAACCCAGGCACAGCCCGGGTTTTCGTTCGTAGCGGGGGCAGGATTTGAACCTGCGACCTTCGGGTTATGAGCCCGACGAGCTACCAGACTGCTCCACCCCGCGTCGTTGGGCGACAGTGTACCCCGAAGTGGACGGTCGGTCGTCGTCATGACGTGGATGCTCACCACGCCAGAATTCCTCCTATCACAATATGCATGATCGGCGACATACGATCCCGAATGGCGACGCCTCGACGACCCTGGAAGCGCGCCGGTTGGCCGGTGACGGCCGCTGTCGTTTGACCGAGGAGCACCGATGCCTGCTGGATCAACAACCGCCGTTATCCGAGACCACCGGTTTGTCCGCGGGCTGGAATCAAACCTGAGGCTCGGCGAGCGGAGCGCTCGCTAGCCCGTGACGGCTGGTGCTGACTCTGTCAGCAACGCCGCCGCCTGCTCGATCAGCCGCTCGGCTTCGGCGACCTTGTCTGCGTAGCGCCCCAGGTCGCCTGCCCTTAGCGCCGCATTCGCGTCGGCGAACGCCTGCTGGGCTGCCTCCACCAACGCCGACACCTCCGTCGGTGTCGGTCCGGGGTCCGGCGGCGGTTGACCATCGGGAGGATCGACTGGTGGCGGCGCGGTGCTGTCTCCGAAGACGGCGCTGAGCGCTCCGGTCAGGGTGTCACGAATCTCGATGCGCCCGTCGAAGGAAACGATGACCCGGTTGAGTTCCGGCACGCCCGATGTTCCGCCACTATTTGCCGCTACGTAGATAGGTTGCACGTACAGCAGTGATTGTTCGACGGGCACGACCTGCATCGCACCTTGGATGAGCTGCGATCCACCCTGGCCAAGAAGCGTGAACTGCTCTGAAATCACGGTGTTCTGGTTTATGAGGTCACCCACCTGGCCAGGCCCCGGTTGGGCTCGCGCTGCGGGCAACGTGAAATCGATGATCTGCCCATAGTCGGCGGGCCCGCTCTTGGCGACGAGGAATGCCGACATATTCGGACGATCGCGCGGGGTGAATGGCTGCATGACGATGAAAGACAGGTCGGCGTCCCCGGGAAGCCGCATAAGTAGGTAGTAGGGCAACATTCGCCGGTCGTCCGCCTGCGATGACGGAGTCTCTCCACGGAGCAGGGCGCGGGACGAGTTCGACGGGTCACGGGCGATCTGCCATGGATCAACCTCGGAGAAGAACTCGGGACCCGTGGTGACGTGATAGAGCCGATACATATCCGACTGGATGCGGAACATATCCTCGGGGTACCGCAGGTGCTCGCGCAGCCCGTCGGGCAGCTCCGAATCCGGAGAAAATAGATTCGGAAAGATTCGCTGTTGGGCTCTGATCAACGGATCGGTTGGGTCGACGACGTAGAACTTCATCGAACCGTCAAAGGCATTCACTGTTGCCTTTACCGAATTACGTACGTAGTTGAAGCTCAGAGGCAACCCGAAGAGGCGATCCAGCCGACCAGTGTCTGCCGGGCTCGAATACGGGTATTTGTCGGTCGTCGTGTACATGTCGACCACCCACAACATCTTGCCGTCGAGCACAACGAGGTAAGGATCGGCATCGGCATGGAGGAAAGGCGCGACCTTGTTCACCCGGTTCCGGATGTTGCGCTCCATGAGCACTTTGCTGTCAGCGCCGAGCTGGCCGGAGATGAACACGTTGATTTCGGCAAACCGCAACGAGAAAGCAGCACGCTGGAAGAGGCCGCCCAATTCAACGCCGCCGTCGCCCATGTAGCTCGTTTTCTCCGTTTCGCCACCCTCACCGACGGGGAAATCGACTTCGAGTTCGTCGGAGCCGACGATGACATGGTCCGCCTCAGCACGATCCGAAAAGTAGATGCGCGGTTGCTCGATAGTGAGCACGTCCACGGCTCCCGGGTCGGTTTGGGGAGGAATACGGTCGACGAATGCCGCAGGCGCTCCCGGACTTCCCACGACTTCATTGGCCGGGCTGACGATGGCTCCGAAGCCATGGGTGTAGACGAGGCGGTCGATCACCCACCCTGAGCCAGGGATGTTGTCTTCGTCCAGCTCGCGCGCCGAAACCATCACCTGGGTCAGTTCGCCATCGACGACATAGCGATCGACGTCGACATCCTCGATCGTGTAATACGGCCGGATCTCGTTGTTGACCTTGTAATTGGTGCGCAGTACGTCGGGGTCCCACAGCCGGATATTGTCGATCGTCTGCCGGTTGGCATCGAGATCGCCGACCGTGAGGTCCGGCGAGGCCCCGAACGCTCGCACTTCAACGCTGCTTAGCCCGTACGCAGCGCGGGTGAAATCGATGTTGTCCTGAACAAACGGAGTCTCTCTCGTGAGCTCTTCGGGCTCCACCCGAAAGCGCTGGATGAACGCCGGGTAGAGACCTCCAACAATGATCGACGTCCCTAGCCACAGGCCGACGGCAATGGCCGGCAGTTTCCAACCACGGAACCGGAGATTCAGCAGCAAGATCAGCGCGGCCAGAATCGAGATGATCAAGAGGAGCCGCAACGCTGGGAGCTGGGCGTTGACATCGGTGTAGGACGCTCCGATGACCTGGCCACGTGACGAATACAGAAGCTCCCATTGGTCGAGTAGGTAGGCGAATGCTTTGAGAAGAGCCAGCACCGCCAGCAGGACCGACAGGTGCACTTTGAGCCCCGGGTTGAACCGCTGGCGACCCTGAATCTGTATACCTCCGTTGAGGTAGTGAAGGACCGCCGAAACGAGCGTGACCACTACTACCAGCTGGAAAGTCCATTCAAAGAGGCTGCGGTAGAACGGAAGGTCGAATATGTAACGGCCTATATCGGACTCGAATACGGGATCGGTTATTCCGAACGGAACCCCGTGACGAAAGAACAGCCACTCCTTCCACGCACCGGCGGCAAACAAGCCGAACACGATGGCGAGGGCCCCGGAAGCCAGTAGACGGACCTTCGTGACACGAGGCTCGACCCACTCCTGGAAACGCTCGAGGAGCTCTTCGTCTGGGCTGCCGTCGAAGCGGCGCAGCCGCGGCGACAGGCGATCGGTCACCCAGAGGTTGATCCAGAACAATCCGAACGCGATCACCGAAGCGATCACCCCGAGCCAGAGCCGCGTGAATATCAGCGTTTGCCAGACGCTTGCTTGTTCGATCGAGCGGAACCACAGGAAATCGGTCCAAAAAATGGCGATCGATCGCAGGCTCAGAATCAAAGCAAGAAGGATGCCGAGGCCGATGAGCCAAAACCGGCCGAGCCGCGACGGTGGCCGAATGCGAGTGGGATCCCTGTTGATCACGGCGTAACTCTACGGCGAATCCGCGCCGAGCTATCCGGTGTCAGGATGCCGGAACGATGGTGGCCCGACAGGTGTCCTGCGCTGGCGGAAGCGTCGTCCCGGGAGGGAGCTTCCCGCCGGGAGTCCACGCAACATCCGACCCGGCGGGACAACGACCACACGCCGAACCCGGCGCCACCGCAACCACCTTGTCAACGTCGAGTTCGGGGTACGCGCCCAGCAACCCCATGTTGTAGGCGGTGTATCCGGCGTGCCGCAGCCGCCGCTCCGCCTCGTCGGTTCGCCATGCTCGAAACACACGGCCCGCGGCCGCAGATATCTGACGGGACCCACCGCCAGTGCCCCGCGCTTGCTTGAGCGCAGTCACCACCGAATCGACCAGTGAGTCCACGAACTCCCCCACCATCGCTTGAGCCGCCGGGCGCTCCGGAGGCGGGGTGCTGTCTGCCTCGAGCAATTCCGCTGCTGCGGCGTGGCCAGCCACGAAGCTCTCGGAGTTCATCCTGGCTACGTCATCGGAAACAGCAGCGACAAACATCGACCTGTCCGGCTCCCAATCACCTTTCGCCACACGGAGCTCTTCGAGGACACGGTTTTGCAAGTCGACAATCTTCCGCTTGACCGAGCGCAGCGTGCGGTTTTCGATCGGAAGCAGCAGCTTGTCGCGCAAGTCGAAGGGATCGGCCGCCAGTACGGCGGCGACCGCCGGCGGCCGGTCGGCAGAGGCACGGGCCTGGTCGGCAGAGACAAGGGCCTGGACGGTGTCGGCACCGGCGACCTCGCTAGCCGCATCATCGTGGGCTGCTTCGACGGCAACCGCCGCGGGATCAGGGGCGCCGTCGCTCGTTGCATCCGCCGCCACCGCGTCGTCTTCGGTGCGCAGACGCGAGAACAAATCGTCGATCCGGTCGGGAACAGCCGGCGTCTCTCGAGCGGCGGTCGGCTCCCGAGGCAAATCGACTGCCGGTAGGTCCGTCGCCGGCTCGGGCTCGGCAAGCGGCAGTTCGGCCTCCGCGGCGGCTTGGGCATCACCGGCCGGGGCCTCGGGTTCTTTGGGTTCCCCGGGTTCGTCGCCGGTAGGGGCGTCGCCGGTCGCGTCGCCGCCGGATGGCTCGGCATCATCACCCGGCGCTGCCTCTACTTCAGTGGCAGCCGACAGCTCGACTTCCTGCACCGCGGCGTCAGGCGCGGTCTCAGTATCGGCCGAGCGAAGGGCCGCTACCTCCGCAATGAAAGCATCGGCGTCGACAGGTTCATGCGCAGGGACATCCGTCGCCGGGACGATGCGGACCGAAGCGTCGTCAGCCACCCAATCGGTCCCTGGCTCCGAACCCGTCTTGATCACCCGAACGCCGGCGTCCGGCGCATCCGCGGCGGCGTGGAGCGCTTCTCGGCGTGTATCGATCTCTTGTTCCAGCTGTCCGATCGACAACCGGGCCGCTTCAAGCTCTTGCATCAACTCGGTCCGCCGTTGCTCTAGGGCCCGCGCCCGCTCTTGCGCGTTCTGGGCCGACTGCCGCGCGGTATCGAGGATGCGGTCACTCTCCGCCCTGGCCTCGATCAGCACTCGATCGGCCTCGGTGCGGGCTGTGCGGATGGATTCCTCGCGATCACGGCGAGCACCGCCAGTAAGGCGAAGCGCCTCGCGCTCGGCCTCGGCCCTGATGAAGAGAGCATCCTGGGCGCCATCCTCGAGCATCTTCTTGGCCGCCTCTTCGGCCTGCTGCAACAACTCTGTGCCGGTGTCCCACGCCGATTTCCTGGCTTGCTCGGCATCCTTGACCGCCGAAGTACGGTGAGAGCGCGCCTCCTTGTCCGCCTCCGCTCGCCAGCGAGCGGCGTCTTCCGAGGCTCTTGAGCGCATACCTTCGGCGGCATCTCGCGCCGCGTCGAGCACCTCAGCGACCTGCGAACTCACGGCGTCCAGCTCTGCCTTGAGATCGGGGATTTCGGACATCCCGGCCTGCCCAAGCTTTTCGCGCAAATCGGCGAGTTCGGTTACCGCAGCCGCCAGCGTCACCGACACTTGATCGCGAAACCGATCGACCTCGGTGCGATCGTATCCGCGCCGA
>Ga0114999_10009898_pt1 | contig 10375 bp, 10 predicted proteins | sample ArcticOcean_MG_C_3_FD_89820 | JGI IMG/M metagenome (GOLD analysis project Ga0114999, IMG submission 89820) | Marine microbial communities from western Arctic Ocean - ArcticOcean_MG_CB8_126 | ecosystem: Environmental > Aquatic > Marine > Oceanic | place: Arctic Ocean: Canada Basin | collected... | reverse complement strand
TGGGCTTGCCTGAAGGTGTATACCTCATTGCTGGGATGGGGGCTGGTTTTCCCGCGGAAGAACGCGACGTGACCCTCCGATTGCCGCCATCAACCGTGGTGCATCGCAACCGATATGATGAGGCCTCCTTGGAAGAAGACTTGGCGGCCTATGGGGCCAAACGGCGGGCAAAGTTTCCTGTGCCCGACAGTCGGCAGATGCACCTAGACCGTTTCGGAATTGCGGACAACTATGTTTGGTCAGAAAATGCTGCCCGACGCTTGTCTGTGCGTGAGCGTAATAATTTCACCGAGTACGTCAAAGCTCAAGGCTTTAAGCTGGAGTAACACCCAGCATTTCTAAAAGCGTGTCATTGAAGACATCGGGGGCCTCATAGATCACCCAGTGGCCGGCGTCGGGGATAATCCGGAAATCGCAATCTGGTTGGACCTGGCGCAAGATTTCTTTGCGTTTGTCGATATGACCCAATGCAATGGCGTCACGTTCGCCCCAAATTCCGTAGATCGTTCCTTTCACCTTATGCAGGGCCTCAAGGGTTTTTGCCGTTACAGCGAATTTAATGCTTTTAACGCGTCCGCGTTTGGTGTTTTCGGTTTGGGTGTAAATTGCCAGATCATCGACGTTGTCCGGGTTTGCAATCATTAGGATTTCAAGATTCCGGCGTTGCGCTACTTGGATTTCCGCAGGGGTCTCTGCATCTCGCCAATTGACCATCTCATCCATGGGTGATCGGGGGATTCCCATGCCACCTGAACCGATGATAACAAGAGACGTCACGCGCTCGCCTTGATGTGCCGCAACCCGACTGCCAATTGTACCGCCAAAGGAAAACCCAGCGACCTTTATGGATTCAGAGGCCGGAACCAACAAATTTAGGCCTTCAGATACAACGCCACCAATCCCATCCGGCGTAATCGGTTCCGGCGGCATTGCCGAATCCCCAAGACCTGGTGTGTCTGGTGCGTATACCGTGAAGTGCCGGGACAGGACATCAATATTCCTGATCCAATGCGTCCAAGAGCCATAGCCGCCGTGCATCAGCAACAGTGGCGGCCCGTCTCCCCAAATATGCCAGACCATACTTCCATCACCGCAAGGGGTCTCTTCCTTGCGGGCGCGGGATACCATTTGGCTTATGATTTCGGCGGGCGTTGTCATATTCTTATCTGTTGTGACCTTGGCATGTTCTTTGTTTCTGGTATCAGAGCCGAACTGTCAACAGAGATTCAATAAAAATTGCTGACAATTCACAATCGATAGAGTAGGCTTTCCTTGAATTAGCCACTAATGGCTCTGAGGAATGATTGTTTATGACCCGTTCGGCATCAGCCAAGAAGCTTGAAACCGTCGAACGCGGAACATCGCAAAATTGTAGAGCGTATTTCTGTAGAGGTAGAGCGTATTTCTGTAGAGGATGTGTGACGTCAGCGCCTATGTGACGAATTAGTGTGATTGAACAAAGGAGGTCTTCTGGTTCATCGTAATTTTTTAGGAGTGAAGATGAGACAGGAGCCCGGACCACGTCGTAAATCGTCGGAGAAAGTTGTTAAAGACATCCGCCGAGCGACACGCAAACAATATTCTGCCGAAGAAAAAATCCGCGTTGTTTTGGATGGCCTCCGAGGAGAATATACTATTGCAGAGCTATGCCGACAGGAAGGCATCGCCCAAAGCCTTTATTACGGTTGGTTGAAAGAATTACTGGAAGCTGGTAAGAAGCGCCTTGCAGGAGACACCGCTCGTGCTGCTTAAGTCAAAGATCTGCGCCGCGAGGCCCGTGAATTGAAAGAAGGGGTAGCTGAACAGGCTCCGGAATTACGCCTCCTTAAAAAAAGCATGATCGGGGATGGGGGAGACGAAGAATGGGATATCCCGGATCAGAGAAATTGGAAATTATCAGAATAATTGAACAACCCCACCTGGGAGTCAGGCGCACATTGAAGATGTTGTGGATTTTCAGCACTTCCTTCTACCGCTGGTACAACCGGCTTCAATCAGGTGGGCCGGTAGCCTTGGAAGACCGGCCATCCAAGTCGGGACACGTATGGAACCGCATTCCTGACGATGTCCGTGACCGGATCATCAATCTGGCTTTGAATGAACCAGAGTTGTTACCGCGTGAACTGGCGGTACGCTTCACAGACACCGAAAACTATTTTGTCTCAGAGTCTTCCGTCTACCGTTTGCTCAAATCTCACAACCTGATTACTAGCTTTGCATTCATCGTGATCAAGGCCGCCGCGAAGTTTAAGGCAGGCAAAGGACTGAGGGACGCTGTGAATATCTAGGCTCACAAGGATATAAATATGAATAAAACAGTTTCACTAACTAAACACGTCGCTGAATTTTCATCCCAGACCGGCTATGACGATATTCCAAATGAGGTTCGTGATCTCGGCAAAAAAAATATGCTTGATGGCATCGCCGCCGGACTCGCTGGGAGCGCGTCCCCGGCCCTTGAAATTCTCCGTGGATATTTAAAGACATTGGATTGCCCAGGCAGCTCTACCGTATTTGGCAGCGCCTTAACGCTAGCGCCGCGTTTTGCTGCTTTGGCCAACGGCACCGCTATTCATGTCGATGACTTCGACGATACCCTCCAAGCTGAAGTCGGACGCTTCCAAGGCATCCACCCGACCGGACCTGTAACTGCCGCATTGTTAGCTGCGGGCGAAGATAAACATCGATCCGGGAGGGATATTTTGACCGCATATCACGTCGGCACCGAAGTTGCCTGCAAAACTTTTGAGGCGACGCACGTCAATCATAGCTTGAACGGATTTCATTCCACCGGAACGTGCGGCATGTTGGGTGCCGCGGCGGCTATCGCTAATTTGTACGGCACCGAAACCGAGCAGACTCGCCAGGTCATCGGCATCGCGGCTGCTCAGTCATGCGGGCTACAGGCGAACTTCGGTACGATGATGAAATCCTACCATGTCGGGCGCTCTGCCGAATGCGGCATTCTTTCCGCCGATCTTGCGGTTAAGGGCTTTACCGCCTCGACGATCAGCCTCGAGTCCGATCGCGGCTTCTTCCAAGCTGAGGGCGGCGGCGTCGAAGAACATCGCATCCGCGGAAAACTGGGTAATCCCTGGTCGTTCGCTGATCGCGGCATTTGGATCAAACCCTGGCCGACCGGCAGCCTCGCTCATGCTGCGATGACCCTCATGGTCGATCTTGCCAATCAACACGATATCAAATTGGAAAATGTGGAACGGGTCGCAGTGAAAACCAGCGACAATATTCACCACACCCTTTTACATCATCAACCTAAAACAGAACTCGAAGCAAAGTTCAGTCTTGAATTCTGTATGGCGGCACTGCTGATAAACCGTAAATTGACGCTCTCGGATTTTACTGACGAATTCGTTCTCCGTCCCGATATTCAGGAAGCCATTTCCAAAATCGAATACAATACGTTTTCCCAAGAAGAATCGCGTAAACACGGATACGGTATTATTACCGCTTTCATCAATATCGATTTTAAGGACGGCAAACGCGTTTCAGAGCGTCTCGATTTTGGCAAAGGCAGCAAAGCAAATCCCATGACCATGGACGAAGTCGGTGATAAATTTCGCGATTGCGCGGCATTTGCCGGCTGGCCGAGAGTAAAAACCGAAACTGCTATAGAGTTGATCTCGACTTTAGAGGACGTACCTGATATTGCCAAACTGACTGAGGCTCTTGGCGGCCCGGCTTAATTAGGCTTAATTCGGCTTAGTCATCAAAGCCGTGCAGCTTGCCCGGATTATCGGCCAAGATCATATTGCGCGTCGTCTCGTCAGGAATCCATTCGAGCATATTATCAAGAAAATCCGCGCTGTCAGCACCAGGTCCGGGGTAGCCCGGAAACGGCCAATTGAGTCCCCAAAGCATTCGATCCGGACGGGCATTGACCAACACTTTAATACGTTCCACCGCATCCTCGAAACGGGGCGGCGCGGACTGAGACGAATAATAATCGCCGGATATCTTAACCCAAACGTTTCCTGTTTCGACCAGCTTGAGCAGCGCCTTAAACTCAGCACTGTCAACCCCGTCACCGGGCGGTGTCCGTCCGATATGATCAAATATCAACGGTACCGGTAAGTTCGATAAACTCGGCACGGCGTCCTCAATCCATCGCGCACGGCTATCCTGGATTTGCAAAATCCAGCCAAACGGCTCGATAACGCGGGCGATGTCTCTGGCCGTTTCAGGCTTTAATTCATCGCCGGAATTCGAAATTCTTATGCCCCGGATGCCGCCATCATGCAGATGCTTAAGTTCATCTTTTGTCACATCCGGTGAAATTACGGCTATTCCGCGCACACAGTCCTGTCCAAGCGCGGCAATAGCCGCAAGCGTGCAACGGTTATCATATCCATAAAGCGCGGGCTGGACGATAATACTGCGGCTGACACCCGTACGCTCCAACATGGCACGGTACGCTTCGAGCGGCGCAAAACGGGTTTCGCGCCCTTCGACATGAGGATAAATATCCTGAGGCCCATAAATATGAGAATGCGTATCGCAGGTATTCGGCGGCACCTTCAAATTTGGACGGCGTCCTGCATCTTTCGTTAGATTAATTGCCAAAATAACGGATGACCCTACGTCCGTAACGGCACCAAGTTGAATGTATTGCTAAAAAAGGGAGGCAAAATGATACGTCCTAAACGTTGGCGGTTTTTCGGGCACGTCTCCGATCCGTAAACTTGCGGATCAATGGGGACGTGACAACCAGAGCAGCAACGATCAACATGCCGGCCGAAATCGGCGAAGTTAAAAACACCATTGGGTCGCCGCCTCCGCCCATCAGTACCCGACGGAAGTTCGTTTCCATCATACTTGCTAGGACCAAAGCCAACACGATCGGCGCTGGATGAATTTCCGCCTTACGCATCAGGTAACCGGAGATTCCAAAACCCACCATGATCCAGACTGGATACATACTGTTTTCGTTACTGTAAGCGCCGAGAATGCATATGGCGGTGATGCCCGTAGCGAGAGCACCGATCGGAATCAACGTGATCTTGACCCACAACCGGACCCCGAGCAGGCCGACCGCCATCATGATGGGCAAGCCGACCAGCAAGGACGCGAAGATCGCAAAAGGAAAGTCGGGATTTTCGACGAACAGCATCGGGCCCGGTTGGATGCCCTGGATCAACAAACCGCCGATCATAATAGCCGTACTGGCTGACCCCGGGATGCCGAGCGTCAACAGAGGCGCTAACGCGCCTGCCACGGCGGCATTGTTCGCGCATTCGGAAGCGACGATACCATTCGGGTTGCCGGTGCCGTAGGTCTCGGGATCCTTCGCGACGCGCTTGGCTTCAGCATAACTGGTCAATGCCGCAATCGTCGCACCGGCCCCCGGCACCACACCGACCACGTAGCCAATGACCGATGAACGGCCAAGATTAAAGCCCATTCCGCGGAACAAACCAAAGGTCATCGTGATCTTTGGAGCCTCTTTCATCTCCGGCGGCTTCTTGTGCATCGTTTCCAGCATGAAAAATACTTCGGAAAAGGCAAACAAGCCAATCAAGGCCGGAAGCAGCGGAACTCCGCTCATGAGGTCCGACGTAAAATTAAAACGTGTGTTGCCTGAGATTGGGTCCAAACCGATCGTCGCGATCAGGAGGCCGAACAAGAGGCCAATAAACCCTTTCAGGACGATGCCGCTGGCGAGCACGCCGACCAGGCTCAAGCCGAGAACGGCAAGCGAGAAGTATTCCGCCGGGCCGAAGACGATCGCAATTTTGGCGATCCAAACCGCGGTAAAAATGAGAAAAATTGTCCCGACCAAGGAACCAAACCCCGAACTTAGTATCGAAAGCGTCAGCGCCTTGCCCGCTTCACCCCGCAGGCGCATCGGATAACCGTCGAAGGCTGTCGGGGCGGCGGCCGGCGTGCCCGGCGCATTCGCTAGGATAGCCGGTATTGCTCCAGAATATTCCGAAGCCATATAAATGGACACCATCAACACGATGGCCGGCACCGGTTCCATATGGAACGTAAAAGGAATGATGACCGCAAGGGCAATGCTGGAGGTAAGCCCAGGAATAGCGCCCACGAAATAACCGATAAGAATGCCGATAAAAAGCGCGGCCATTGAATTCGTTGTGAGAACTAGATCAAGGCCACCGAAAAATTGTTCTAAAATCATCTAAAAAGCCCCCCTCAAGGCAAAACGACGCTGAGCAAGACTTCGAAAATGAAGTAAGCGGTTAACAGAGTGGATATAGTAAGAAAAACGATCCACTTCCAACCTCGCACCCCGCCGAGAATAAGCATAAGAGGAACCCAGACGATCGTAGCCCCGTAATAAGTCACGTATGGCATGACGAGCGCATAGATCACCGTAACGGCCGCCACCCCAGTAATATTTAACGGATGAATGATGGTAACAGGTGTATCGCCAACGCCGGTACGCATTCGAAATATTCCGATCACCACCAGTGCAAGGGAGCAAAACAGCAGCGCATATCCCAAGGCATTCGGAAACGCGGCCGTTCCCGCGTCATACGGATTGTAACTGGATGAGGGTAAATTCAGAGCGTCGATCAGGAAATAACCAGCCACCGCAGCAAATGTTAGGCCCGCCAGCACTTCGACGAGGCCAAGGCCGGTCTCCCATTTACTCTCGACATCCTGGGGGAGCCCCGCCTGGGGCTCCCCCTCGCTATTGGATGTCATCGTCATCGCGACGAACTTTCTCTATTTAGCATATGTTCGCCAGTCGTTATTTCTTACCGAGGCCCTTAACGTACTTCGCCGTGACGTTATTGATGTTCGTCGCGAACTCCGTAAATTTCTTGGGCCCATAGTTCATGGATGACTTGCCTGTGCGTTTCAGCCACTTCTTAATACGATCAGTTTTCATCGCCTTAATAAAGGCGTCGGCAATCTTCTTAACACGGTCGTCGGGCGTTCCTTTTGGTGCAACGAGTCCGCGGAACTGCTGAAAATTAGAATCGACATTCGGGTAACCCGCCTCGTTAACCGTCGGCACGTCGGGGATAGCAGCCGACCTTTGGGGCGCCATGAGGGCAAGATAACGCAAATTACCGGCCCGAACGTGTTGAAGGGTTTTCCCCACGAAGTTCACGGTGGTACCTGCATGACCGCCGACCGTCGCAACGGACGCCGAGCCCATGTTGTCGTAAGGAATCCAAACCGCGTCGGTCGGTTTGAAACCGGCCCCGTTGGCAAAAATATTCCAGGCGATCCACTGCGCCCCACCGACTACGTAGCTCGCGATTTTATGCTTGGCTGGATTGGACGTAACCATCTTAACAAGATCTTTGAGGTTCTTTGAGGGGTTGTCTTTATGTACGGCAAAAACGAAAGGATCTGTCAACATGCCGGCGACCCATTTGAAATCTTCGACGGCAAACTTCCCTTTAAGCACCGTATTCATCCGTCCGATCAGGCTGCCGGTGGTCGAACCGATGATGTAGCCATCCGGTTTCGCCTTCGTGATATAGCCCATCTGCTTGGCGCCGCCGCCGCCTTTCATGTTCCGAACGACGACTTTCTGGCCGAGATATTCGCTCACCATGGGCGCGAGCAAACGCGCCATAGTGTCAGTGCCGCCGCCGGCACCGGCGTGAAGCACGTAATGGATCGGTTTGGACGGGAATTCATCCGCCGACACCGTTCCGGCGGCTAAAAACGCGAGCCCGCCTGCTCCTAAAATCGAGATAACAAAAGATGTGGTCTGTTTTTTCATGACATATTCCTCCCAGTCATTCTTGGTTTTGATAAAAATGTGCCGCTTCATTGTCTCCATCTTTAGTGATGGTTGTTTGCGAAAAACATTTTGTTGCGTTATTCATTAAGCGACGCACGGTAATTACGATAGTACAACATAAACCAATTTTAGATAAGAGGCCATTATTTATTGCGTGACGTCAGCGCCTATGTGACGAATTAGTGTTATTGAACACAGGAGGTCTTCTGGTTCATCGTAACATTTTAGGAGTGAAGATGAGACAGGAACCCGGACCACGTCGTAAATCCTGGAGAAGGTGGGCACTAGAATGAGCGATCAAAAAACCATTTTTGAAAAAATTTGGAACCGCCACGTTGTTACAACCCGCAAAGACGGCGCAGACCTTTTGTATATTGATCGGTTATTGAGCCAGGAAAACACGTTTCACGCGTTCGCTAAAATTAGGGCCGAAGGCCATGCGGTCAGGAGCCCGTCGCAGGTCTTTTGTTTTGCCGATCACTATGTGCCGACTGAACCTGAAGCCCGCGCCAAAGGTTTGGATGGTGTTAAAAATCCTGAAATCCGTGCGATGGTGGAAATCATCACCAAGGACGCGGAAGAATTCGGCATCCAGTTGTTTGGCCTCGGCGATATCCGACAGGGGATTTTGCATGTGGTCGGACCGGAACAAGGGATTTCTCAACCCGGCATGATCATCGCAGGTGCAGATTCCCATACCTCCACCCACGGTGCGTTAGGTGCATTTGCCTTTGGTGTGGGGTCTTCGGAATCAGCCCACGTGCTGGCGACCCAAGCGCTCTGGCGGCAAAAGCCCAAGACCATGCGGATCGATGTCTCGGGCGCGTTGCCGTTCGGTGTGTCGTCTAAGGACGTTATCTTGGCGATTATTGGCAAAGTTGGCGCAGGTGGTGCTGTCGGGCATGTGATCGAATATACCGGCGAAGCCATTCGTGCCATGAACGTCGAACAACGCATGACGGTTTGTAATATGTCGATTGAGGCTGGGGCCCGTGCAGGCCTCATAACACCTGATGAAAAAGTCATTGAATATGTAAAAGGCCGCCCGTTTGCGCCTAAGCCAGAAGACTTTGATAAAGTCGCCAATTGGTGGAGGACATTAGCGTCTGACGACAGCGCGGCGTACGACCAAGAGGTTAGTCTTGATGCCACAGATATCGCGCCCATGGTGACCTGGGGCAACAGCCCCGAAGACGTTGTCGCTATTACCGACGTGGTGCCTGATCCGGCGCAAGAGCCCGATGCAAATCGGCGGGCCAAGTTGGAACGTGCAATTTCTTATATGGACTTGATCCCAGGAACGCCGATGACTGAAATTGCTGTTGATCAGGTCTTTATCGGGTCTTGCACCAATGGCCGTATCGAAGATTTCCGGGACGCCGCTGAAGTTGTTAAGGGCCGTAAAGTGACTGTTCCGGCACTCGCCGTTCCCGCCACAGGATTGGTCAAAAAACAAGCCGAGGACGAAGGGCTGGATAAGATTTTGCTTGAGGCAGGGTTTGAATGGCGTGAGCCAGGATGTTCCATGTGTGTAGGCATCAACGGTGATGACCTTCGACCTGGACAGCGTAGCGCCTCAACATCCAACCGTAACTTCGAAGGCAGGCAAGGGCGGGGATCGCGCACCCATCTGGTCAGCCCCTCTATGGCCGCCGCTGCCGCCGTGACCGGTCACCTGACCGATGTTCGCAAGTTGAAGGAGGCTTAAGAACCGATATGCAAAAGTTCACCAAGCTTACCGGAATTGCCGCACCGATGGACGAATTGAACGTCAATACGGACCGAATTCTCCCGGCACGCTTCATCAAAAAGCCCCGCGAGCCCGGCTACCAAGATTTCTGCTTCCACGATGTGCGCTTGGATGAGGACGGCAAGGAACGCCCTGAGTTCATTCTCAATCAGGCAAAATACCGAGACGCGCAGTTTATCATCGGCAACACGAATTTCGCCTGCGGGTCTTCACGCGAAGGCGCGGTTTATACGCTTCAGGACTTTGGCCTGAAAGCGGTCATTGCGCCGAGCTTTGGCGATATTTTTGCGTCCAATGCGGTGAAGAACGGGTTCGTCCCCATTCGCTTGCCTGAAGACGTCTGCGCCGCGCTGCGCCATAGTTTGTCGGAGGCCAATGATCCGTCGATCACGGTTGATTTGGAAAACCAAACAGTCACTGGTCCGGGCGGGGAAGAACATTCTTTTGAGATCGAACCGTTCCAGAAACATTGCATCCTGAATGGCTTGGGTGAGATCGCCCTGACCCTGCAAGAGATCGACAAAATTGATGAATTTGATGAAGCCTTCCGGGAAGAGTTCCCGTGGTTGTACGGTTGAGAAAACTTTGATGGCTATTTCAGCAAGCGAAATATTTACAGCATTTGTCGCAGACCTGACGTCTGATCAAGTGACACCAAAAGCCCGAACAGCTGTCGATAACGCACTGTTGGATTTCGCCGGTCTTTGTATTGCGGCCAAAGATGAAAACTACATCGGCGCAATAAAGGCGGGCTGGGACGGCGAAGGGTCCTGCACCGCCTTCGGCCATGAAAAATCTTACGACGCTGCGGGCGCTGCGGTCATCAATGGCACCGCCTGTCACGGCGAAGACTACGACGATACCTTTGAAGGCAACCCAAT
>Ga0114999_10009897_pt1 | contig 10375 bp, 9 predicted proteins | sample ArcticOcean_MG_C_3_FD_89820 | JGI IMG/M metagenome (GOLD analysis project Ga0114999, IMG submission 89820) | Marine microbial communities from western Arctic Ocean - ArcticOcean_MG_CB8_126 | ecosystem: Environmental > Aquatic > Marine > Oceanic | place: Arctic Ocean: Canada Basin | collected... | reverse complement strand
GGCCTGGTTAGCTGATCCAGCCCCGGTCGACGAAGGATTACGGCAAAGCCCTAGCGGCCCGTCCATTCGGGTTTGCGCTTCTCCAAAAACGCTGAGATTCCTTCCTTCGCATCTTCTGACTGGATAGCGCGGACAATAACTTCATCGACATATTCATAGGCTTCGTCGAGCGGCATGGTGAGCTGACGGTAGAATGAGCGCTTGCCCATGGCCAGGGAATGCGGTGATTTGGTGGCGATTTCCGCTGCCAATTCATCGACCCGTGCATCCAACAGATCAGGCGTCACCGCCTCGTTGATAAGGCCAAAGCGAAGCGCCGTTTCGGCGTCCTGTAACTTGCCGGTCAGCAGCATTTGCATGGCGTGCTTCGGGGCAATGGTGCGGCTCAACGCCACCTGCGGCGACAGGCACCAGAGGCCTATATTCACCCCCGGCGTGGCAAAACGCGCGTCTGTTGAAGCAACCGCAAGGTCGCAGGTCGCCATGAGCTGACATCCCGCCGCCGTCGCCACGCCATGTACCTTGGCGATGATCGGTTTGGAAAGTTTAAGCATGCTTTGCATCATGCGCGAGCAGGCGCGGTTGGCCGCCAGCTTTACCGGCGGGTCTTCCATGGCGTCGATCGATTCATTGAGATCGTGGCCGGTGCAAAAAAAGCGGCCCGACGCTGCCAGGACGACCACGCGCACGCTGGCGTCGCCATCAATTTCGTCCCAGGCCGCTTGGAGGGCGTCCACCAATTCATGTGACAGGCTGTTGCCGGATTTTGGCCGGTTTAAGGTTAGCGTGGTAATGCCGCCCTGATCGCTGCGCAGGAGCACGGCCTCCGCCGTGCCAGATAGTTCCGCCTTCTGCGTCGCCATAATTCCGCTCCTCTTAAGATTAGTCAGCCAGCTCCATCATCAAATCTTTGGCTTCAACCGTTACCCCGGCTTGCGTGACGATACGCTGCACGATGCCGGCGCGCTCAGCGCGCACCGCGGTCTCCATTTTCATCGCCTCGATGGCGAACAACACATCGCCCTTCGCCACCTTCTCGCCCTCGCTATGGAACACCTTGACCACCATGCCCGGCATCGGCGCGGCGACATGCGCTGCATTGCCCTCTTCCGCTTTGGGCAGCGCTTCATGGGTGGCGCCGGCGCTCAGATCATCTATCTGAACGTTGCGCGGTTGGCCGTTAAGTTCGAAGAATACTGTGCGCCGGCCTTTGTCGTCGGCCTCAGAAAGAGCAAGAAAGCGAATGATAAACTGCCGGCCACGCGCAATATCGAGCGTGACTTCATCGCCCGGCGTCATGCCGTAGAAGAAAGTTTGGGTCGGCAGCACACTGAGATCGCCAAAGCGCCGTCGGTGCGCCGCATAATCGGCGAATACTGCGGGATACATCAGATAAGAGGCGAATTCCGTATCGCGAATATGGCGGCCCACCTTATGTTCCGCCTCGGCACGGAGCGCCGATAGGTCCGCATCGGCCAACACCGAACCGGGACGCACTGTTAACGGCTCGCGCCCCTTGAGCACCTTCTTCTGCAACGCTTCAGGGAAGCCGCCATAGGGTTGGCCCAACTCGCCAGCGAAAAACGATACCACCGATTCCGGAAAGGCGATATCACGCTCCGGGTTCTGCACATCTTCGGGCGTCAAGCCGCTTGTCACCATAAAGAGCGCCATGTCGCCGACCACTTTTGAGCTCGGCGTCACTTTGACGATATCGCCGAACATCTCATTGACCTGGGCATAAGCCGTCGCCACGTCCGGCCAGCGTTCATCGGCAACGCCGAGCCCGCGCGCCTGCTCACGAAGATTGGTGTATTGCCCGCCCGGCATGGCATGGATGTAGACGTCAGAGGTGCCGGAACGAATATCGCTTTCGAAGGCGGAATAGCCGCGCCGCACCTGCTCCCAATAATGCGACAACTCGCGCACCGCGCCCTGATCGAGGCCGCTGGCGCGCGGCGTGTGCGCAAGCGCCGAATTGACCGAGCCGAAGCTCGGTTGTGAGGTCAGGCCAGAGAGCGCATCCATCGCCAAATCCACTGCGTCGACGCCGGCTTCGACTGCGGCGATCACGCTGGCGGCGGCGATACCGCTGGTGTCATGGGTGTGAAAATGTATCGGTAGGCCAGTCTCTTGTTTTAGCGCCTTGATCAAAGTGGTCGCTGCCGCCGGCTTACACAGGCCGGCCATGTCTTTGAGCGCGATGATGTGCGCGCCCGCCGCTTCTAACTCGCGTGCCATGGCGAGATAGTAGGCGAGATCGTATTTTGTGCGCGCCGGGTCGGAAATATCGCCGGTATAGCAAATTGCCGCTTCGCACAGTTTGCCGGATTCGATGACCGCGTCCATGGCGACGCGCATGTTTTCCACCCAATTGAGGGAATCGAAAACGCGGAACAAATCGACCCCGCCTTCGGCCGCCTGCTGCACAAAATAGCGCACAACATTATCGGGGTAATTGGTGTAGCCGACGCCGTTGGAAGAACGCAGCAGCATTTGCAGCAGGAGATTGGGCATCGCCTCGCGGAACGCGCTCAAGCGCTGCCACGGGTCTTCCTTGAGGAAGCGCATCGCCACATCAAAGGTGGCGCCGCCCCAGCACTCGACCGACAACAGATCAGGCAGGAGATGAGCATAGGCAGGCGCCGCTCCCAGCAAATCATAGCTCCGCATACGGGTTGCCAGGAGCGATTGATGGGCATCGCGGAGGCTGGTGTCGGTGATCAACACATGATCCTGAGCACGCATCCAATCGGCAAAGCCGGCGGCGCCGAGCTCTGTCAGGCGCTGGCGCGATCCGGCCTGGACCTCGCCGGCGTCTGCAGCTCGGCCATCGGGCTTAACCGGCAGCCTGGCAACAGGGCCGACGGGACGGCCCGCGACTTCCGGATTGCCGTTCACGATCACCTCACCGATAAAGCGCAACAGCCGCGTCGCACGGTCTCGCCGCTTGGCGAAATGGAAAAGTTCCGGCGTCTCGTCGATAAAGCGGGTGGTGTAATCGCCGCCACGGAATTTAGCATGGCCGAGGAGGGTTTCGAGAAATATCAAATTGGTGCGCACGCCGCGAATACGGAACTCGCGCAGCGCGCGATCCATGCGCGCTATCGCTTCATCCGGCGTCGGCGCCCAGGCCGTCACTTTCTCCAACAGCGAATCGTAAAACGACGTGATCACCGCACCCGAATAGGCAGTGCCGCCGTCGAGCCGGATACCGAAGCCGGTGGCGCCGCGATAGGCGGTCAGGCGGCCATAATCGGGAATGAAATTATTCTCCGGATCCTCCGTCGTCACTCGGCATTGGATGGCATTGCCGGTCACGCCAATTTCGTCTTGGACAGGCATGCCGCTTTCGGGCGTGCCTATTTTCGCCCCTTCGGTGATGCGGATTTGCGCTTTGACAATATCGATCCCGGTCACCACTTCGGTGACGGTGTGCTCGACTTGGATGCGCGGATTGACCTCAATGAAATAAAACGCGCCCGTGTCGACATCCATTAAAAATTCGACCGTGCCGGCGTTGCTGTATTCCGCCGCGTTACCGATGCGGACGGCCGCGGCGTGCAGACCGGCGCGCTGCTCAGCATCGAGATAGGGCGCCGGTGCGCGCTCGACGACCTTTTGGTTGCGCCGTTGCATGGTGCAATCGCGCTCATGCAAATGCACGATGTTGCCGTGGCTATCGCCGAAAATCTGCACTTCAACATGGCGCGCGCGACGCACCAGTTTCTCAAGATAGACCTCGTCATTGCCGAAGGCAGCAGCGGCTTCGCGCCGCGCCGCATCGAGCCCGTCGGCCAGTGCCGCCTCGTCCTCGATCACTCGCATACCGCGTCCGCCGCCGCCCCAACTGGCTTTCAACATCAGGGGATAGCCGACCTCACGCGCCAGCGTCTGGGCGCCGGCAAGATCGTGCGGCAGTGGCCCGGTTGCCGGCATCACTGGCGCGCCTGCGCGCTCAGCAAGGTTTCGGGCCGAGACTTTGTTGCCGAGCAATCGCATGGCATCGGGCGTCGGCCCGACGAATAGAATATTTGCCGCCGCGCACGCGTCGGCGAAATCCGGGTTTTCCGACAACAGGCCATAGCCCGGATGGATGGCATCGACTTTGGCGTCGAGCGCGATGCGCAGTACATCCTCGATGCTCAAATAAGCCTCGACCGGCCCCTTGCCCGCACCGACCAAATAACTCTCATCCGCCTTGAACCGGTGCAGCGCGAAGCGATCCTCTTGTGAGTAGATGGCAACGGTGCGGATGCCCAGTTCGGTCGCCGCGCGCATGACACGGATGGCGATCTCGCTGCGATTGGCGACGAGAATCTTGGCAATTTTTCGTTGCGGACGAGCGGACATGGCGTCTCTTTTCCTTCCTTAGTCCGGCGGTCGGCGGAGGTGCCAATCGCTCGCCTGTTGAAAGGCGTGGCCGATTTTGAGCACGCCCGCTTCGTCAAATGGCCGCCCGGCGATTTGCAGGCTCATCGGCATGCCGTCCGAGGCGTTGCCGCACGGCACGACAAGCGCCGGCAGGCCGGTCAGATCGAACGGTTCGGTATTGCGCAGGATTGCGCCGAACACCGAATCCGTCTCACCGCGAATGTCGATCGCTTCCTGGCCGAGCGGTTGCGCGGTAATTGGCAGCGTCGGCGTGCACAGCACATCGACTTCTGCCAAAACATCGGCCATGGCGTGGCCAAGCAGGGTGCGGTAGCGCTGAGCGTGGAGGTAATCCTTCGCAAGAACGTAATTGCCGACTTCGAGAAAGAGCCTGACCTGATCGGTATAGAGTTCGCCGATGGTCGCGATATGATCATCGTGATAGGCCGTGCCCTCGGAGAGATACAGCACCAGCGCCACCGCCGCGGCATGATCTATATGCGCGATATCTACCTCACGCACCTCAGCGCCGAGCCCCTCCAACACGGCAATCGCATCCATCGCCGCGGTGGCGATTTCAGGAATCGTGCGGTCGAAGAAATAATGGTTCGGCACGCCGATCTTGAGCCCCTTGATATCGCCCGTGAGTGCGGAGGCATAGTCCGGCACGGCGCGATCCGCGACCGCGGCGTCCTGCCCGTCCGGCCCCGGCATGGGCTGAAACATCAGCGCCGCATCCTCAGCCGAACGCGTCATCGGCCCGGGGTGATCCATGGTCCAGCACAGCGGGTAGATGCCGGCGCGGCTGGCGCGGCCATAGGTTGGTTTCAGGCCAGTGATGCCACAGCAGGCCGACGGCATGCGGATCGAGCCGCCGGTGTCGGAACCGGTCGCCCCCGCACAAAGACGCAGCGCGACCGCCGCGCCCGAGCCACCGCTTGAGCCGCCGCTGAAACGCGCAGTGTCCCACGGGTTACGGCATGGGCCGAACATGGAAGAATCATTGGTCGGGCCATAAGCAAACTCATGGGTGTTTAGCTTGCCGAGCATCACCGCGCCGGCTTGCTTGAGACGCGCGACGGCGGTGGCATCGCTTTCCGGCACATCGTTCTCCAGCACGCGCGAACCGGCGGTCGAGCGGACGCCGGCGGTTTGATAGAGATCTTTGTGACCGATTGGTATGCCATGCATCGGGCCGCGCCACTTGCCGGCGGCAATTTCCGTCTCGGCCTGTTTGGCCTCGGCCAGCGCATCTTCTTCGCACAAGGTCACGAAGGCGTTGACCTTGTCGTTATGTGTGTCGATGCGGGCGAAATAGGCCTCAGCGGCATCGACCGGAGAGAGTGATTTGACGCGAAAACCTTGCGACAGTTGGGCGATCGAAAGTTCGGTTATATCGCTCATTTGGACTCGCCCCCGCGCTCGACTGGCCGGAAGATCACGGCCGGCTCGACATCTTTGATCGGCAAGTCGCGCAGGCTGGCGATCATTTGCATGATGTTCTCGAACATCTCAGCATGGGCTGCCGCTTTTTCGGCGCTGATCGGTTGTCCGGCAAGCTCGGCAGCGACGGATTGCAGAGTTTTTGGCGTAATCGGGCTTCTTTTGCTCATCTCTCACCTATTTGCGAGGCTGATTCTGGAACCGCACTTTAGCCCAACATCCGCCGCCTGTCTCAGCCGCTTTTGCCGCCCGGCCGGGCGCGCCACAGCATCGGCGCAGAGACGATCAGGAACAGAATAAACGCCGGCGAGGAAAAAGAACGGCCTAAAGCCAAAACCAAAAATTGGCGGACCGCCCGCTTTCACGCGAATTTGTTTTTCTATCATGAGTTGTTGTTGGTCGATAAGTTGGAAAACCGCAATAAAACAATATTTCTCAGAAACATCTCGATATTCAAATTACACTCAACAGCATTGCGCGGTCCACATGCGCGCCACCCGTCTGGTAACCTGCCTTACGTTTTACCGGGCAAGCCGAATAAGTTTTGAGTTCCGGTCAACAATTAAGCATTGGGAATATCGCCATGGGCAAACTGCAAGACAAAACCGCGTTGATCACGGGCGCCAGCAGCGGGATCGGAAAAGAAGTGGCACGCTCTTTCGCCGACGAGGGCGCCGATGTGGCGGTCAATTATCCTGATGACTCGCAGGCCGAGAATGCCCGCGCCGTGGTGGCAGAGGTCGAGAAACGCGGCCGCCGAGCAGTTGCCATCCGCGCAGATGTCTCCAAGACGGACGAGAACGCGGCGATGGTTGACCAGTTTATAGAAACGTTCGGCCATATTGACATCCTGGTGAACAATGCCGGCATCGGGCGCACCGCGATGGTGGAAGATATGAGCGTCGAGATGTGGGACGAGATGATCGCGGTCAACTTGCGCAGCGTCTTTCTCACCACCCACAAAGTGCTGCCGCTGATGTATGCCCAGGGCCATGGCAAGATTATCAACACCGCCTCCCAGCTTGCCTATAAGGGCGCGCCGGGCCTGGCCCATTACACCGCCAGCAAAGCCGCCATTGTCTCGTTTACGCGCTCGCTATCGCTGGAAATTGGCGACCGCGGGGTGAATGTGAATTGTGTGGCGCCGGGTGCGACGACGACACCGATCCTTGACGGCATGGATGATGGCATTCTTGAGGCGATTCGCCTGTCGATTCCGCGCGGCCGCTTTGGTGTGGTCGAGGAAATCGCGCCGACTTATGTCTTCCTTGCGTCAAGCGACGCCGATCATTATGTCGGCCAATGCCTGAGCCCAAATGGCGGAGATATTTTTCTCTAGAGCAGATCCCGAGCAGGTGGAATCACCTGCGACGACGCATTTGCTTGAATTAAGCAGCGATTGAGCGATTCGCGTGAACGCAAGTGAACGTGAAATTTTCTAAAACCGGTTAGGCGAAGAGCGCGGCGCGTCTAGTCCTTGTCGTTGCCGCCCGACATCAGCTTGCCGAACATTCGACCGGCTTCGCGCACAGGATCTTTTTCGACCGCAAACTCGACAACCTTATCGGCGGTCTCGGTCAGCGTTTTGTCAACAGTCACGACGGTTTTCACCACTTTCTGCTGCACCCTTGGGTCAGCCGCAGCACGTCTGAAAACGTTCCAAATTAAATGCCGCACGATCGACATCGGCACCGTCCTTTAGTGAATGATTATGTATATTTGCGCTGAATGACGCGAATCTTCAAGCCGGTTAGCGCCGATTGTGGCCGGTTGCCGGAGTTAATGCTCTCTTCGGCCTCGAATTTTCCGGCAATGATCACCGCTTCGGTACGGTTTGTGACGTTCAGCGCCTTGAAAATGGCAGACACATGCACTTTTACGGTGCCTTCCGCCAACTTAAGCTCCTCGGCGATGGCCTTATTGGAGCGTCCCAATGCCAGGAGCCGCATGACGTCGCGCTGGCGCCGCGTCAAACTGCGCGCTACCTGTTCCGACAGGCGCGGCTGGCCGAAGCTGCTTTCCAGGCGATCGACATTTTGATCGCCATCGCGATGTCCAAGCAGCGCCGGCGGCAGATACATGCCGCCCGCCAGCACCAATCGGATGGCGTTCAGCATGACTTCCGAAGAAGAGGATTTCGGCAAATATCCCATCGCGCCATTGTTGAGAGCGGCCTGAACATCGGCCGGGTTTTCCCGCGCTGACACCACGATGATGGGCGCGGCGCCGGCGCGATCGCGCAATTTGGAAATGCCGCTGAAGCCGTCCGTACCCGGCATCAATAAATCAACCAGGATCAATGCGAAATTCTCTTTGCGCGCGGCGATGTCGAGGGCCTCGCCATAGTCGCTTGCTTCCAATATTTCAGCTTCCGGGTCACAAGTAGAGGAGACCAACGCAAAACACCGCATGATCATCGGCAACTAAAAACTTCATATGCATCTCGATATGTTGTCAAACCAATGCGGCGCCTATGCGTCTGCGACGATCAATTTGGTCCGTGTCCGATACAGAGCTGAACTTTTCGGGACAGCGCAGTAAGCTCGTTCACAGTTAAAAGGGCCGATTAACCTAAATTATTATCTGTTTTTGTTAATAAGCACTAAACAATAAAATTTAGACCAAGTAAAATACGTCAAACGGAATGGTTGTGATCTTAACACTTTAGTGTATCTCAATTTGTAAACACTGTTAACATATAATAGTCTAAGCAACCATATGAAACATTACGAATTTTCCCCCTCTGTCCGCGCGGCGTTGGACGAAGGACGGGCCGTGGTAGCGTTGGAAACCTCGCTCATTTCACACGGCCTTCCCTGGCCGCAAAACCTTGAAACCGCCCGAGCCATGGAGGCCGCCGTGACGGCGCAAGGCGCGGTGCCTGCAACAATTGGCATATATCGTGGCAAAATTCATATCGGGTGCAGCGCCTCTTTGTTAGAGGTTTTAGCCCGTTCCGAGGACGCTCTCAAAGTGAGTTTGCGCGACCTTTCCGCCGCGATCACGGGCCACAGCAGAGCTGTGGAATGCGGCGGCACAACCGTCTCCGCCACGCTGCACTGCGCCGCAAAGGCGGGAATCAAGCTATTTGCCACCGGCGGCATCGGCGGCGTACACCGCGGCGTGGCCGAGTCATTCGATATTTCGCAGGATTTAGTGGCGCTTGGCAGGCATGGAATTGCTGTCATCTGCAGCGGCGCTAAATCCATCCTGGATTTGCCGAAGACCCTGGAAGTTCTTGAAAGTCAGGGCGTTCCGGTGATCGGCTACGGAACCAACCGCTTCCCCGCTTTCTATGCGCGCGACAGCGGTCTGACCCTGGAACAGCGTGTTGATGGGCCAGAAGAGGCGGCGCGGATGCTGCTCAGTCATCGTGAATTGGACCTCCATAGCAGCATGGTGATAGCTAACCCGATTGCCGAGGAATTCGCCATACCGTGGTCGGAACTTGAAGGATGGACCGCGCAAGCCGAAGAGGCGGCGGCAGCCGACCAGGTAAACGGAAAAGCGATTACACCCTATCTCCTGAAACATATCGGCGCGTTGAGCGCCGGCCGCGCACTGGCGGCAAACCAGGCGCTGGCAACCGCAAACGCGGTGCTGGCAGGGCAAATCGCGGTGGCGCTGGCGCGTTTTTCCGTACAACAAAACAACGCACCGAAAGGATCTTAAGATGGCGCCGCGAATAACCCTTCCCCTCACGCTCAACAGCCGCGGCGCACGCGAGCCAATCTCGGTTGCGGTCGAACAGGCGGTCATCGCCGGTTGGACCGGGCGTGATACGGCAAAAATGGAAGAGCATATTCAAGAATTAGAAAAACTCGGCGTCACTCGCCCTGCCGCGACGCCACTGTTTTACCGCGTCGCCGCGGCTCGCCTGACATTGGCAGATGCCATCGAAGCCAGCGGCGAGCAATCGAGCGGCGAGGTCGAGTTTGTGCTCGTGCAAGACGCCAACGCCCTTTATGTCGGCGTTGGCTCCGATCACACCGACCGCGAAGTCGAAACTTACGGCGTCACGGTTTCCAAACAAATGTGCGACAAGCCGATTTCGAGCGACGTGTGGCCTTATGCCGAAATCGCCGACCATTGGGACGAACTGGTGATACGGTCGTGGGCGATATCGAGCGGCGCACGGCGGCTCTACCAGGAAGGCAGCGTCGCCGCGATGCGCGCGCCGGACGATCTTATTGAGCGCTACACTGACGGCCAGGCGCTGGCCCCGGGCACCGTGATGTTCGGCGGCACCCTGCCGGCAATCGGTGGCGTCGCGCCGGCCGTGCGCTTCGAGTTTGAACTCGTTGATCCGGTTCTCGACCGTCGTATTTCGCACGGCTACGATATTATTGAGTTGCCGATCGCCGGGTGAAGCTTATCTAGCTTTAGCAAACGTGTCGTCGCAGGTGATTCCACCTGCTCGGAAATTGCCCTATTCCGCCGCCGCTGCCTTACCGCTGGCGCGCTCGATGCGGGAGATCATGTCATCGACCGGGATAACATTGGCGAACGCGAGGCCGAGGGTGGTGTGCACGGCGCGCTTGATTTCTTCCACCGTGAG
>Ga0114999_10009896_pt1 | contig 10376 bp, 8 predicted proteins | sample ArcticOcean_MG_C_3_FD_89820 | JGI IMG/M metagenome (GOLD analysis project Ga0114999, IMG submission 89820) | Marine microbial communities from western Arctic Ocean - ArcticOcean_MG_CB8_126 | ecosystem: Environmental > Aquatic > Marine > Oceanic | place: Arctic Ocean: Canada Basin | collected... | reverse complement strand
CGCTCGGCAGTGAACTGAACGAGATACAGGAACTGTCGTCGCTGGCCGAAGCCGATATTAGGGAGGCGAGCGACGCGCTGTTCGTAGCTGCCCAACCCGTAGAAGTGGACACCGTCGCGCTCGTCACCGCCGCAGCCGCCATGGGCGCTGCCTGCGCCGAGGCGGGCCACTCGCCGTAGCCCGGCTCTTTCCCTGTCCCGTCGCTTGGGGGCGAGCGGGGAACAAATCTGGCGCACCGGTCGTCTAGTTGTTAGTGGCCGGGCTGGACCCGACCCCAAGGCGAGGTGCGCGATGAGATGGAACGAAGTAGGAAAACTCCCCCTGGCTGGACTGCGACGCTCGTCGCACACCCTGACGCGACGTTACTGCCCCTGCGGCTGCGGCAAATTCCGCATGGTGCGGGGCTAGCCCGCCGGAATAATCGGCAGCAGTATGTGCGATGCGTGAGTCGCGTCGTGCATAACGGTCTGGCGGGCCGCTCGTAGCTGGGCGTCTACTCCCCATTTATTGCCCGTGTTCGGGTTGCGGTCGAAGCGCGGGAAGTTGGACGAGCTAATGTCTACCCGGACCCGGTGCCCCGCCTTGAACACGTTGGACGTGGGCCACAGGTCGATGGTGAATTCGTAGGTTTCCCCAGGGTTCAGCAACTTCTGCTCAGAAGTCCCCTCACGATAGCGGCCCCGGATTATGCCGTCGCACAGGTTGAGTGCGTGACCGTCGGGGTGCACGTCGACCAGCTTGGCGGTGAAGTCGGTGTCGCGCCCGTCGGTGGCGGCGTGCAGCTTGACCACGACCGGGCCGGTCACTTCCATGTCTTGTTCCAGTGGCTCAGATGTGTACACGAGTACGTCGGAACGGGCCTCGACTTCGCGCTGGTCGTAGGCGCCCCACTCCACGACCTCCGGGTTGCAGCAGTTGCACCCGCCCTTGGTGGGCGTGGGGAACATGGGGTCGTAGGTGTAGTTGTCTTCGCCTGCACTCGCCGATGACTCAGTCCCGGACCCGGCGGGCGACAACAGCCCGTCACCCATCGCCGAGTTCGCGCTGCCCCCAGAGTGGAAGTACCAGGGCGTGAACTCGGTGCGGGCCAGGGGCCACTCGTTTTCGTTTCGCCACTCGTTGCTGCCCATGATGAACAGCTTCAGTGGCGGCTCAGCGTCGGCGCCGTTCTCCTCGCCCCTGAGCCAGCGGGTGAACCAGGCCAGTTCGGCGGTGAGCAGGTCTTGTGTCGAGTCCATACCGAAGTCTGTGTCACCGGCGTAGGACAGGCCGCCCGCCTGGTGTATCCAGGGTCCGACGATGGCCCGCTGGTTGTTGCGGGCAAGCTCGGTGCCGCCGCCGTTTTTCATGCCGACGAAGTTGTTGAACGTACCGGCGGTGAAGAAGTCGTACCAGCCCCCGATCTGCATGATGGGGATGCCGATGTCGCCGTAGCGTTCTTTTATGGCGAGGAACTTCCAGTATTCGTCGTAGTCGGGGTGGTCGCACCACTCGCGGTAGTAGGCGATGTCCTTGCCGGACAGCTCGGGCAGGTCGCGGATGGGAAGGGTGTGGAAGACGCGCGTCCAGTCGTAAATGCCGATGTCCTGCATGGTTCGGCCGTCCATGAAGAATGACCAAAGCGCTGCCCAGCCCAGCTGGAAGGCACCGCCCTGGTACTGGGGCGACTCGTGCAGGCTGTCGCCGATGACGCGCGGGACGATAGTCTTGAGGTACTTAGAACCCATAGACGCGGCCTGCCACTGCACGTTGCCCACGTACGAGGGGCCGTGCATGCCGATGTTGTCGTCGCACCAGTCCTGGCTGCCGATCCATTCGACGGTGTCGAAGCCGTCGTTGTATTCGTTCACCCAGGGCGTGAACTCGCCGTCGGAGTCGAAGCGGCCGCGCACGTCCTGTGCTGCGACCACGAAGCCGTGCTGGGCGAAGAAGGTGGCGCTCTCGGTCACGAGCGCGGGCATCTGGTTGTTGTATGGCGTGCGAATTAGGATGACCGGCCAGGGGCCTCCTCCTAATGGGAAGTAGACGTCCAGCGACAGGCGGGTGCCGTCTCGCATGGGCACCTTCATGTCGTACTCGACGCGTAGTCCTGCTGTTTTAAAAACGCTAGTCATGATGATTCTCCGCTCACTTCGTTCGCTCTAAACACTCTTCGACCTTCCGGCCTCATCGTTGCTCCGCGCGGGCTCTGCCCGGCTCGTCCGGGCTTCTTCGGCTCATTGCCTCATCGCTTCGGCAATCTACCGTTAGCCCGCATAAATGCCGCCGTCGATTATTAGCTCGGTGCCGGTTATGTAGTCGGAGTCGTCGGATGCCAGGAACAGTGCGCCTTTGGCGATGTCCATCGGCGTGCCCATGCGGCCCAGCGGCACCCGCCCGAGGGCCTGCATGAGGAAGTCCTCGGAGTAGGCTTCGTTGATCATGACAGTGTCGATGGCTCCGGGGTGGATGGAGTTGACCCGGATCTGGTCGGAGCCGTACTCCACGGCAGCCACCTTGGTGTGGATGCGCGAGGCCCCCTTGGACGCGTGGTAAGCGGCGGCCCAGGGCATGGCCTTCATGGCTGACAGCGAGGAGATGTTCACTATGGAACCGCCACCGGCCTTGCGCATTTCAGGCACGACGGCCTTGGTGCCGAGAACCACTCCCCACATGTTTATGTCCATTACCCGGTCCCACTGTGCCTTCGTCACGTCCTCCGTGGTTTCGAGGGCGAGTATGCCCGCGTTGTTTACCAGTATGTCGAGACGCCCGTAGCGGTCGACCGCGGTGCGAACGGCGGCGGCCCAGTCGTCTTCGCTGGTGACGTCCAGTCGGACGAAGGTGGCGGTGTGGCCAGCTTCGACGATGCGGGCCTCGACGGCCTTGCCTTCGTCTTCGAGGATGTCGCCGAATACGACCGACGCGCCTTCGCGGGCGAATAGCTCGGCCTCGGCGGCGCCCTGCCCGCGGGCGGCACCGGTAATGATGGCGACCTTGCCTGCGAGTCTCTCTCCGCTCACAGGGTTCGCTCTCTGTGTTCTTCGGCCTTCGGCCTCATCGCTTCCTCCGCGCGGGCTTCGCCCGGCTCGTCATGGCTTCCGTGATTTGCTGTCAATTCAAATCTTCGAGCATCGGTAGAACCTCGTTGGCTAGTAGCTCGGTTGAGCGGAGCCACTTGTCTTTGGGCTTCCACTCGTGGTGCATGGCCATGAGTACGCCGAAGCCGCCGACCTTTTCGTAGATTGACCGCACTTTGTTGGCCACGTCTTCGGGCGAGCCGACCATCCAGATGTTGTCGACCATGTACTCGAGTGTCACCTCTTCGTCGGGCATGTCAGGGTCCGCCTTGACGAGATCGAGGTAGTTGTACTTGCTCAACACCGGATACAGGTAGCCGTGGAAGTCGCGCGACAGCACGCCGTCGGGGTCGAGGGCGTCGGCCCGCGCTTCTTCTGTGGTCGGAGCGATGTAGATGTCGCGGGCGATGCGCCACCGTTTCCTGTCTGGCGTCAGGCCAGTCTTCGCTGCGCCCTCCGCCACCGCGTCCCAGTGCGTCACTAGCGTGCGCGACGGGGCGTGGTTAATGCTCATCGGTATCCAGCCTTTACGCCCGGCTGTCACCAGCGTGCCGGACTTTTCGGAAAGACCGGCGACGGCCACGGGAGGGTGGGGCTTTTGGTACGGCGTCAGGTGCACCCCAAAGCCAAGCTCTTCGTTGGGCTCGGGTATGTGGAATGTCCAGAACTCGTTGCTGTAGTCGCCCGGAGGGAGGCCTTCCCAGATGCCGATTACCGCGTCGATGGCCAACTGGGTGTACTTACGATGCGCACCGTTGTCGGCGTCTACGCCGAACGCTATGGAGTCGGGCGGCGACGCGCCTGGTCCGATGCCCCACATGAAGCGCCCCTTGGCCATGTGGTCCAGCTGGGCTATGCGATGAGCAAGCTGGAACGGGTTGTGGTTGGGCAGACAGGACACCCCTGTACCAAGCACTATGTTTTTGGTCTGGGCGAGGGCCATGGCAATAAAAAGGTCAGGGGACGGTATTGGCTCCCAGGCCATGGTGTAGTGCTCGCCTATCCAGGCCTCGGCGAAGCCCAGCCGGTCCAACTCGACGACCTGCTCGAGGTCGCCGTGAATGTTCTCGGTAAAGTCCGAGCCCGGCGGGTGTAGCGGCATGGCGAAGTAGCCGAGCTTCATCGGTTAAGTTCCTGCTGTAACGCAAGCAACGTATGAGCGAGGGAGGAAAAACGGAAAGAAGAGGAGAAGTCATACATGTCGAGGAAGGCTATCGGCGGTTGTAGCCCCAGTCAATAGGGGGAATGTGACGAGTGCGGGACCGTTTTCGCCAACGGCCGCATCAAAACGATTGCATGACTTTCATTGGAGACCCCAGATGCGAGTGAAGAGGTGGATGCCGGTGGCCGGGCTGCTGGTGGGATTGGCCGCTGCGGCATGCTCGGGTTCGGGCGACGCCGTGACGGTCGAGGCCCCGCCGACGCCGACTCTGACAGAGAGCTTCGAGGCGGCCCAGGGCTTCGCGCTGGGCATGATGGTCGGCGCCATGACGCTGGGCTCGGGCTCGACACACCTGCTGCGTTCGATATTCGTGGACAACTGGGAGGCGGCGATCATCGGCTCCAGCATCCTCGCCGTCATCGGCGGACTCATGCTGCCGCTACTCGTTTCGGACGGCCCGCACGACACGAAGGGTGCGAAGTTCAACCCTCGCTACTTGCTGGTGCTGTTCACAAATCGCGGCCTGCGGCTGACCCTGGTCGGCTACTTGGGCCACATGTGGGAGCTGTACGCGCTGTGGGCGTGGGTGGGGGCGTTCATGCTGGCAGTGGTGGGCCCCCGGCCTCTAATCGGCGACGGACTGGGGCTGGCGGCACTGGTGGCGTTCCTCGTCTTTGTTGCGGGCGCGGTCGGGAGCGTGGTCGCCGGGCTGGGCTCGGACCGCTACGGCAGAACGCTGGCGACCATTGTGCCCATGGTCATAAGCGGGAGCATCGCGTTCTTCATAGGTTTCATACCGTTCGAAATGACGGTGCTTATCGTGTTGATTTCGATGGTCTGGGGCGCGGCGGTGATTGCCGACTCGGCCCAGTTCTCCACAGCCGTCACCGAGCTTGCCGAACCGGAGTGCCGGGGCACCATTCTCACTTTTCAGACCGGCCAGGGATTCGCTTTGACGGTAATGAGCATTCGGCTTGTTCCCTGGCTGGTGGACGGCCCCGGCTGGGGGGGTGGCCTTCGCTGTGCTGAGCATCGGTCCCGTCATCGGCACAGTGGCCATGCTGCGCCTGCGGTCGCTGCCGGAAGCAAAGCAACTGGCAGGGGGCCGACGCTAGGGGTACTGGCCGCCAAATTGCGGTAACATCGGCGTCATCTGGTACTGGCCAATTCGAGGCAAATGGGGGAGACGCTGCGATGCTTGACCTGATCATTCGCGGGGGGACTGCCGTTACACCCGTGGGAGCCCATGCGGTGGACGTCGGCATTGCCGGTGAGGCGATCGCCGTGCTCGGGTCACCGGGCTCGTTGCCGGGAGATGCGACGCGGGTCATCGACGCGAGCGGGAAGTTCGTGCTGCCCGGCGGTATTGAGCCTCACGCCCACATCGGAATTCCCGTACAGGAGCGCTGGGCCGGTCGGCCTGGAGTGTGGACTCAGCCACCCGAAGCCGGGACACGCGCGGCGGCTTTCGGTGGGGTTACGACGGTCGTGGACTTCTCCGGCGAGCTGCGCCTTTCACCCGAAGACACCGGCCCGGAAGACCCCATCATGGCCCAGCACGAGGCCAGGGTGACCGAGTTCGCCGGTCACTCCCACACCGACTTCACGTTCCACCACATTCTGTCGGGCGAGGTCGCGCCCGAGATTGTTGCCGAGATCCCCGAAGCGGTAGAAGCGGGCGTGGCCAGCTTCAAGATTTTCACGACGTTCGGCGCGGCCCGCGTGCCATACGGGCACCTGGCCTCGATATTCGAAACCGTCGGCAAAGCGGGCGGCATTATGGCTGTGCACGCCGAGGACGACGACATCGTCACCTACATGGAGGCGAAGCTAAAGCGCGAGGGACGCGACCAGGGGCACAACCTGCATCTCGTACACAACAACATGTCTGAAGACCTGGCGTTTCGCAAAGTCATTCGGCTGGCCCAGCACACCGGCACTGGCATCTACTTCGTGCACACCACCGCCAAGGAAGGGGTGCGGGCCATCGCCGAGGCGAGAGAGCACGGCCAGCCGATTTATGGCGAGGCGCTGCACAACTATTTGGAGTTCACGGCCGACCATTACAAAGAGCCAGAAGGTACGAAAATTCACACCTACCCGGCCATAAAGTTCGCCGACGACCGGGATGCCCTGCAAGAGGGGCTGGCCGACGGCTCGCTGTCCACAACCGCGACCGACGATTACACGACCTACAAGGACGTGAAGCTGTCCGGCAACACAGTGGAGACGGTGTGCGGCGGCCACAACGGCATCGAGACCCGGCTGGCGGTCACCTACGCCAAGCTTGGGGCCACCGGCCGCGTGTCGCTGGAGCGCTTCGCCGACATAACGTCCACGAACGCCGCGAAGATACTTGGCCTCTACCCCCGCAAGGGCGCGGTCGCGGTGGGTAGCGACGCTGACATCGTCATCTTCGACCCGGAAGACACCAGGACCCTGACGCTGGACGGACTGCACTCCGACTCGGACTACTCCATATGGGAGGGGTTCGAGTGCAAAGGCTACCCGGTAACGACCATTCTCCGCGGCAAGGTAGTAGTAGAAAACGGCAAGCTGATCGGCAGCCCGTCAGACGGCCGCTGGGTGTCCCGCAAGGTAGCGCCCGAAGTTCTGGCACACCCCGTGTGCTAGTGAGGGTCCGTTAGCCCAGAGCAGCCTTTATCAGCCCGGCAATGCGGGCCTGCTCGGCGGGGATGTCGGCGGGCTCGACTGGCACAGGCAGGGCCGCGAGGGCCTCGTGAACGACGCCCGTAAGCACTGCCTCTTCGGCAGGCGACAGGTCCCAGCGCTCGACCGCGTCTTCGGGGCTCCACAGCGCGACCTGCCGGAAGCCGTAGTCGGCAATGGCCTGGTTGGCTATCTCGATGAGTTTGTCCATGGTTACGTCCCTAGTACCCTCTTGGTATTGGGCTTAATATTGGGCCCCGGCGATCTGTCCGCCGTCCACGATCAGGTTTTCGCCGCTTACGTAAGACGCCTCGTCTGAGGCGAGGAACAGCAGCGCGTTGGTTATCTCCTCCGGCTGGCCCAGGCGACCCATCGGGTGGTTCCTCCGGGTTTTTTCGAACTGCGCATTGCTCTGAGCGCTGCCCCGGAACTGGGGTGTGTCCACCGGGCCGGGCGACACGGTGTTCACTCGTATGCCGTGAGGCGTGTACTGCTCCGACGCCATGGTGGTCAGGTGGATGACGCCAGCCTTGGTCACGCCGTAAGCGGTGGATTGGCCGGTGCCCTGGATGCCGGAACCGGATGCGATGTTGACGATGGACCCGCCGCCGCTGTTGAGCATGGCCCGGATGCCGTACTTGCAGCACAGGAACACGCCCTTGAGGTTGACGGACATCATCATGTCCCAGTCGCGCTCGGAGTGTTCGGCGATGGGCGGAGTGACTATGAGGATGGCCGCGGCGTTGATGAGTATGTCCAACTGTCCGTAGTTCGTCACGGCCGTCTCAACCATCGCCTCGACCTGGTCAGCTTTCGACGTGTCCACTTGTGCCAGCATGGCTTCACCCCCGGCGGCCGAGATGGCTGCGAGGGTCTGTTCGGCACCGGGTCGGTTGCGGTCGGCGGCCACGACTTTCGCGCCCTCGTGTGCGAAGCGGAGCGCAGTAGTTCGGCCGATGCCAGAGGCGGCACCGGTGACGATGGCGACTTTGCCTTCTAGTCTTTTGGGCATTAAAACGCCAGCGCTCGCGCCGGGTTGGCTACGAGGATCCCGTTAATGTCTGCGCCTGAAAAGCCGCGCGCCCTCATACGAGGCACGATGCTGTCGATAATGTGGTCGAAGCCCTTGCCGCCGTACTTCGCTCGCTGCGCCTTAATGCACACGTCGTGGCCAATGACGATCTGGTCTCCAAAGCCTTCAGCCATCATGTATTCGAGCGTTTCGAGGCGCTGGGCGTCGCTGGACATGCGGATGTGGTCGAGGTTGCCGCCGCCGATGCTGGTGTCTTCCAGCCCGAAGGTGTCCCACTCCATGTAGCACCCAGACTGGCCCAGTTCCCGTAGCCAGCCGCTGTCCACGGCGAACACGTCGAGGTGGCCCATGATGACGCGTTTGGGGTCGGCTCCCGCTTCCACGAGTGTATCGAGAATGTGCGGGGGAGAGTCGGGGTGGAAACCGGGGTGGATGAGAATGGCCGCGCCCGTCTCGACGGAAGCTTTTGCCGAGGCTCGCAGTACCTTAAGGGTGGTCTCGGTTGTAGGCCAGAAGTTGCCCACCTCGCCGATGACCCCGGCCCGGACGCCGGTATCGCCGACGCCGACGGTGAGGTCGCGCACTATCTCGGCCGCCAGGCCTTCTTCGCTGCGGTCCGCCAGTTCGGGCGGGTAGGAGAGGGGCACGTACCAGCTCGCGCCCATGATGATGTTCAGCCCCGTTGCTCGCGAAATACGAGCGAGCGCAAGCGGGTCGCGGCCAAGGCCGATGTTGGACGTGTCGACCAGGCCACCGCCCCCTGCGTACCTGTATTTACGGATCTCTTCCAGCGCCTCTGACTCGTCGAGCAACCGCAGGTTGTCACGGTTGGTCATGAACCTCTTCAGCAGGCCGCCCAGGCGGTCCATGGTTACCGGCGCGTCGACCCAGGACCGCTCGCTGGCTTCTTCCGGCATTTGGAAGTAATCGATGAGGTCGGTGACTAGGTGTTCGTGGGTCTGGGTGATGCCCAGTTCGCCTGGCTCTATCTGTCCCAGGACGGTCTGAATTTTGCCGGTCAAATTTAGTCTCCTCTCGGCTTCGCCTCGCTCGTCAGGGCGTCTTCGGCTCTTGGCCTCATCGCTTTGGCGATTCACTTTTCGCGCCCTGTGTTGGCGCTACAGGATTCTAGAGGATTGGGGCGCGGTTGGTGTGGCCGCGTGCTAATCTTTAGCTATTAGGAATTGGACCTTGGGGCCAACGGCCCGAGGTCTTTTTTGTATTCAGGGCACTTCGAGACTTTATAAAGGCAATGATCCCCGCCGACTCGACGCGTCCTACTGCTCCCACTGGCCAGCCCCGTCCCACAGGCCGGGCTCGCTTTACTACCCGGCAACTTAGCAAGCGCCAGGCGCTCAAGTGGACTGTCTTTTTCGTCCTGGCACCGGGTATATTCGCGTCTCTGATGGACGAGATCGGCGTGTTCCAGGCGCTGCCGAGAATAGCCGACGGCTTCGGCTCGACCATTCCCCAGGTCCAGTGGGTGGTGCTGGCCTACGTACTCACTATTGGCGCGCTCATGGTGCCGATGGGCAGGCTGTCAGACATTGTCGGGCGGCGGCGCGTGTACATGGCCGGACTGGCCGTCTTCGCGCTGGGTGGTTTGCTGGCCGGATTGGCCCCTAGCCTCACGGCGCTCATCCTGTTCAAAGTCCTCCAGGGTGTGGGCGGGGCGATGATTCAGGCTACGGCCATGGCGCTGGTGGCGGGGGCGTTTCCTGCACGCGAGCGAGGCCGAGCGATTGGTCTGTTCATGCTGGTTGCAGGAGCTGGCGGCGCACTCGGACCCATAGCCGGTGGTGCGGCGGTTACCTACCTGGGCTGGCGATGGATGTTTTTCATGAGCGTGCCGTTGGTTGTCGGTGCGCTTGCGCTGGCGGCGATCGCGCTTCCCCGGCACAAGCGAAAGATCCAGGGCGTTCGGGAGCCGTTCGACTGGGCAGGTGCACTGCTGGCAACGATGACGCTGGTGGTGTTTCTGCTCGTCATGTCCAACGGTAGCCAGTGGGGCTGGACGGCGGCACGGTCGCTGGCTGGCTTCGCCGTAGCGGGCGTTGCGCTGGTGGCTCTGGTTGCGTGGCAACGGCGAGCGCGCTGGCCTCTCATTCCCCCGGAGCTTTTCCGAAAGTCGGTCTTCACTCGTGGCGTCGTGCTGACTCTATTGATCATAGTGGGCAACACGCCTGCGTTCTTTCTTATGCCGTTCTTGTTACAGGGCGTCATGCACCGATCCCCGCTGGCTGCCGGGCTGGTAATGTCCTGCGCCGCTGTGGCGGCTACGGCAACTGGCATGACGGCGGGATATTTGAGCGACCGGCACGACTGGCGCATCTTCGTGGTGGCCGGGACCGCCGCCATTATCGCGGTCCTGATAGGCGTGTCGTTTGTGGGAGAGACGACGCCACTGTGGATATTGGTCGTGCTGATGTTCGGGCTGGGGCTGGGGGTCGGG
>Ga0114999_10009895_pt1 | contig 10376 bp, 12 predicted proteins | sample ArcticOcean_MG_C_3_FD_89820 | JGI IMG/M metagenome (GOLD analysis project Ga0114999, IMG submission 89820) | Marine microbial communities from western Arctic Ocean - ArcticOcean_MG_CB8_126 | ecosystem: Environmental > Aquatic > Marine > Oceanic | place: Arctic Ocean: Canada Basin | collected... | reverse complement strand
TGCGAAGATTTTTGAGTATGCCTGCCATGAAGGCAATCAAGCCGTGGGCAACATTCTGCGTGGCGCTAGGGTGCAGGAGTCGGAAGCCGACTAAATGAACGGTCCGCTGTCGCTCCTACACAGCGGCTCCTACAGCCTTAGTATTACAATGTCGCCATGACACGTTTGATATCCGCGCCGCGTAAATCCTGCTTGGTAGATACAAACGCAGGACCGTCTAGCGCGGCGAGTGCTTGGGCTTTCTCAAGGGCCTGGGCCATCAATTGCTCGGAATCGACCGCCTCATCGAGAAAACCAGGTCCGACCGCTTGCTCGGGCGTATACATGGTGGCGTTGATGGCCGAGTTTGAAATGTGCTGAGGCGCGATTCGCGCGTTCGTGAGCATTAGTGCAAAGGGCGGCAAGGTCATTCCAATCGCCACTTCGTTCAGCCCAATCTTGAAATCGCCGATGGCGCCAAATCTGTAGTCCGCCGTGAGGAGAAGGAACGCGCCGAGTGCAACACCGTGACCAGACGTCACCATAACAAGTGGCTTTGGCAAGCCGTAGAGCCGCATCAGTAAACGCCCGCCTGCAGTGACCATGGATTTGGCCGCTTCGGCATCTCCCGAGCGGATAACCGCTAGGTCGAAACCGCCCGACAGTAAACCTGGCCGCCCGGTGATGAGCACCGATTTTGCATCGCGCTGGGCTTGATCAAGCGCTGCGTGGACAGCCTCAATCATGGTCTCATTCATTGCGTTGGCTTTGCCGTCGTCCATAGTGATGAGAGCGACGTCACCTTGTTGTTCATAGCTTACTAAAGACATCTGATGTTTATGGTCCTGTTGGTCTGTCGAAGTATTTATAAGCGATTGCGTTGCCGCAGTGCAATAAGAACCGTGGCTTGCGGTTAATCCGCAAGTCACGACCCAAATTGCATAAGCGCGTAGGCCTTATAGCTTCAGTACGCCTGTCCGCAGTAGATGAGCGCACTCCTCGCGCCGTTCGTCGTCCAACGTGATCGCGATTTCATAGAGTTCTTTCGCGATCACGGCCTGCATATTGGCGTCGATCCGCGCTCTTGGCGATAGCGCCTTTTGCAGGTCGTCGACCGATACCTCGGCGCGTAAGAATTCGTCAGCTACCGTGGCGTCCGACTTCTTGCGATCGAGGCTTGCCTGTTCGCGCTCGAGTTTGACCCGCTCAAAGCTCGCCGCGACTTTGCGTCGTTGATTTTCGTCGAGATCCAAGTGGTAACTCAGGTAGCGTAAAGGTCGTCGCACTGCAAAGTTACCGCGCCTTGCGCGGGTTTCGTAGAACGGTCTTTCGCGAGCGTCGTGCGAGCGACTATTTGCATGAGCGTGCGCGTAGCTTTAGTGACGTGACCAATGAGTACAATTAAACATTGCTGATTTCCTCCATTGATGGGGGCATCATCAGGGCTTAAGCCGCCGATGGGTTTTGGTGTGACGGTTTTGCCTGTCACGTGGCCCGCCATTATGCGATCCGGCGGCAAAAGCAAGCGTGGCGTGCACGAATGCGGCATGGGATGCACGCTCTCGGTTGGTTCATCGGATTGCATCGGGTACTCTCGTTGGTTGTTTTTAATGGGAGTGGCAAATGTCACGCATGACTGTCGACTTCGAGGACGGAATCGCTTTACTGAAGTTCAATCATCCTGAAGTTTTGAACGCGATCGGCCGCGAGATGCTCGGTGATTTTCAGGCGGCGATTGCAGCCATCAAGGATCCGGCGAACGGGGCGCGGTGCGTCCTGTTAACCGGCGAAGGGCGTGGTTTTTGTGCCGGTGCGAATTTGCAGGACGATGCGAAACCGACCGGGCCACGGGAGGCCGGTGCGGGTCTGCGTAACACGTATCACCCGATCTTGTTCGAATTGCGCGGCCTGGAAATGCCGATCGTAACAGCAGTCAATGGGGCAGCTGCGGGCGTCGGAATGAGCTTTGCGATTATTGGTGACATTGTGTGTGCGTCGAAGCAGGCATTCTTTTTACAAGCGTTTGCTCGCATCGGTTTGGTACCCGATGGCGGTTCGACGTTCATGCTGCCGCGTATGATCGGTTGGGGTCGCGCAATGGAGCTATCGATGTTGGCTGAGCGCTTAGGGGCAGAGCAAGCCCAAGAGTGGGGGCTCGTCAATCGACTGTTTGACGACAACGAAGCGCTGTTCGTTGGCGCTCGAGAAATTGCCACCAAATTGGCCCGCGGACCGCGCTCGTTAACGTTGATACGCAAGGCCTATTGGAATACTTGGCAAAATTCGTTTGAAGAACAGTTGGAGCTTGAGGCACAACTGCAAAACGAAGCGGGACGCAGCAAAGACAATCAAGAGGGGGTCGCTGCGTTTCTCGAAAAACGCGATGCGCAGTTTACGGGTAAATAGAAGATCTTTTAGTGAGCGTCCCAGATACGCAGTATTTGATGGTGCGCACTTCGCGACCCGGGTCAAAAACCGTAGGCCTCTTGCAATAAGAAGAGGGGGCGGTTTTCCTTCCGTCAGGAGGAAAATCGTCGGAGCAAAGATTGCTTGCGTTAATCGCAGATTGGCGAGATGGCAATTTTGGGACAGAAACTAATAATTAGGAGGATGGGGATGTCGTTAGAAGGAAGGGTTGCTCTAGTTACAGGGGGTAGTCGTGGAGTCGGTAAGGCAATTTCGTTAGCGCTTGCGGCTGATGGGGCAACGGTCGCCGTCAACTATAGGCGCGACGAAGATTCGGCGCGGCAAACGGTTGCTGAGATCGAAGAAGCCGGAGGCAAGGCACAGGCGTACGCTGCTAGCATCGATGATTTTGATCAGGATGCGGAGATGGTTGCGCAGGTTGAGGCTGACTACGGCGCGATAGGAATCTTAGTTAACAATGCAGGTATTGCGAGCCGCGGGCAAAGTGTCGTTGACACTGATCCTGCGGAAATGCGCCGTGTGGTGGCTACCCACGCGTTCGGTCCGCATTATTTGAGCGCTATGGTATTGCCGAAAATGCGTACGCTCGATCGCGGCGACATCGTGATGATATCGAGCGTTGCAACTCGTTCGTTGGGAGGCTACGGCGGGCCGTACAACATGGGTAAAACGGCGATGGAGGCACTTGCATACACGCTTTCGAAAGAAGAGCGTCCGCATGGCATCCGGGTCAATATCGTGGCACCGGGTTTGGTGGATACGGAGATGGGGCAGCGCTTAATTAAGGCGACCCAAGGCGTAGAGGACATACGTACGCTAGATGCCAGCATGCCTTTCGGTCGAGTCTGTCAACCTGAAGACGTAGCCAACGTTGTGTATTACTTGGTATCGGACCAGAACTCATACCTAACGGGTGAGCGGCTTTATTGCGATGGTGGTGGCCCGCTGCCGATGCGATCGTAGTGGTTGTGGATTGAGGGCAATGTTTGCTGGTCGAATCGCGGCTGAAGAGGGTGTCGTAAACACACCCTCTTCAGCACTTTGTCCACTCCGCTGCGCTCCGATCCAGATCCTTGGCCAGATCTTGAGAGGCTGTCGTTAAACGGCAACTTCGGCGGGAAATTGCTTGATTGTCGTGAGGTGTAGGCGTCGCTGGGCAATCGCTCCAATAAAAGATCCCAATGAGCGAGATCGCCAAAGTCGGCTACCGGTTCGCTAGATTGCTCCAAAGAGCGACATCAGGCGCAATAAACGGCGCAAAAAAGACCGCCGCAAGCCTCGGCGGTCGCGTAACGCTGCAAATACCGGTTCCACCATCGCTTTGCGTTGTCGATATCGCAATGCCGCCTTGGGCTGCTCCATCACACGCTGCAGTCCTTGTTTGAGTTCCGGCGCACGCGTGCGCTCAATCAAGCGTTGCTTGCCGTTCGTGCACTGCGACTGCAGCGGACAGCGTCGGCACGCCGTGCCGTATAACGCACGCGCTTGTCCTTGCGATACATCCCCTCGCCTTAAGCCGCTCGCCCGTAGGGCAATCGTAGACATCGCGCGCGCCGTCGTAGCGAAAACGCATCGCGGGCACCCACCGCTTTTCGATGCGCTTCTAACGAGGACGTACCGATAAGAATCTGGCGCGGATCAGGATCAATGAACGAAGGCGGTGACCGACAATCGCTCTCATCAGGCGCCGGTGGCGTACCGCGAAGGTCGTCAAATACGCCGAATTACCGGTCCCGGATGAGCGTCACTACCGGTCGACGAATCTCTGTTTCTGACACTCAAGACTCTCGTGCAGCCGGTTTGCACTGTTTGCCTACATTACGCCGTTTTGCGACACCCTCTGAAGCCGTTCCTACAATTGATGATCTACTCAGCCAGGGCGTTAACGTGCGTATGCACGCTTAACGCCAGCGCCTGCAGGTCGTAACCGCCTTCGAGCACCGATACGACTTTTCCTTTTGCATCCAAATCTGCGGCGCGGCAGATTTGGTTGGTAACCCAACTAAAGTCGTCTTCAGTCAAGTTCAGATTCGCTAATGGGTCGAGCCGATGGGCGTCGAACCCTGCCGAAACCATGATGAGGTCCGGCTGGTGTGTTTGTACCGCAGGCCACCAGTCACGTTCTATTGCATGTCGAAACTCTTCACTTCCATTGCCGGCAGCAAGTGGCGTATTCACAATATTTGGCCGCTCGATATCAAAGTTGCGATTGGGATAAAACGGGTGTTGGAAGCTCGAACAAACAAGCACGCGCGGATCGTCCTTGAAGATGTCGACGGTCCCGTTGCAATGATGGACGTCGAAGTCGAGGATGGCGACCTTCTCGACATCATCGTGCAAAAGTGCGCCTGTCGCGGCAATCGCAATGCTGTTGTATAGGCAAAACCCCATCGCGTCATGTCGCTCGGCATGATGACCCGGTGGGCGCACGGCGCAGAATGCGTGATTCTCCTCATTGTCGAGAACCGCTTGCGTGGCATCGCAGACCGCACCCGCTGCCAATCTTGCCGCATAGAGACTGTCCGCACCCATCCACGTGTCGGGGTCTACGCGCACGACCCCGTCTTCTGGTTGCAGACTCTGCAAAAAGTCGATGTATGACGGAGGATGAACGCGTGCGATTTCGCCGTCGTCAACGGGAACCGCTTGATGTATGGGAATGTCGCGCGCTAGACCGCTGGACTCGAAATAGTCCAACAAGTATCGCAGTCGGTCAGGGCGTTCGGGGTGTCCCGCGGCAACTTCATGGTCGATACAAGCTTCGTGGGTGTAGATCCGCATTAGTCGCCCTCACATTTCTTATCGCGTTAACGGCTCGGTTAAGCCGCTACTCGGGTAAGCAGCGCCTCTGCTAGAAGCTCGGGTTTGAAACCGAATTGCGAGCGCCATGCGCCCTTTGCTTGTCGTGAGTAACAAAGACAAGCTCTCGGGCGTCGTGATCAATATGTCTGGCCGATTGCGCAACAGACGTTGACGCTCGGATTGGTCGGCGTCGCCCGACCGTGTAGCAACCGTCAGGTGTGGAAAATCGTTCTCGCGCTCAAGTGCTTTAAGTGGGTCGAACAGGTTGCGCTGAATATCATTGTTGAGCGCTTTAAGCGGCGAGATATACAGCACTTTCGTGCGCCCTGGCTCGTGTTCGGTTTGTGCGAATTGGCTGAGCGACCACATGAACGCGGTTAAGGTTTTGCCACTGCCAGTGGGTGCAGTAATGAGTGCATGAGCGCCGCTCGCGATTACAGGCCAACTTTCGGCCTGAACTTGAGTGGGTTGGGCGAAATGATTCTCGAACCAAGCCGTGACGCTCGGATGAAATGTGACGTTGGCGTGCATAGGGGGATTACAGCAAAAATACGTTTATGATACTCCTTTTTCGCAGACTGCTTGGAAGGGAGATTGGTGTTGGCTGTCCTCTTGGGCTTGCGCGTGCTCATCGGCATGGGTGCGGCTGTTTTCGTTTGGTTTTCGATGGTCCTTTTGATTGGCGCGCCGGTCTCGATGGTGAGCATTTTGGCCCCGGTTTGGCTCGGCGGTTTGACGGGTGGCGTGGTCTGCTCTCTGTTTTCTTTACGCCAAGGCTTGTCGATGGCAGGGGTCTGCGGCATTTTGCTGATGATCGGGTTCATCTGGGTTCGACATGGCATGTTGGGGATGCCGATGGGGGAAAACACCTTCGTGACTTTGTGGCCTGTTTGGTTTCCACCCTCATTCTATGTTGGCGCCTTCAGCTACATGCAATTCATGAGGCTTAAGATCTAGTGTCCTGTATGGTTAATTCGTGGAATTAGAGCGCGTCTCACAAGCTCTATGTTTGCTAGGTGCGAATCTTTGATTCGGCTAAGCGCAATCGGAGATTGCGCACGCGGCGTCTGCCGGACAGATACGGCTGGCACCTCTCTAAATGCCGCAACGGAGCCTTCAGCGGTGAGAAAGCACAGGGCTTGTGGGGCGCGCCTATCGGGAGGCCCAGATTCGCCAATAACCGCGTTGTGCTCCTTGCTAATGTTCCAACATAAGCAAGGGCAACACGGCCGCAAGCTTCGATTGCGGTACGGAAAGCTCCGCTCTCCGCCCTTGTCTATTGACGAATCTGGGCACTCTGTAGTTCAACGAATTAACCATACAGGACACTAGCAATGCAGGAACTGTTTGAAACCGGGCAGCGCATTTTTGTCGCAGGCAGTAGTAACGAACCGACTGCGCTATTGCAGGCGATGGGGCAGTTCGCACTTCCTGAACGATTGCAGTTCATTCAGTTTCCGCTGCCGGGCTTCAACAACACCGATTTTACCCAGCTCAACGCCAGTGTTGAGCAGATAACGTTCTTCATGACGCCGGCTTTACGCGGTGCCGATCCCGCACGATTGCATTACTTGCCGATGCAGATGCGTGCGGTGTACGACTATTTGTCGCACGACATTGATGTGGTGTTGTTGCAGGTCGCACGGGATAGGGACGGCGTACTAAGGATTGGGCCCAACGTCGATTTCATCGATGCGGCTTTGCATAGCGCCACTGTCGTAATCGCGGAAATGAATGAAGGGATCGTAGCCCCGGCAGGGTGTCCACGCATCAACGAAGCGCGCATCGATCACATATTCCCATCATCGCGCGCCCTGCATGAAATGCAGCCACCGAAGATCGACCCGGCGGCAGCAGCAATCGGCAAACTTGTGGCAGAGCTAATACAGGATGGAGATTGTCTGCAGACCGGGATTGGGGCGATACCGGCTGCGATCCTAAACATGCTCGGGCAGAAAAACGATTTGGGCATGCATGGGGGGCTGATCGATGACGGCGGCATGGCGCTCATCGAAGCAGGGGTGCTCAACGGCCGTATGAAAGCTTTCGATACCGGGATACATACAGTGGGTATGGCGCTCGGGACGCAACGGCTCATGGAATGGCTAGTCGAACGTCCGGATGTGGTATTTCGCGGTGCAAATCACACGCATGAGGTGTCTGCAATTAGTCGATTAGATAACTTCGTATCGGTGAACTCTGCCGTGGAGATAGATCTATTTGGTCAGGTGAATGCCGAGTTTGCCGGAGGCAGGCAGATTTCCGGTACGGGCGGCTCGGTTGATTTCATGCGCGCCGCGAAAGCCTCCAAAGGTGGGCGCTCAATCGTTGCAATGAACGCAACCGCGCGTGACGGCGCCGTGTCGCGCATTGTTTCCAAAGTGGAGATGGTGACGGCGCTGCGAACAGATGTGGACATCGTCGTCACGGAGTTTGGCGTTGCAGACATTAAGCACCTTCCGAATCAAGCGCGCGCCGCCGCGTTGATTGAGATCGCCGCACCGCAGTTTCGAGACGCGCTCAGAGAACCCTAGTAGGAGCGGCTGAAGAGGGTGTCGCAAAACACCCTCTTCAGCACTTTTTCCCGCGTTTCGCGCCCTCGCGCCTCCGCTGCGCTCCGCCCTCGCACATCCACGTGCTCATTTGGCCCACAATCAACCACTTAGCAGTGGTCGATTTTGCTTGGCCATCCCTGGCCAGAACGCAGAGGCTGTTGTAAAACAGCCTCTTCTACTGCGACTCATGATTTGACGACGACCTGTTCGCAAAATCGCATTTGTATAATCGCATGCTGACTCACCCCACGATTGATGTGCGGTCTATTTCACAGTTTTGCATTGCCAATCGGACGGATTGGTCCGGGCTTATTTAGAATAGCGGCATGGACTGGAGAACAAGGACACCTCACGCCATGGACTATGTTGGTATCGATCCAGCAGTTGGCCTCGAAGGCTCGAGCTGTAAGCACATTTCACGCCTACCTTACAGCGACCTTCTACATCGCGTCATGGATGACGTGCAGATTCTCTGTGATGGCTGCGGTCTTACCATGTTGCATGATTGGATAACGGTGAACGTCGTGCAGAACATCATTCGCAAGCGTATGAAGCAAGCCAACGACGATAAAGCCAGTGAGACCGCACTTGGCTAGTCGGAGGCTAGTCGGAGGTCAGTGTCGAGAGTATAAACGCGTACTCCTCGGCAACTTCGTATAACGCATCAAATCGACCCGATTTTCCACCGTGACCAGCGCCCATGTTGGTCTTCAGCAGAAGTACATTTTTGTCAGTCTTCCAATGTCGCAACTTGGCGACCCATTTCGCGGGCTCCCAATACGTAACCCGGGGGTCCTTCAACCCTGCCGTGACCATCATCGGCGGATAGTCTTGCGCCGCCACTTGATCGTACGGTGAGTAGGAGCGGATCAGGTTGAACGCTTCTGAATCGATAATTGGGTTACCCCATTCCGGCCACTCGATCGGTGTTAGCGGTAGCTCATCGTTGAGCATGGTGGTTAACACATCGACAAAAGGCACGTGAGCGACGACTGCGCCCCATAGGCCTGACGCTTGATTGGCGACCGCGCCCATTAATTCGCCGCCAGCACTGCCGCCTGCAATGGCGATTCGCCCCTCGGTCGCGATTGTTTTTTCGACCAGGGAACGGGCGCAATCGACGAAATCGTTGAATGTATTCGTGCGCTTCGCGAGTTTGCCTTGCGTGTACCAGTGATAGCCTAAATCGTCACCGCCACGTATATGCGCGATCGCGTAGATGAAGCCACGCTGCAAGAGTGAAATACGCGACGCTGAGAAGGCGGGTGGTACGGCGTAGCCATACGCACCGTACGCATATTGATATACCGGTGCACTGCCATCTAGCGGCGTGTCTTCGTGGTACACCAAACTAATGGGGATCGTCGCGCCGTCCCGCGCCGTTGCGCTCAAGCGCTCGGTTCGAAATTTACTGGCATCGTAACCGCTGGGGATTTCCTGCACTTTCAACGTCGTAAACGTGCGCGCTCGCAGGTCGTAGTCGAATATCGTGTTGGGCGTCACCATCGATGTGTACGCGAGGCGAAGTCGATGGGTGTCGCAGTTGGCGTTGGTTGCAAAGTCGATGGAATAGGACGCTTCGCTGAAAGCCACGGTGTGGTGTGAACCATTAGCGTCGGTGACCCACACCTGATCGAGCCCGCCGTCGCGGCCAGCGACGATCAGGTAGTCGCGTAGTGGCAGGTGGTCGGTAACGTAAGTGGTCTCGTTGCCCTCAAACAGTAGTTGCCAATTGTCCGTTGCAGGGTTCGCTACTGGAACCACAAAAATATCGAAGTTGTCATGGCGTAAGTTGCTGCGAATGAGGAAGTCCTCGCCGCGATGGTCGACGTGGTACTCGTGGTCTACAGACCTTGCGCTGATCAGTGCGGGCGGTACGGCGAGGTCTGCGCGTGGCAAGAAATAAGTTTCGTTGGTGATGTGGTCACCAGTGGAGATGAAAACGTAGTCTTCGGATTGACTCACGTCGATGCCGACGAAAAAGGCTTCGTCCGTTTCCTCGTATACGGTGCGGTCGGCTGCGGGTTGTTCTAATTGCCGATGCAATACCTTAAATGGACGCCACTGTTCGTTAACGATGACATAGAAAAATTCATCGCTCGCCGCGTTCCACACCGGTGTGCCGAGAGTCGATTCGATGGGTGGTGAGAGCGCTTGCCGCGAAATCGCGTCGATCACTTCGAGGGTATAACGCTCGCTGCCATCGGTGTCGGTGCTGTAGGCGAGTTTCGCGCCATCTGGGCTTACGCTCAGTGCGCCCAAACTGAAATAGTCGTGCCCTTGGGCGAGTTGCGTTTCATCGAGCAGCACCTGCCAGCTAGTTGGCTCATCGATGGGGGATCGATACCAGGTCCGGTATTGCGCGCCCTTGTTGAAACGCCATTGGTAGATGAACCCGTTTTTTTCATAGGGTACGCTTTCGTCTTCTTCGGGCTGACGCGCTTTGAGTTCGCTGAAAATCTCGTCGACCAAGCCCTGGTGAGGCGTCATGTGGGCCGCAAAGTAGGCGTTTTCGTCCTTGAGGTAGGCGAGGACGTCCGGGTCATTTACGTCTGGATAGGCGGGGTCCTTCAACCAAGCATAGGGATCGTCCACGGTGATGCCGTGGCAGCT
>Ga0114999_10009891_pt1 | contig 10380 bp, 7 predicted proteins | sample ArcticOcean_MG_C_3_FD_89820 | JGI IMG/M metagenome (GOLD analysis project Ga0114999, IMG submission 89820) | Marine microbial communities from western Arctic Ocean - ArcticOcean_MG_CB8_126 | ecosystem: Environmental > Aquatic > Marine > Oceanic | place: Arctic Ocean: Canada Basin | collected... | reverse complement strand
TGGTCCTGGGTGTGACGGTCTTAACGTCTTTGGGGGAGGATGACCTTCACGGCGTTGGTGTGGCCGGGACGACGTTGGATCAGGTCACGCGGTTGGCCACTTTGGCGCAAGAGAGTGGGCTGGATGGTGTGGTCTGCTCCGCCAAGGAAGTTGAGGCTTTGCGCGAGGTCTGTGGGCCTCATTTTAAACTCGTCGTGCCTGGGATCCGTCCTGCCTGGGCCTGGACCGACGATCAAAAACGCATTATGACACCGGCAGATGCGGTGTCCGCGGGTGCCGACTACCTGGTGATCGGTCGGCCAATTACCGAGGCTGATGATCCAGCCAAAGCGGCCCAGCGAATTGTTGATGAAATCGAAGCAGACGCATGACGGTCGAAGCAAAAATCTGTGGCCTTCGGACTAAGGACGCGGTGGCAGCTGCTGTAGAGGGCGATGCGCGCTCAATCGGCTTTGTATTTTTTGAACGCTCCCCTAGAAACGTGACCTTGGCAGAGGTACGAGACCTAACAGCTAATATTCCCACAGGAATTATTAAAGTTGGGCTGGTGGTTGATGCTGACGATGATTTTTTAGCAGAAATTTTCAGCGGTGGCTTTTTTGACATGATCCAGTTGCATGGCCACGAAAGTCCAGCCCGGGTCAGGCAAGTTCGCGAACGGTTTGGTTTGCCCGTCATGAAGGTCATCGCCATTGAAGGGCCTGAAGACCTAACCCATGCCAGGGATTACGAAGGCGTCGCTGACCGGCTGATGTTCGATGCCAAGCCCCCCAAGGATGCAACCCGTCCCGGCGGCAATGCCGCGGCGTTTGATTGGCAACATTTGCAGGGTTTGACTTGGCAAAAACCGTGGGTCCTCGCGGGCGGCCTGACGCCTGATAACGTCGCTCGGGCGGTTCGGATCAGCGGCACGGGCGCGGTTGATGTGTCGTCTGGCGTGGAAGACGCGCCGGGGATCAAAAGTATCGCTAAAATCAATGAGTTTCTGAGCGCTGTTGAGAAACTTTAGGGTCGCCAATTCAGGGGCCAAAGCGCGAATTTCATTGTTTTTTCATGCCTTCGTGCTTTATTAATCTAGATTATATGGGTTCGCTCTCTGGGGTCTCAAAAAACTTGGAAAAGACTAAATGACGACGCTTAATACCTATCACGATGGTCCCGACGAAGACGGTCGGTTTGGCATTTACGGCGGACGCTTTGTCGCCGAAACGCTGATGCCGCTGATTTTAGAGGTGGAACGGTCCTACAACGCGGCCAAGGAAGACCAAACCTTTGCCGACGAACTGGATAATCTTTTAAAGCATTATGCGGGACGTCCGAGCCCATTGTATCATGCTGCCCGCCTGACCGAACACTTCGGTGGTGCAAAAATTTATTTTAAGCGCGACGAGTTGAACCATACAGGTGCCCATAAAATCAACAACTGCCTGGGCCAAATTCTACTCGCCCGCCGCATGGGCAAGGAACGCATCATCGCTGAAACCGGCGCCGGTCAGCACGGTGTCGCTACCGCAACCGTATGCGCGTTGTTTGGACTTAAGTGCGTGGTCTATATGGGCGAAACCGATGTCGAGCGCCAAGCGCCGAACGTCTTTCGGATGAAGCTTCTGGGGGCAGAGGTTCGACCCGTGACGGCAGGCTCCGGCACCCTCAAAGACGCGATGAACGGAGCCCTTCGCGATTGGGTCACCAACGTGGATGACACCTATTATTTAATTGGCACAGTCGCCGGGCCACATCCTTATCCAGAAATGGTGCGTGATTTTCAGCGCATCATCGGTGATGAAACCCGCGCTCAAATGGATGAAGCCGAAGGACGATTGCCGGATACTCTCATCGCTGCAATCGGTGGCGGCTCCAACGCCATGGGGCTTTTCTATCCGTTCCTAAATGACCCAAGCGTTTCAATGATTGGCGTCGAAGCTGGCGGGCACGGCCTTGATACGCCGGAACACGCGGCATCGCTAACAGGCGGCAAGCCAGGGGTATTACACGGCAATCGGACATATCTCTTGCAGGACGAAGACGGTCAAATCAACGAAGGCCATTCGATTTCGGCAGGCCTTGATTACCCAGGCGTCGGACCAGAGCATTCGTGCCTGCGGGATTCAGGCCGGGTTGATTATGTCTCAATCACTGATAAAGAAGCATTGGAAGCCTTTCAATTTTGCACCCGCGCCGAAGGCATTATCCCGGCGCTGGAACCGTCTCATGCCTTGGCCCATGTGGCTAAAATAGCCGGCGACTTGCCGCCTGATCATCTGATCGTCATGAACATGTGCGGACGCGGCGACAAGGACATCTTCGCCGTGGCCCAGCATCTTGGACTTGATCTGGCGGAGGGTTGATCTGATGACTGTAGAAACCCGCATTGATCGCCGCTTTGCTGATTTGGCTAAGGAAGGCCGGGGTGGCTTGGTGACATTTGTCACGGCAGGTGACCCAGACCCCGAAGTTTCACGCGAAATATTAATGGGCTTGGCTACTGCAGGTGCCGACCTAATCGAACTTGGCATACCGTTCAGCGATCCCATGGCCGACGGCCCGGCGATTCAGGCCAGTTCCCAACGAGCGTTAAAATCAGGCGCATCGATGGGACAAACTCTCGACTTGGTGCTTGAATTTCGCGGTGTCGATGATGCAACGCCAGTAATCCTGATGGGCTATTTCAATCCGATTTACATCTACGGCGTAGATAAGTTTTTGGACGATGCCAAGGACGCTGGTGTGGATGGATTGATCATCGTCGACCTGCCGCCAGAAGAAAAAACCGAGCTCTGTCTGCCAGCCCAAGCCAAGGGCGTAGACTTTATTTTCCTGACGACGCCAACCACCGATGACAATCGCCTGCCCACGGTTTTGGAACACGCAAGCGGTTTTATTTATTATGTTTCGATTACCGGGATTACGGGGACTCAGTCAGCCTCTGACGAACACATCCGTGAAGCAGTGGCGCGTCTGAAGGAACATACAGACCTGCCTGTTGCGGTTGGGTTTGGGATCACGACGGCTGATCAAGCTGCAAAGGTGGCGGCGGTTGCTGATGCTGCTGTTGTTGGTTCTGCCCTGGTTAATCAGGTTGCAAATAATTTAGATGAAAACGGTAAGGCTAAACCTGGGACCGCTGCTGCGGTGCTGGGCTTTGTTCGTGAACTCGCTGACGGTGTACGCGGCGCGCGTGCTTAGGGTATGAACTGGGGGAGGGAGAACGTATGAACTGGCTAAAAGATATCATTCCGCCCAAGCTTCGGGAATTGGTCGGCGCTCAAAAAGAAATTCCGGATAACCTGTGGCACAAGTGCTCTGCCTGCAACGAAATAATTTTCCATCGGGATTTGGAAAAAGACCTGCGGGTGTGTTGCCATTGCGGCCATCACTTCCGGCTGAGCGCAAAGCAGCGGCTGGATATGATGTTTGATGAGGGCGATTATCAAACCATTGAGCTTAAAAACGGTGCCGCTGATCCGTTAAAATTCCGCGACCGCCGCAAATATTCAGACCGCCTTAAAGAAGCCCAAAACGCAACCGGCGAAAAAGACGCCCTGATGGTTGCCCACGGCAAGATGGGCGGCATGGGCGTGGTGGTTGCTGCATTTAATTTTCAGTTCATGGGCGGCTCCATGGGGGTTTCGGTGGGCGATGGATTATTGGCAGCGTCTCGCTTGGCCGTGGTGCAGGATGCGCCTTTGATTGTCGTGCCGTCATCAGGTGGTGCCCGCATGCAAGAAGGTATTTTGTCGTTGATGCAAATGCCGCGTTCCACCATCGCTGTGGAAGAACTGCGCGATGCAGGCCTGCCCTATATCGTTGTTCTGGCCGATCCGACAACCGGCGGCGTGACGGCTTCGTTTGCCATGCTCGGGGATGTCGCCATTGCAGAAAAAGGCGCGGTTATTGGTTTTGCCGGTGCGCGGGTGATTGAGCAGACCATTCGCGAAAAACTGCCAGATGATTTCCAACGCGCTGAATACCTGCTCGACCACGGTATGGTTGATATGGTGGTGACCCGGCCCGAACTGCGCGACACTCTGGTCCGAGTACTGGGGCTGTTGCGCAATCAAAGCCCAGTCGCAGACATTCTCGCCATTCCGTCGCCAGATGACCCAGGCATCGCAGGAGACACCCCGGAAATACCTCAGGAAGACACCAAGGACCCCACCCCCTGAACAACCCTTCCGCCATCATTTTGGAGCGGCTGACGAAGCTTCACCCGAAGCTGATTGATTTGTCGCTGGGGCGGGTGGAACGGCTCTTAGATGTCCTTGGTAATCCCCATCGAAAACTTCCCCCCGTCATTCATGTTGCCGGCACGAACGGCAAAGGCTCTGTGCTCGCCTTCCTGCGCGCGTTTCTAGAGGCCGCTGACACTCGTGTTCACGTGCACACCTCGCCGCATCTTGTGCGGTTTAACGAACGCATTCGGCTGGCGGGAAGCTTGATTGAAGAGGACGCGCTGAGCGCGCTTCTGGAAGAATGCGAAACTGCAAACGACGGTGAACCCATTACTTGTTTTGAAATCACCACAGTCGCCGCATTGCTCGCGTTCTCAAGAACCCCAGCGGACATTGTATTGTTGGAAACCGGGCTCGGCGGACGCTTGGATGCCACCAACGTGATCGATGATCCGCTGCTTACAGTGATTACTCCAATATCTCTCGACCATCAGCAATTTTTGGGTGATACGCTGGCTAAAATTGCGGCAGAAAAAGCGGGTATTCTCAAGATCGATGTCCCCGTTATCTGCGCCGATCAAGAAGATGCAGCGCGAGATGTCATCGCCGCACGGGCTGAGGTCCTGAACGCAAAATTAATTTTCGAGGGTCTGGATTGGCAAACGAAGGCGGAACTGGACCAGTTCATCTATGAAAGTGGCAACGACAAACAGAAATTCTCCCGACCCGCTCTCGCGGGTGACCACCAAATTAATAACGCGGCCCAAGCTATTACCTGTGTGCGGCATTTGGAAACATTCGACGTGTCAGATGATGCGATCCATGCGGGACTGCGGAATGTTGAATGGCCCGCGCGGTTGCAGCGTCTTGGCAAAGGCTCGTTGGTAGACATGCTGCCCGCCGGGTGGGAGCTGTGGCTTGATGGGGGGCACAATACCGCAGCGGCTGAGGTGATCGCGGCTGAGGCGAAGCAGTCATGGTCTGATGCGCCGCTTTTCCTCGTGTTCGGAATGCTAAACAGTAAGCAGCCTGGGGATTTCCTCTCTGTATTGGCTCCTTTAATTTCTCAAGTCCAAACAGTTGCTATTCCCGGAGAGCCCGCGACATTGACCGCCATCGAAGCGACCGCAGCAGCCGAAGCCGTCGGTATCAAATCGTCTCCCGCCAAAAATGTTGAAGAGGCGGTTAAGGCGCTTGTAAAAGTCGGCACTGCTTCGGCGCGAATATTAATTTGCGGGTCATTGTATTTGGCTGGGACTGTATTGGCCGATAATGCTTAAACGACAAAACCCTGCGGGATGGCGGGGTTTTGCAAAGGTTACTGAGACCAAACTTTAGATTTCAGACTCAATCCATTCTACCAGCTTGCTCTTAGGTAATGCGCCGGTTTTGGTGGCGGCGATTTGGCCGTCCTTGAACATGATCAGCGTTGGAATGCCGCGCACTGCATAGGTTGCAGGCGAGGATGGATTTTCATCAATGTTGATCTTTGTAATGGTGACCTTGTCAGACATTTCAGAATCAATTTCTTCCAGCGCTGGCGCGATCTGTTTACAGGGGCCGCACCATTCCGCCCAAAAATCGACAACCACAGGCTTCAACTTGGAAGCTTCAATTACATCGGCTTCAAAGGAGCCATCGGTAATCTGTTTAGGCATGTATATAATCCCCTAATTTGGATGAAAGAAATGCAAAGATCACCCCCTGCAAGTAAACCCAAATCTAGGCAGGGCTAGCGACCCCGTCAAGGGGGGCACGGGGACCAAGTTCATAAATTTTCTGTTAAGAGTGTATTTGGCAACTCCATCAAGTCGGGACCGTCGCTCCAAAGCAACAGGCACCGAACCGAGTGTTCGGGATAGATGCGTTGCAGGGCCAGCCGGTAGGCCGCCATTTGTTTGAGATAAATTACCGCAATATCTTCGATCTTTTTAGGCGGAGGCCGGTTGGTCTTATAATCAATGACGTAAACCGTATCATCGGTCACCAGCAGACGATCCAACTGCGCTGACATAACCTGACCATCAATTTCGCCAACCATGGGAACTTCGGCCTGGCTGCCGGGTCCGAATAGGAAGGAAAACTCAGTGTGGTTCAAGACCACCATGGTCTCAGATGCGATTTTGTTCTGTTCTTCGGTGCTGAGATCGTGCACATCCTGCGCCAAGAACGAACGCGCGGCACCTTCGCGGGCATCTGGTGCCAAGTCGGGTAAAGTTTGCAGCAAGCGGTGAATAATTCTTCCCCGTTTAAATCGATGACCATCGTCTTCACCGAAAGGGGATTGCACAGGCGGCGCTTCCCCGTCAGGTCGAGACGGCGCGAGCGGTTTTGGCGGAATTGCTTCAACGGGCGGTGGCGATGTCATCCAGCCACCAACTGTGTCCGAAATATCAGGTGCAGTCGCGGGTGCTTCAGATTCTTTAACGTCGCCAGTTTGCGGGCAGACTAAACTTAAAACATCGCTCTCAGGTTCGGCGCGATGAACCGCGTAATCGGCGCTGGGCGTTTCGGCCATATTTTTCAGGCCTCGCTCAACCAAGTTATACCAACAGTCCTCGCTAGGTTTTCGCGTGCCGTGCCATCCACAAACATATAAACGATCTTCTGCCCGGGTCATGGCGACATAGAGCAAGCGTCGGTATTCCTGATCTTGCCGACGTTTTAATTCCTCTAACTCGGCTTCAGCGATATCTTCATACCATTCTCGTTTCGGCGGCCACAGCATCAACGTCTCGCCATTTGCTTCCGGCCATAACAGCGCGTCAATTTGGGTTGGCGCTTGCATGGTGTCGGGCAAAAACACAATTGGCGCTTGCAGCCCCTTGGCGCCATGCACCGTCATCACTCGAACGGCATCCTGGCTGCTTTGATCTAGATCTCGTTTAACCTCAATCCCGCCCGCATCCAGCCAATGCAGGAACCCTTGAAGAGACGCGACATGTGTCTTTTCAAACGCTAAGGCTTGATCGAGGAATTCGTTGATTGGGTCGTCGGCGTCCTGGCCCAACCGTTCCAATAATTTTACGCGCCCCCCCAATGTACCAAGGATATGATTGAAAAGCTCGAACGGCGCTTCGAAATCCGTTTGTGATAAAAGGTCTCTAAGATAGGTATAGGCATCGAAAAATGCGGGGTCCTCACGTTGCCGTTTAAACAGTTCCCGCCAAAGCGTGTTCTTGCGATCAAATGCCAAGTCGAAAAGCTGCTCTTCGGTCAGCCCAATCAACGGGCTTTTGAGAACCGTCGCAAGGGTCATATCATCATCCGGCAACAACAAGAACCGCCCCAGTGCGACAAGATCCATAACCGCCAACTGTTCGGTCAGCACCATCCGATCAACACCAGCGACGGCAACATCGCGGCGTTTGAGCTCTCTCACCAGCGCATCGACAAAACCTCTGCGGCGGCGCACCAAAACCATGATATCGCCAGGCCTGACGGGGCGACCCTTGGATTCTAAAATATCGCCAGTATTTATCATCGATTGAATTATTTCGGCGACGAGGGCAGCGAGCCGAGCTTCGGGTGAATCTCCTTGTACCCGTTCGACAGGTGGTTTCCAGGGGGCGGGCGCGTCGCTTTCAAGCGGCTCCACCGGGGGCCAAAGCTCGATCCGTCCCCCATCTGTTTTTCGCCAAGCATTGTGCTGGATTTCAAGACCGTCAAGGGATACCCTATTAGAAACGCCTGGCTGTCCAAAAACAAAGTCTACGGCTTTCAAGATCACCGTCGTGGACCTAAACGAAATATTCAAATCAACCTGGCGCCATGTTCCTTGGGCCTCGCTCACTTTGCTCGCAAAATAGTCCCGGGTCGTGCCAAACGCTTCGGGGTCGGCACCTTGAAAGCTATAGATTGATTGCTTCGTATCACCAACCGCGAAAACGGTTCTAACGCTTTCTTGCGCACCGCTTCCTGCAAAGAATTCATCAGCCAAGGCCTTCACCACTTCCCATTGTTCTGGATTGGTATCTTGGGCTTCGTCGACCAGAATATGGTCCAGGCCGCCATCAAGCTTAAACAGCACCCAAGGGGCTATGCCTTCTTTTTGTAGAAGATCGCGTGCACCAAAAATCAAATCATCGTAATCCAACAAGGCATGGGCATTTTTGTGCCGCGCATATGACTCTAATAAGCTGTCCCCTAAATATAAAAGTGCAGAGGTTGCCTCTGCCGTGACAGCAGCACAGCAACGGCGCAAGACATCCAAAAGGCGCTCAGCTTCATTGGCTAAAACTTCATCTATGCCAGGGGAATTCTTTAAGGCACCTTTAGTTATTAGGGTCTTACGAATGGATGTTTGTTTGTTGGCGAGGAAGGTGTCTGCATAACTACCAAACATTTTTAATCGAACATCACCTGCCGCTGTCAGCCAATTAGCAATAATCGCGCCCCGCTCCTGGTCAGTCTTCGATCCTTCGGAAAGTGCTTCGGCCGCAAGCCGCAATCCAATTTGATCGAAGCTATCGTCGTCAGAAGCAACGGCGTTGATGCGCTCCGGGGTCTCACCAATTTGCAGCCCTAAGGTTTTCCATGTGTGTCCAACGGTGGCGTCCAGACTTCCAAACCGTTCAATCAAGTGCCGCACCCGGCCTCTGGCCCGGGACAACATTTTCATGAGTTCCACAAACCTATCTTCACGAACATGCCGGGTTATAACCGCCAATGCAGTCGCAATTTGTTCTTTGCTGTGCTGTCCCGCATTGGCCAAGAGCTCTTCCATCGCGGCGTCCAGCATCTCTTCGGCGTCGCGCTCGTCCATAACTGAAAAGTGCGGTGCGATGCCTGCCTCCAAAGGGAAGCGACCCAACAGGGACTGACAGAAGGCGTGGATGGTTTGGATGTTTATGCCGCCCGGCGTGTCCAACACCTGTGCGAACAATCGCCGTGCCCGGGTTAATGTCGCCGCATCGGGTGCCGTGCCAACCAATTCTGTCAGGCTTTCGGCGAGGGCCTCATCATCCATCCGCGCCCAATCCCCCAACTGCTTAGCAATACGCGTCGACATTTCTGCTGCTGCAGTCTTGGTGAAGGTCAGGCACAAGACACGCTGCGGTAAAGTTCCAGCCAGCATCAGGCTTAGCACCCGATCGGTCAGGACCTTTGTTTTACCTGTGCCAGCGGACGCACCAACCCAGACACTCGCACTCGGGTCAGCGGCGCGGCGTTGGGCGTCAACTGGGTTGGGGGTGATTGTGTTCATTCATCCCCTCCGGTTATCGCCGACCATTCTTTTACCCGCGCCAAATGTTCGTAGTCGCTATAGCGCGGCGCGTGTTGCGGGTGGGGGCGTGCTTCATAAGGCGTTTCTTCAAAATCAAATCGGTGAATTAAATTTTGCAGACCGTCCCGCGTCGCTTGCACGAGAGTCTCAATTTCTTTCCCTGCTGATTTGCGCTCGCCTGCCGGATCGCCACCCGTCAGACGCCAGTAATCCAACGCCGAAACCCGGGCCTTGTGAAGACCTTCAAAATCACCGGCTTCGGCGATAACCGCTTCCAGCGGCAGCTGTGGCGCGAACCCTGCCGCCACTTCCTTGGCCGATGGCGGCGCGCCGGTTTTATAATCGATGATGGCTAGCGTTCCATCGGCCAGCGTATTAATGCGGTCGGCTTTGGCGGTCAGTCTAAACGGGCCCGCGGGGGCATCGATGATATGATCGCCCAAAACCTCACTGGCAACGGATTTGATGTCGCTGCGCCGGGCGCGTTCCGTTTCAACAAACCACGCCGCAATGCGTTCAAACCGCGGCCACCAGAAGGCTTGAACACCGGGCCGGTTTAGATGTGCGGCGGCGGCATCTTGTCCTATTTCTAAAAGCCGCTCGTACGCGTTCTCAGGAACAGCCTGCCCGAATTCTTGTAGAAATGCGTCCAGGGCTTCGTGAATAAAGGTGCCATAATCTGCTGCCCCCGGATTGGCGTCGAGCACGTCTAGCGCCCTGAGCTTTAGAATATGGCGCGCATAGATGCCGTAAGGGTCACGCATCCATGTTTCGATTTGAGTCACCGATAGCTGGCGGGGGCGAGCGCTTACGGGTGGTGTTGGTGCAGGCGGAGCAATATCAGGCTTCTTAATTGCGGCGTCCAACAACGTTTGCCTATAAATCCACTTGGCACCATTGTCATGCAGGTACTGAGCCTTGGTTTCGCCTAATAAATTCTCAAGCCGCAACAGCCAGCGGGACGACACAGTCGGTGTGCCT
>Ga0114999_10009889_pt1 | contig 10380 bp, 9 predicted proteins | sample ArcticOcean_MG_C_3_FD_89820 | JGI IMG/M metagenome (GOLD analysis project Ga0114999, IMG submission 89820) | Marine microbial communities from western Arctic Ocean - ArcticOcean_MG_CB8_126 | ecosystem: Environmental > Aquatic > Marine > Oceanic | place: Arctic Ocean: Canada Basin | collected... | reverse complement strand
CGGTCCTGAGGGTTACCAATGTCGATCGCGCCACCGACCGGATCAAACCGGTCGACGATCCCGGCCACAAATCCTTCACACTCGGCACCAGCGATTGGCATATCGACAGCTCGTTCCGGAGCCTGCCGTCAAAGGCATCGATGCTCTATGCGATCGAAATACCGGATGAGGGCGGCGATACAATGTTCGCCGACACCACGCTGGCCTATGACGCCCTGCCCGACACCCGCAAACAAGAGCTTGCAGACCTGATCGTCATTCACGATTTCGAGGAAACGCGGCGGCGTCACAATCTGCCGCCCCGCCCGCCCGAGGTTCGTGCCGTCACCCCGCCGTCGCGCCAGCCGCTGGTTGCCCAGCGCGCACACGACCGCCGGGCGTTGTTCATCGGCGCCCACACGGCCGGGATAGAAGGCATGGACGATGGCCCGGGCCGCGCGCTGCTGGACGAGCTGAAGAAGTTCGCGACGCAGCCGCAATTCACGTGCCGCCACGCCTGGGCCGCCGGCGACATGGTGATGTTCGACAATATCTGTGTAATGCACAAAGCGATGCCCTACGATCTTGAAGGCGCACGGCGCCTGTTGCACCGGACCACGGTGGTAGGCGAGGCGCCGCTCGAAGGCGTCTCGGCGCAATAACGGAGGCACATCTTGAACGGACGCGATTACGCCCAGGAACTGGTCGATCTGGCGACCCCGTACTGGGAAACCGAGGCCGAGTTGACACGGCGGTTTTTCGCCGCAAAACCATCGCGCGAAATCTGGACGCGCTATCTCAAGGCGGCAGTCTACAAGGAGCTTAACCCGGTCATCGGCTACGGCCCGACGGACGGTTTCGCGTGCGGACTGCACATGGAATTTTCCAATCTGATCGACCGCTTCGAGGGTGTCGATGCCGGGCTCGACCGGCGCCAGTTTCACGCCCGGCTCGAACAGATGATCGAGGAGTTCATGCATTACACAGTCCTTGCCGAAATGCTCGAAGAGATACTTGGGCGGCCGCTGAAACGGGGCGATCCCGAACAGCTGGCGGAAGACGACAAGCTGAACAAACTGCGCCACGTCTATGTCAATTCGGACGATCCGGCCGTGCGCGCGGTGATGGAGCTGACCGAGGGCGGCGGCACGGCGACGTTCCGCGAGGGCGCCAAGCTCACCGGCGGCGAATTCGAGACCCGGCTTGCGGCCGCGTTCAAGGTAATCGCCGACGACGAGGACGGCCATGTCGATCATGCCGCCGCCGACCTCAAAAGCGTCATTGCAACCGCGGAAGATTTTGAGGCCGCCAAAACCGCCCTGCTCGAGGTATCCATGCAGCGGCTGCACATGCGGAACGAGATGTTCTCGGCGGCGATGCCGCGCGACGAACTTGATTCCTATCTGACGGCCCACGGCGGCACAACGATCGACATCTGACAGGAGGCATTCGTGGCGCGAAAGGAAAAGCCGGTCTACCAGCCGCCGGACGAACAGCTCGCCCTGTTTCCGGAAGTGTCCGGCAATACGCTCAACGGGCTGGGCGAAACCGAACGCCGGCGGCCATCACCGATCTTCTGGCATTACGGCGACGATTCCCTGCCGCACAAGGCGCTGCAGGACTATTACCTGAAGCAGTATGAAGAAATCCCGGAACTGCAGAATTTTCAGCATAAATTCGGCGGCCGTGGCAGTGCGAAGCCACCCGAACGCCCGCATACACCGACGGAGGATACGCCGGAGAACTGGGTCGCCCGCATTCGCGAACACGGCCTCGCAAATGACAGCGATATCGTCGGCGTCGCGCGGGTAAACCAGGACTGGGTATTCGAAGGCTATGAGGTGAACGATCCCTGGATCGTTATGATCGGGGTCGCCATGGATCACACCGAGCTTGCCAAGGCGCCGTCGGTCGAATCCCCGATAGAGGTAATCACCCAGTATAACCGCGGTACCCGGGCAGCGCGCGCGATCGCCAACTTCATCCAGGGCCACGGCTATTCGGCACGCCCCCATGGCGGACCCACGGCGGGGCCGATGCTGCTGATCCCGCCCGCGCTCGAAAGCGGAATGGGCGAGCTGGGCAAGCACGGTTCGATCATCAACCGTCGGTTCGGCTCGTCCTTCCGGCTGGCCGGAGTGCTGACCGACATGCCGCTCGCCGCCGGCGCGCCGGATGTTTTCGGCGCCGACGATTTCTGCCTCAACTGCCAGATCTGCACCACCGCCTGCCCGCCCGACGCGATCAAGCGCGAAAAGAACCCGGTGCGCGGGATCGACAAATGGTATGTCGATTTCGACAAATGCATCCCCTATTTCAACGAAACCCAGGGCTGCGGCATCTGCATCGCCGTCTGCCCCTGGTCGACCCCGGGAAGGGCGCCGCAGATGGCGGAAAAAATGACCGCCCGGCGGGCACGCATCGCCCGCGGGGACGTGCACGAGGGTTAAAGGGCACGAGGACCGTTTGGACGGGTTTAGTATTCTACCCACCGATGGGTCACCCCGGCCTTGTGCCGGGGTCCAGCAACCATTGATCCCAGCAGAATTCTGGATCCCGGCACAAGGCCGGGGTGACTTTCCTACGTTTGGGTTGCCTGATGAGTGCCCCCGCTAAATAAGATCAATCTCAGCGGCAAACCGCCGGGTGATTTCGGCGCAGTGTTCCGGCTCCTGGATCTGCAGAAAATGGCCGGTACCGGGCACGCATTCGTATTGCCAGCCGCATTCACCGTGCAGCGCTTTGCAGGCGTGGCCGGGGGCGGACGGTATTTTGCTCTCCGGATCGCTGGCGATCACGAGCACCGGCATCGGGAATTCCTCGGCCCGCGGCCAGATATTCATCGCCGCGTTCTGGCGATAAATTTCGGACTCCCGCGCGCCGGAACAGGTCAGCTTCCATTTACCGGACGCGTCGTCGCGCTGCAGGATCGACCGGGCCATCAAATCATAGGCGCCGTCGACCCATTTCGACAGCATGCGCGATTTCGCATACAGGGCAGCCTGTTCCGACGGATCGTCGAACGTGTCGGGCCGGGTCAACGACCAGCGCCGCAACACCTGTTCTTCACCAAGCAGCAGATCGTGCAGCGGATGCCCCTCTGGCGGCACCATCGGCGGATCGAAAACGATCAGCCCGTCGAGCCGGCAGTTTCCGTCATGGGCGTATTTGAGATTGGCGCGGGCCGACATGGAATGAAACGCGCCGATTTGCGGCTTCGCGCCGAATTCGCGTTCGATCGCATCGTAGACGGCCGTCAGGTCTTTCAAAAACCGGTCATAGCCGTGTTCGCCGTTATGCAGCGGATTGGCGCCGCAATTGCGAAAATCAAAGACCACGACTTCGAAATCTGCGAGCAAAAGCCCCCAATAGGGGAAATAACCGTCGATGGCGCACCCGTTGCCGTGGCTCAGGATTACCCGGGGCCCGGACAGACTTCCGTGGCGGCGCAGACGGATTACCGCGCCGTCGTCCATGACGGCGTCGAAAACACTCTGCGGCGAAGGGACTGTCAGGCGGCTCATCGGATGGTATGTATATCAGGAAACAACCAAATTTGGACGGACTTCTCCATGGCTGCACAGCGTTTTTTCAATCGGCTGGATCGTCAAAATAACGCTCTGGTGCTTGATTGTCGGCGTCGCCCTGTCGGCCCTGGGCGTGACCGCCGGCGATTTCTGGAACAGTCTATGGGGCGCCGCAAACCGGGTCTACGCTTGGGGTGTATCCGCGTTCGGATGGACATGGGACTATATCCTGATCGGGGCGGCCATCGTCCTGCCGGTCGTCATCGTCAGTTTCGTCTGGCGGTCAATTCGGGCGCGCTGAGCGACGCAAAAAAATTCAGCCGCAGACTTGAAAATCGGATAAGTTCCGCCGCCATGGATATCCAGCATTTCATTTCCCGGGCGCAATTGTCGCTGACATCGGAGCCGGCGGACACGAATCCCGATTTGCATCCCGACGAAGTTCCGGAGGGTTGCGATCATTATACGTGCGCGCTGCGCGGCCGTACCCTCGGAATGACGTTTCATTTTACCTGCCCACGCGGCGAGGGTCCGCCCCTGATCAAGGATACAGTCCGCTATCTCGGCGCCGTGGCCGCAGAATTCGAAAGCTGCGACGACCTGACCGACTGGGCGGGCGAATACGGCTTCGATGCCGGCCACATGGACACGAGGGGCGCCTATGATGCAATCGCGCGGCTGACCCGCGATCTGTGGCAAATGATCGGCGATGATTTGTACGACGAATTGCGCCGCGACGTCGAAATAGAGCAGGCGGTCGACATGGCGTGGGCCGGTTTCGAAAGTTCCGGCAGAAGCTAACCTGCTTTAATTAACCTGCTCCGTAACCGCGTTTGACAGCGGACAGCATAGCCGCCGTGTGAAACGCCTGCTGCTCCCGAACGTACAAATAGTCCTTTCCGACCGGGCACGCCCTCCGGGCGAGGCATCCCCTCTCCCGGCAATTGGCGCCCGCGGCGCTTTCGACATGGGCGGCACAGGCCGGCGCGTCGAACCGGCCGGGCAGAAACGCGTCGGCCGGACACACCGATAGACAGGGTTTCTTCGCGCAGCTATCGCAGGAGCTGGGCACGTTTTCACGGGCCGGCAGTTCAATGCGGTCTTCGAACAGCAGCGCGCCCCGGTAAACATGCCACAGGCCGAATTCCGGATGGATGAGAATGCCGATTGGCGACCTGTAAACCGGTTCGGCCTTCATCGCCCAGTCCTGCACCGGCACGAATGGCGGACCGTCATTCGGAAATACCGGCTGTGCGCCGACAGCCTCGGCGACATTCTCTATTTTCGGGCGCAGCCAGGTGTCTTGCGGATGGCGGGCGGTGAGATTTCCTTCCGACTGGAAGACTTGCCACATTGCGGCGCCGGCATTGCCGATCAGTAGAACTGTCCCCGCCGCCTCGCCGTTGGCTAGGGTGGGCACGCCATCACCGTCATCCGGATAAAATCCGCCGCGGACGAAAAGGCCGGACGCTTCAAGCAAACTGTTCAAACGATCGATCATGGCCGCATGATAGGCCAGACCGGCGGCGTTAACGCAAATGTTATTGACGGTGAGGTCGCACCGCCCCATATCTGGGCCACACCGCCAGAGCAAACCCGCCAAAGCCCGGCCGCCAGAAACGGAGAATCCCGATGAACACAATTGTCCTTCCCCTGCCCGCCCGCCGCCTGTTTGCCGCAGTCGCGGTCGCCTTCACCGTCGTCGCGGGCGGCGGTGCGCTTCAGCCGGCCGCCGCCGCCAAGATATGGTTCGAAGGCGGCCTTTTCGGTTCGGCGGCGATCCGGGGCTACGACCCGGTCGCGTATCACACGCAAAGCAAGGCGGTCGAGGGCAAGCGGGCCTTCACCCATAATTGGATGAACGCCGATTGGCGCTTTGCCAGCGCCAAACACCGCGATCTGTTCGCCGCCAACCCTGAAATATACGCGCCGCAATACGGCGGCTGGTGTGCTTACGCGGTGTCACAGGGTTCTACCGCTCCGATCGACCCGCAAGCCTGGCGCGTCGTCGACGACAAGCTGTATCTAAATTATTCGAAATCCGTCCAGCGCCAATGGGTAGAAGATATTCCCGGCAATATTTCGAAAGGCGACACCAACTGGCCGGGCATCCGACAGGACCTCGCCGCCAAGTAAGCGGATAGCCGTCCGGCGCGCATGACACACCCGGCCCAAATGGGCTAAATTCGGTCCATGCTCAGAAGAACCATACCGTCCTCAGGTGAAGAAGTTGCCGCCATCGGCCTCGGAACCTCGCGGGTTTTCGATATCGGCACGAACGCCGCCGACCGCGCTCAACGGCGCACCGTGCTGGACCTCCTACTCGATGCCGGAGCATCAGTGGTGGATTCTTCACCAATGTACGGCCGGGCGGAGGGCGTCACCGGCGATTTGCTGGCCAACATGGGCCGCCGTGACGACGCTTTCATCGCGACCAAAGTCTGGACCCGGGGCGGGCGCGACGGCATCCGCGAAATGGAAAACTCATTCCGGCTGTTCCACACTGATGTCATCGACCTGATGCAGGTCCACAATCTGCTCGACTGGCGCATTCATATGGACACGATGCAGGGCTGGAAAGCGGAAGGCCGGCTGCGCTACACCGGATATACCCATTACCGCCCGCACGCCTTTGCCGATCTGATGGCCGCCATGCGCGCCAAGCCCGTAGATTTCGTCCAATTCTGCTATTCGATCGACCAGCGCGATGCCGAAGACGACATTCTGCCGTTCTGCGCCGCCAACGGCGTTGCCACCCTGATCAACGTGCCGTTCGGCGGCGGCGGGCTGCTGTCCCGCCTCCACGGCGAACCTCTGCCTGCCCTCGCCACCGATCTCGGCTGCACAAGCTGGGCACAGTTCTGCCTCAAATACGTGATTTCCCACCCGGCCGTGACCTGCGCCATTCCCGGCACCGCGAACCCGGCCCATATGGCGGATCTGCTGGCCGCCGCCAAAGGTGACCTGCCGGATGAAGTCACCCGGCGGGAAATGGCAGCGCTGTTTTAGCGGGTTTTCAGATTACGGCCTCCCTGCCCTTTACGCGCAGCTCTAAATCGGCGAATTTTGGGGTAACGCAATCAAAACACCGAACATAGGAGGCATCTTTATGTCCGATACTGTCAAATACCTTCTCGACGAGAAGGACATGCCGACACACTGGTACAACATCATGGCAGATCTGCCCGAGCCGATGGCCCCGCCGCTGCATCCCGGTACCGGCCAGCCGATCGGCCCCGACGACCTCGCGCCGCTCTTTCCGATGGAGCTGATCAAGCAGGAGATGTCGGCCGAACGCGACATCGAGATACCGGAAGAAGTGCGCGATATCTTCCGCCAGTGGCGCCCGACCCCGCTTTATCGCGCGCGCCGCCTGGAAAAGGCCCTCGATACGCCCGCGAAGATTTATTACAAATACGAGGGCGTCAGCCCGGCGGGCAGCCACAAACCCAACACCGCGATTCCGCAGGCCTATTACAACAAGGCCGAAGGCATCACCAAGCTGGCAACAGAAACCGGCGCCGGTCAGTGGGGATCGGCCCTCGCCTTTGCCGGCGCGCTGTTCGGGATAGAAATCGACGTCTATATGGTCAAGGTCTCGTTCGGCCAGAAACCATATCGCAAGGCGCTAATGGAATCCTACGGCGCGCGCTGCGTCGCCAGCCCGTCCAATGAAACCAATGCCGGCCGCGCGATTCTTGCTGAGCATCCGAATTCGAACGGCAGCCTCGGCATCGCCATCTCTGAAGCGGTTGAGATCGCAGGCACCCGCGACGACACCAAATACGCCCTCGGCAGCGTGCTCAACCACGTGCTGATGCATCAAACCATTGTCGGCCAGGAATGCATGAAGCAGATGGATATGGCCGGCGACTATCCCGATGTGATCGTCGGCTGCACCGGTGGCGGATCCAATTTCGGCGGTATCGCTTTCCCGTATCTCGGCGAGAAACTGCGCGGCGGTAAAGATACCAAATTCATCGCCGTCGAGCCGGCCGCCTGTCCGACGCTCACCCGCGGCCAGTTCGCCTATGATTTCGGCGATACCGGTCATCTGACCCCGCTGGTCAAGATGCACACGCTCGGCTCCACGTTTATCCCACCGGGCTTCCATTCGGGCGGTCTGCGCTATCACGGCATGGCCCCCCAGGTCAGCCATGTGCAGGGTCTGGGGCTGATAGAATCCAAGGCCTATCACCAGACAACGTGCTTCGAGGCGGGCGTTCAGTTTGCCCGCGCCGAAGGCATCCTGCCCGCACCCGAAGCCAACCACGCAGTCCGGGGCGCCATCGACGAGGCACTGCGCTGCAAGGAAGAAGGCAAGTCGGAGACCATCCTGTTCAACCTGTGCGGCCACGGCCATTTCGACATGCAGGCATACATGGATTACTTCGATGGCAGTCTGCAGGACCTCGACTACGACGAAGGTGAACTTGCCATGGCGCTGGCCGGACTGCCGTCCGTCGCCGCCGAATAAGAACCACCGCCCGCAATTGCGGGCAGGTATCGAAACAGACGGCCGGCCCTCGCGCCGGCCGTTTTCATCTGACACGGGAATACGGTTATGGGCTTCGAACATCTGAAAGATATCGCCGCGATCATCGACGATCTCGACGCTATGGGCCGTCTGGTGCGGGTGAAATCCGAAGTCGATCTCAACCTCGATCTCACCGGCATCGCGGCGGAATTCGAACGCGGGCCGCGCGCCGTATTATTCGAAAACGTGAAAGGCCACGCCGCGCCGATGCTGACCGGGCTGTACTGGTCGCGCGAACTGCTCGGCGCGCTGATGCGCACGCCGGAGCGCGAGCTTCCGGGGTTGATCTCGAAACACATCAAGAAATGGCAGATCGATCCGGTACACCCGGTGGTGCTGAAGTTCGGTCCGGTGCGCGCGGTCACCGAGAAGACGGTCGATCTGACCAAGCTGCCGGCGCCGGTGCATGCGACCAAGGATGGCGGCGCCTATTTCGACGCGGCGATGGTCATTACCAAAGACCCAGATACCGGCGTGCGCAACGCGTCGATCCACCGGTTCCAGGTGATCGACAAAGACACGCTGGCGATCAATATCGATTCCGGGCGTCATCTCGAGCTCTATCTCGATAAGGCGCGCAAAAAGGGCGAGCACCTGGCGTTTACGCTTAATGTCGGCATCGGGCCGGGCTTCCATTTCGCGTCCGCGGCGCCGGCCGAAGCCGCGCCGCTGGAAAAGGACGAGCTTGGCATCGCCAGCGAATTCCACGGCGAGGCGGTCGAACTGGTCGCCTCCGATCTGTCGCATTGCGAAATGGTCGCCCATGCGATGTATGCCCTCGAATGCGAGTTGCTGCATGACGAGGGCCATATGGAAGGCCCGTTTGCCGAGGTTACCGGCTGTTACGCCGCCCTGGCGCCGCGCGGCAAGGTGAAGGTGAAACGCATCCACCGGCGCAAGAGCCCGGTGATGCACACCATCCTGCCCGGCACCGAGGCGCACAATTCCGTCGGCCTGCTCGGCGAGGCGAATGTGCTCAACCTGCTGCAGCTCCAGATTCCCGGAGTGAAAGATGTGTTTTTCACCCATGGCGGCTGCGGGTTCTACGGCGCTGTCGTGCAGATGACGCAAACCCGGGCGGGCTGGGCGAAACAGGCGATCCTTGCCACCTTCGCCGCCTTCCCGCCGCTCAAGACCGTCACCGTGGTCGACGACGACGTGAACATTTACGATCCAACCGATATAGAATGGGCGATGACCACCCGCCTCGATCCCGACAAGGGCATCATGGTATTCCGCGACATCTTCGGCCACGGGCTCAACCCCAGTTTCCCGGATTATCTCGGCAACAAGGTCGGTTACGACGCGACCCAGCCGTTTCCGCACCGCCCCGAATTCGAACGCGCGGCGATGAAAAAGATGTCGCTCGACGGGCTGGAAATCGTGAAGCCGGATATTACCGAGCCGAAGACCTGACCCGGCACACGGGAAGCCAGACATCGCAGGGAGCCAGACATGAAGGTCTACGAAGCCGTTCTCGACCAGTTGATCGGATCGGGCGTTGAATATTTTTCCGGCATGATCGGATCGACTTCGGCGCCCTATGCCTCAAAACTCGCCGACCGCAACGACATGCGCTATGTCGGTGTCCGCCACGAACAAACGGCCGCAGCCATCCTCGACGCCGCGGCGCGCCTGACCGGAAAACCGGGCTGCCTGATGGTGCACGGCGCCTCCGGGCTGTTGGCCGCCAGCGCAGGTATCGCATCTGCGGCTCTCGATTCGACGCCGATGTTCATCCTCAGTGCGACCCAGGAGCGCCGCGCCATGGAGAACGGCTGGTGGCAGACCATGAACGTTCTCAACCCGCTTGCGGACGCTATCAAGTGGCAGGTGCGCGTGGAACGGCCAGATCAGGCGGTGGACGCGGTGCGCACGGCGCTGCGGGAATCGGTGTCGGGCAAACCCGGTGTCACCCAGGTCGACCTGCCGATCGACGTGTCGGCCGACGATCTCGGCACTGACACCCTGCCCGCCACAGTCCTGCATGTCGCACCGCTCCATCGCATCTGGCCGGATCCGGCAGTGGTCCGCGCGACGATCGATCTGCTGCGCACCGCCCGGCGGCCGGTTTTACTGGTCGGCGGCGGCGCGGTCTATTCGGGCGCGGAACAGGCGCTGATCCGGCTCGCCGAGCGTCTTCACCTGCCGGTGGTCAACACACCGACGTCGCGCCAGGCCGTTCCTGAGACCCATCCGCTGGTGCTCGGTCCATCAGGCATCGTCGGCTACGAGCCGATCGGCGACGCGATCCGGGAAGCCGATCTGGTTCTCGCCATCGGATCGCGTCTGTCCGACCTGCAGACCGCCCGCGGAGACCTGTTGCCGGCCGGCGCG
>Ga0114999_10009888_pt1 | contig 10382 bp, 8 predicted proteins | sample ArcticOcean_MG_C_3_FD_89820 | JGI IMG/M metagenome (GOLD analysis project Ga0114999, IMG submission 89820) | Marine microbial communities from western Arctic Ocean - ArcticOcean_MG_CB8_126 | ecosystem: Environmental > Aquatic > Marine > Oceanic | place: Arctic Ocean: Canada Basin | collected... | reverse complement strand
CGGGCAACGCAGCCTTTGAACGTTTCAGCGGCCCACAAATCCGCCGTTTCTGGCAGACCGACGACTACAGTTGGGGGCGTACAGCTAACATCAGCCTGGTCAGTTCCTTCATCAGCAGCCTGCTCGCGGGACGTCTGGTGGGCGTAGATCCAGGAGATGGCAGCGGCACCAACCTGATGGACATTCACTCTCGCCATTGGAGTCAGGCAGCAATGGATGCGACGGCTCCTGATCTGGCGCAACGCCTGCTGCCCATCGCCAGGCCCGACGAAGTCGTGGGTGCCATTCATGCCTTCTGGACCCGGCGACACGGATTCTCACCCGAGTGTCAGATCCTGCCCTTCTCGGGAGACAACCCCAACAGCCTTATCGGCTTGGGTCTCGTGCAGCCCGGGCAAGTCGCATTGAGCCTGGGCACGAGTGACACCCTCTTTGCCTGTATGGACGAGGCTCGGGTGTCGAACTCTGGAGAGGGCGCACTATTTGCCTCCCCCGACGGTGAACACTACATGGCACTCATCTGCTTCCTCAACGGCAGTCTCGCCCGTGAGGCGGTACGGGATCGCTACGATCTCGACTGGGATGGTTTTGCAAAGGCTCTACGGGAAACGCCTCCCGGCAATGGAGGCGCACTGATGTTGCCGTGGTTTGCAGCAGAGATTGTACCGCACGTGGCAGAGCCCGGTGTCATTCGTGAGGGATTCGATGAAACGGCGGTAGCAACCAACGTACGCGCCGTCATCGAGGCACAGGCCTTGTCGTCGAGGCTACATTCAGAGTGGATGGGCGTAACCATCGGTTCTCTGTCGGTCACGGGCGGTGCCTCTGCGAACCGTGACATCCTGCAGGTCTACGCCGACGTGCTTGGCTGTACGGTGCAACCCTTCGAGACGACCAATGCTGCCGCCCTCGGAGCTGCCTTGCGCGCCGCCCACGGCCACGCCAAAACACTGGGTGCGGAGAGCAGCTTCAGCGACATCGTCACACCTTTCACCTCACCTCCTGCGGAATCACGCGTGCAGCCGAACGCGGCACACCGCGAAATGTATGACCGTCTATTGGAGGAATATCGAAGGCTTGAGGCCGATCATCTGAGCTGATGGACATAACTCAGATCTCGCCCTGGCGAATGCAAGCGGCCATGTGGTCCGTATCTGTCGAGTGTCCCGCAGGCTCTAACTTCGGCACCGCCTGCCGACAGGCATCAACGGCAAAGGGACAGCGTGGATGGAAAGCACATCCCGATGGGGGATTCACAGCGCTTGGCGTTTCACCCAGAACGGGTACTCGATCGCGGCGGCGACGCGGATCGGCGATGGGCACAGACTCCAGCAGAGCTCGTGAATAGGGATGCGCGGGCGCTGCATAGATCGACTCGCGGCTACCGATCTCAACGATTCGTCCGAGATACATCACCGCTACGCGCTCGCTGAGATATTCCACCACCGACAGGTCGTGGGAAATAAACAGATAGGTGAGCCCCATCTCCTGTTGCAGTTCCACGAGCAGGTTGAGCACTTGCCCCTGGACGGACACATCCAGCGCCGATACTGGCTCATCAGCAATCACAACACGGGGTCGTAATGCCAGGCTGCGGGCGACACCCACACGCTGTCGTTGCCCGCCGGAGAATTCATGAGGGTAGCGATTCTGTACGGTGGGACTCAGTCCCACCGCACTCAGCAGTTCGTCGACCCGATCCCGACGCTCCGCGGTGGTACCCAGACGGTGGATGTCCAGAGGCTCACGGATCGCTTCACCAATCGTGATGCGAGGGTTCAGTGACGAGTATGGGTCCTGGAAAATCATCTGCACGTTTCGGCGCAGCGCGAACAGTTCCGTTGCCGATGCGTGTGCCAGATCCTGTCCCTCAAACAGGACATCGCCATCGGTGGGCTCTTCCAGCCGCATGACGGTTCGCCCGAGAGTCGACTTGCCACAGCCCGATTCCCCGACCAGTCCCAGTGTTTCTCCGGAACGCAGGTGGAAGGATACATCTTCAACTGCTTTCACAGTATCTCGCTGACGACCGAAGATTCCCCCCCGCACCGGGTAGTGTTTACGCAGGTTGCGAACCTCCATGAGGGACATCTCAGTCATACCCCGTCCAACGGTATGTGGCATGCTACCCTGTGCCCTTCTTCAAGCTCCAGCAGGGGTGGATCCTGTTGGCGACACTGGGTTTCAACCCGCGCGCAGCGGTCGGCAAATCGGCAACCAGTTGGCGGATCGAGCAGCGATGGCACTACGCCTTCGATGGTGGGCACAGGTTCGTCCTTGGAGCGACCAGATTGCAGGATACTGTCGAGCAGCCCTCGCGTGTATGGATGCCTGGGTCCGGCAAAGAGGCCGAAGACTCCACAGCTCTCCACGACCTTGCCTGCGTACATGACCACTACATCGTCGCAGGTTTCGGCAACAACGCCCATGTCATGGGTGATCAGAATAATAGCAGTCCCTGAGTCCTTTTGTAGCTGTTTCATCAACTGCAGAATCTGCGCCTGTACCGTAACATCGAGTGCGGTTGTTGGTTCGTCGGCGATCAGCAGATCAGGCTTACACAGCAAGGCCATGGCGATCATGATACGCTGCTTCATACCACCACTCAGTTCGTGTGGGTACTGCGCCAGCCGCTGATCGGCATCGGCAATACCCACATGACCGAGAACCTCAATCATGCGTTCGTCGGCGGCCTCACCACATAGGCCGAAGCGTTTGTCGAGCACCTCGCCCAACTGCCTGCCAATGGTGAATACGGGATTCAACGAGGTCATGGGATCCTGGAAGATCATCGCCATCTCCCGACCGCGGATCTGCGGCATCTCATCTGCATCGATGCTGAGCAGATCCTGCCCCTTCCACAGAACGCGACCGCCCGCGATGCGCCCTGGTGGATCCGGTATCAGGCGCATCACGGACATAGCGCTGACGCTCTTACCACAACCCGACTCGCCGACAATTCCCAGAATCTTGCCAGAGTCCACCTGGAAGGACACACCATCCACAGCGCGTACCACACCATCCTCTGTGTGAAACTCAGTGCGCAGATCCTCGACTTCGAGCAGGGGCATTTATCGCCTTGTCAGCGCGCAGCTGCGGCGCGCAGGGCAGCCTCGATGCGATCCTTCACCAGGTACGGATCGACGTCGACAGCGGTATCCTCACCGAGAGACTGGTCGGCGGCCATCGCCTTTTCCAGTCGCTCTGCCCGTTGTTCGTCGATCCAGAATACCTGCCAATCCGTCAGTTGCTCTGTGCGCTTGGGAAAGAGGAATTCCGGAAAAACGATGGCGTCCGTGTAGAGGAAACGGATGAAGGGCGCCTGCCAGAAGGGCACGTAGAAAGCTTCGTCCTGGATAATTGCGTCGAGCTCGTACATAGCTGCGACACGCTGCTCCTTATCCGTATCGAAGCGATATACATCGATCAGGGAGTCGGTATGGGCGGTGCCAAAAGCCCAGACGTTGTTGTTGTTCTTGGTTTCTTTCAGCTCGGAGGAAAAATACTGATAGGGAGCCGGATAGAGGCCGGCCGTTCGGCCCACGATGGTCATCTCGAATTCCCGTTCAAGACCATTGCGAAAATTTGTCCCCGGTTCCAGCAGTCGCAGTTCCATCTCCACACCGAACCGCTGGAAGGTCTGCTTCACCACGGTCATGTGGCGCTCGAGTCCTTTGCTTCCGTAGGACAGAGTAAAGCTTGCACGGTTGCCATCTGCATCGACGAGGATCCCATCTTCGCCGCGCTTCTCAAAGCCGGCGGCCCGCAGGTGCTCACGGGCCTTGCGTGGATCAAAACCGTAGGGCACGAGGTCGCGATTCTCGTACTCCGTGCCAGTAAAAGCCGACACCTGTTGGTAGTAAGCGTTGGCCATCAACTTCTCATTGATTTCCTGAAAATTGAACAGATACTGAATCGCTTTGCGGAAGTCTTTGTGCTGGAAAATCGGCTTCTCCAGATTCATGGCGAAGCCGTAAACCCCCTGAGGGTAGTCGATGAACAGGCGCTTGCGGTGGGCCCAGCCCTTCTTGATGGCATCGAACTCCATCTCTTCCGCCCACTTCTTTGCCGTATTGACCCGATAGTAGCTGAGTTCGCCCTTCTTGAAGAAGTCGAAGGCACGATCGTTGTCGTCGATCACGCGAATGCGAATTCGATCAACGTTGTACACCCCTTGCATGTAGTGCTTGCCGTATCCCCACCAATCCTTCAACCGCTCAAAAACCACGTACTGACCTGCGACCTGTTCGGTAAGCACATACGGTCCCTGCACAGGAAGCACAGTGTTGTTGTAGCGCTCCGGGAAGCCTTCCTCCAGCGTCACCGCATGTTTCGGCGTTGCCCAGAGATCGAACATGTCGAGGGGGCGCCAGCTCTCACTTTTGCCGACGACCTTGAGCAAATATGGCTCGAGTGCGACAACCTCCTCGTAGTAGTCCCTGGCGTATTGATTGATGGATGGGTCGACGATATTCTCGCTCTGCATCATGTGCCAGGTATGTACATAATCTTCTGCCGTCACCGGCTCGCCGTCACTCCAGAGAGCATCGGGATCAAGCTTGTAATAGATCGTCCTGCCGTCACTCTGCACCGACCAATGCGTTACCATGACGGGGATATAGTTGTCCGTCGTCGGGTGACGCTTCACAAGCGAAAGACCCATTGTATAAGCGCGTTTCCAAGCAGCAAAACCATCATTTGAATTGGGTCCCACGAGGCGCAGCGTCAACGGATAAGCCCGCATGCTGGTATAGAAGGTCCCACCCTTCTGCGCGGCGGGATCACCGATGGGCGGATCGTCCATGTTGGTAACCCACTCGATATCTGTGATCTCGGTGGCATTGTCCGCCGTAACTGGCGCGGAGAGCAGCAGTAGGGCCAGCGGCAGCAGAAGAAGTCTCATCGCCAAGGAGCGTCCAGGCATGTTGGATCCTTTCAGTTACCGGTAGTGGGCATATTGTTTTGGGTCGAAGGCTTCTCGGATCGACTCACCAATCAGAGTTACCAGCAGCAGCGTGATAGAAATCGCGGAGAAAGGTGCGACGCTGAGCCACAGTTTGTCGCGATTCTGACTCGACAGAGCCTGATCGATCATCTCGCCCCAACTCGGCGTTGGAGCCGGTAGGCCGTAACCCAGATAGTCGAGGGCGGTCAAAGCACTGATTCCGCCGACGACCGCAAACGGCGTAATCGTCACCAACGGTGTCAGGCAGTTTGGCAGCAGGTGGCGGAAGATCAAGCGTGTTCGAGAAGCTCCAAAGGAACGTGCTGCCAGGCAATACTCCTTGGTCTTCTCCCGGTACATCTCGGTCCGCATGTAGTAGGTCATGCGAATCCACTCAAATAGCGACATGATTGCCAGCAACAGCAGAAAACCCGGTTTGAAGAACGTCGCCAACAGAATCACGACATAGAGAAAAGGTAGAGTCGACCAGACTTCGATAAAACGCTGGCTGTAGATGTCGAAACGCCCACCCAGAAACCCCTGCAGAGAACCAATGGCCGTGCCAGCCGCCTGGCCGACAAAGACCAGTGCCGCCGCGAAGAAGATGGAGATCCGAAAGCCATACAACAGACGGGCGAACACGTCTCGTCCCTGCGAATCCGTACCGAACCAGTGCCGGCCATCGGGTGGATTCGGTGGCGATTCATCGTAGTTGAAATCAGGTTCGTAAGGATCAAACGGTACAAGGGGCATCAGTACCCAGTTGCCCTGATCCTCCGCATCGAGCCGATTCTGCAACGCCAGATAGTCTGCCTCTACATCGTCAAAACCATACTCATCCTGCTGGTCGAAAGTCGCCATGTCGTGGTACTGGAAGGTCGGAAAGTACAGCGTCCCTTCATAGCTGACGACGATAGCGCGTCGATTGGCGATATAATTGGAGAACAGCGACAACACCGTCAACGCCGCCAAGACGACAAAGGAATAGAAACCACGCCGAATGCGACGAAAGCGCGTCAACCGCTTCAACGTGATAGGATTGAGACGGAGTCCCATCATGCCACAGCCTGCAAAGATGAGATCACTGTGGTCATCAAGCCAGCGAACTTGCCGCCACCATGGCTGAGAGACGGCGCAGAGATCGGAGTGGGAGGGTGGCATGGGTTGGGTCGATCTCGGCCAGGCGGCATTGGATCCCTGTCAGCCTTGAACCAGCGTACATGCCGCCTCCACTTCCAGAGACGGCGCAGAGATCGCCATGGGCCGGGGTGGGGAGGGGGCGATCTCGGCCCGGCGGCATTGGGACCACTGTTAGCTTTGAACCAGCGTACATGCCGCCCTCATTCTCCAAACCGAACTCGAGGATCTGCTCCCGCAACGCAGAGATCGCTGAGCAGGTTACCCAACAACATCAACCCGGAAGAGATGAAGATGTAACCCATGACCACAGGATAGTCCCGAGATGTTATGGCTTCGAAAAACAACAGTCCCATTCCTGGGATTCCGAAAACCCGTTCAATCAACAGCGAACCAGTCAGGATGAGCGAGATGTTGTTGCCGAAACTGGTGGCAATGGGAATCAGTGAATTGCGCAGGGCGTGACCGAAGACGGCGCGCTTCCACGTCATCCCCTTGGCCAAAGCGGTCTTCACGTAGTCGGCACTCATGTTCTCCAACAAGCTGTTCTTCATCAGAATCGTCATGAAAGCGAACAGATGGATGGCATAGCAGATCACGGGCAATGCCGTGTGGTGCACTCTATCCAGGACCTTGTCGACCAGAGACATGTCGGCAAAGTTGTGACTTTCGAAACCAGCCAGCGGAAACCAGTCATGCTGGACGGCGAACAGACCGAGTAGAACGGCACCCAAAGCAAAACCGGGGATGGCGTAACCAAGAAAAATGATGATGGACGTGATGTTGTCGAAGTGGCTCTTGTGTCGCAGAGCCTTGAGGATTCCGAGTGGAATACAAACCGAGTAGGTCAACAGGAAGGCGATAAGCCCGAAATAGACGGACACGGGAAAGCGGCTGGAGATCAGATCTTCGACGGGAAGGGTATAACGGAAGGAGTCACCCAGATCGAAGCTGGCCAGCTTCCCCAGGTAGGTTGCATAGCGCACCAGGATAGGCTCATCGAAACCATAGTACTTCTTCAGAGTCGCCAGATCCTCTTCGGGAATATCAATCGAAGAGGACATCTTTGATGAACCGGAGGAGGTCTCTCCAAAGTCGCCTGCGCCGGCGATACGCATACGCATCTGGTCTATCGGACCACCAGGCACGAACTGACATAGCAGGAATACCAGAAAGGTTATCCCCAGCAGCGTCGGCAGCATGAGTAGCAGCCGTCGCAGGGCGAAGTCACGCAGGGCATTTGATCGGGTCACAGGCATGGTCTTTACTGCGCCTGCCCACCGCGAAGAATAACCTGATAGGCAACCAAAGCTGCAGCAACATGCACATTCATGGAGGGTCCCTTGCCGTGCATGGGCACAAAAACTGCACCATCACACTGCCCAAGAGTGCCGGCGTAGACTCCGTTGGTTTCGTTGCCGAGGACGAGACATACTTTCTCCGTCCACTCAAAGTCCAGAAAAACGCGAGTCCCCTGAGCTGTCTCAAGAGCGACCACCTGGTAGCCCTCTGACTTCAGGGTCGCCACCGCTTCGTGGGTGTCACCGATCCGCCGCCAGGATACACGACGATCGTGACCGCGTGACGTCCGATCAATCTCGTCATGGGGTGGCACAGGTGTCTTGCCGGTGAAAATCACTTCCTTGGCACCCACCGCATCGGCGATGCGAAACAACGAGCCCACGTTCCGTGGATCATCCAGGCTCTGCAGCAGAAAGGAGACCTCTGCCTGCGGAGGAAAGTCACGAGCGGCCTGCTCGAAAAGCCGCCGGATTTCGACCTTGCGAAGTGGCAGCATTTAGAACAGATCGACGGTCATGCCGTCCTCACCTACCATAACTTCACCGCTGAACTGAGTCCGGATGCGTTCGCCCATGTCGTGGACGGCATGGAGGTCCCCGGTAATGTCTTCGATGACGAGGTGCTTGATCATCAGTCGTTTGACGCCGCAGCGGGTCGCCAACTGCCCCAGAGCCTCCGGGGTGATATGCCATGTACCCCAGGGTTGCTGGGCCAGGAATTCTGCAGTCCCCGAACACTCATGAACCATCAGATCGGCATCACGAGCGAAGTCCTCAAAGTCTTCGCCTGGCAGACCATCGCCGCTGATCACGACACGGCGTGTCCCATCTTCGACCCGATAGCACAGTGTCGTGATTCCCCCGTGGCCGGTGAAGGTTGCCGACACCGTGCAACCTGATTCCTCAACAACGTGTCCCGCCGCAGGGATTTCGATGACTTCGGGATCGAGTCCGAACTCGCTCTTTCCGTGCCCGAGACGACTGGCAATGTCATCCTGAAAAGGTGGACGAATCAGATGCCGGACAAAGTGCGCCGTGCCCACGGGACCGTAAATGCGCAGCGGATTCTGTCGACTGTTGTTCCAGCCCACGTAGACGAAGTATGGCACATCAACGACGTGATCGAAGTGCAGATGTGTCAGGAACAGCCGATCCACCGTTTCGGCAGCAATGCCTTGTTGTGCAAGGCGCAGGCAGGCGGCCCGACCACAGTCAAACATCCACACAGGTGCCGCGTCATTGTCGGCTAGCGTAAGAACCTGGGATGGGCCTGCCCGCCGAGGATTATTCCGTACTGCACCGGAACCAAGAAGAGTGAATTTCATGCCCACAAGATAGTGGGACATGTACAGTCGGTCACATCTGCCGGCGCTTCACCCACATCAGCGTGACATTGGCGACGACGAACAGCCACACGCCTGCGACAGCCCAGTGTCGACGACGACGCGACTGCTCAGACGCGTTGAGAAGCTTATCCACAGCCTCCACTTCGACCTCGAAATCAGCGATCGCTGTGTCGATTAGTTCTTCATCCAGCGCGTGTGTCCTCGCGTCGACCTGGCGCAGAACGGCTGCAGCCCCCATCAGGACTCCTGCGCTGCGGCCCAGGGCGGCATCGAATTGCTGCAGACTATCGAAGCGAGCTCGGACACTATGTAGAGATTGCTCAGCATCACGCAGAGAACGTTGTATGCGCTGCACCCGTTGGCCGATCGCCTTGTCATCACCATGACAGACCGCACACGTCGTGTCCATCAACGTCAGCGTTGCATCGACGACGAGGTGATTCTGATGGCACGTGACACACGTCGGATTATCTGGATCTGTTGCGTCCGTATGCGGACCAAGGGCGAAGAACTCTGCAGGCCCCGTGTGGCACTGTGAACAAACAGCAACGATGTCTGCCCGCGCCGCTTTGCCGATGAAGCCCGTCTCTGCCGCCTTGGCCTTTTCTGTCTCCGGTTCGAATGGATCTCCGCCGTGACAGTCTGTGCACAGCAGCATACCCCGCTGATAGTGCACACTCAAAGCGAACTTATCGCCCTGCTCAAAATGGCAAACCGTACACCAGACGTCGTCGAGGGGCACCTGTCCCGGAGGCGTCGTGACGTCGTCCTGAGCCGACACAACGGCTGCCATGGAAAGGATTACCAACAGCAAGAATCGCATCATTCTGCTTCTCCACCGTTGGTTTCTGCTACCGCCTCTTGCACAACGTGAGGCATGCCCTGAACATCAAAGTGGTATTTCGTGCCAAAGATTGTGCTCGACGTTTCCGACAGGTGACCGAGAATTCCCAGCAAAAAAATCAATGCCGAAGTGACCATCCAACCGGCAATCACACGCCGTCGCCGACCCGGGTGTCTTTCCGGTGATATATCGATCGCCAGAGGCACAAGCATCAACACGAGCAGCAGAAGGGGAGGCATATTCACCCCCACCACTTCGGGCACGTACTTGAGCAATTGATACGCTGGCAGGAAGTACCACTCGGGCTTGACCCCCATCGGTGTGAGCAGTGGATCGGCTGGCTCTCCGATGTGGGCAGGATACAGCAGCGCCAGTGTTACCAGCACCCCAAGAGCGACGTACATGGTGGCGCTGTCTTTCAGGAAGTGCCCGGGAAAGAAGGGCTCACCCCCCCCGGCGTGCAGTTCCTGCGGTGTTGGCTCTGGCTCGTCGGTGCGGCGCAGAGAGGAGATCCCCTGATAGCGAACCAGGACCAGATGCAGCCCCATGAGGCCCAACAGCAGAAACGGCAGGAGAAACACGTGGACAACATAGAAGCGGCCGAGGGTTGCATCTGCCACCTCGGTTCCGCCAATCATGAATTCGCGGGTGATGGGACCGAGCACTGGCAAGGAAGCGGGCGCTTCCGTGGCCACAACGGTTCCCCAGTAAGCTACCTGATCCCACGGGAGCAGGTACCCGGTAAAACCAAACCCCAGGATCACTGCCAGCAGGGCGACACCGACGATCCAGGTGAGCTCCCGAGGCTT
>Ga0114999_10009885_pt1 | contig 10385 bp, 20 predicted proteins | sample ArcticOcean_MG_C_3_FD_89820 | JGI IMG/M metagenome (GOLD analysis project Ga0114999, IMG submission 89820) | Marine microbial communities from western Arctic Ocean - ArcticOcean_MG_CB8_126 | ecosystem: Environmental > Aquatic > Marine > Oceanic | place: Arctic Ocean: Canada Basin | collected... | reverse complement strand
GGCTAAAGCAGATACGCTTAGTGTTGAAGGGCGCTTTCGGCCGTCTGGTGAAATTATTAAGGATCTTGAGAACGCTGTCGCGATTTGCCAGATCAAAAATAGTTGGTACTGGCAACACCGTCCAGGCACGGCAAAGGCTTACGACAGGATAAGCCAGTGGGTCATGTGGAATACCCGTCGTGAAGTTATTGATAACGTTTTTGCGGAGCTTGGGAGAGAGTCTATTCATGAACAAGGTGAAGAGCCGATTATCGATCAGTGGGTTTGTGATAAGCTTCTAAGCGCTGTTAAAAATCAGATCAACGAGTTAAAGAACCCTAAATATTTGGAAGGTTCTATGGTATGGAGGATTATGTCAAACGTACCCAGAATGTGTGTGCTTATCACTGGTTGTCCTACTATCAAAAGAGGCATCATTGTTTATCCATGCCTAGTAGGTGGGGAGGCCTTGGCTGTTCCGTCTGAAGATTTAAGGAAGCGGCGCAGGTAGTGATCAAACTTGCATGTAAAATCCCGCCAAAAATTATTTTGGCATGTTCTGGAGGCAGGGACAGCATGTCTGTTCTTGAGTTTCTAGTCAGGGGGAAGAAGGAAGTAACAGTCGCATATTTTAATCATGCAACAGAACATGCAGAAGTTGCAGAACAATTTTTGCGTCAATTTTGTTACGATAACAACCTCCCCTTTATCACAGATAAATATAATCATGATGATCCTAAAAAGAAGCCTACAGAAGCGTCCTGGAGAAAACAAAGGTATATATTTTTATCAAAATTGGGTGGGCCGGTTGTAACAGGTCACCATTTAGGGGATGCGGTAGAATGGTGGGTTTTCTCTTCGCTTAGGGGCAACCCAGGATTGATTTCCACAATTAGGGAAGATATCCCAGTGCTTAGACCTTTTTTGATATCTCGTCCAGATGAAATTCATAAACATTTTGGTGGTTATCCACATGTAGAGGATCCAACAAACATAGAGACGAATTACACAAGAAATTTCATTAGACATATTTTGCTACCAAATGCGTTGAGGGTGAATCCAGGTTTGTTTACGACAATTAAAAACCTATATAGAAAAGAGAAAATATGACAGAAATTATTATTTTTAGCTTAGGTTATCTATTTGCAAGGTTGATTCAACAAAAGCCAATCGCAGATTTATTGTTGTATTGGGACAAAGATTGTCTTGGCTGGCGTCCAGTGTCTCCAGGAACAAAGGTAAAACCTGAGCTCAGATACCTAGCGGCATTTGAAATAGACACAGATTCTACAATTGTTGAAAAAGACATCACGTAGTTATTTATTTATGTGGAAATTAATGACCTTGTTGCAGTTAGAGTAAGGGGACCAGACAAAGATGCCTCCCTAGAATTAGGGATAATTTTAACAAAGTTTAACCAAGGCAATAAATTATTATTTGATGTTCTTACAAAGGGAAAAGTAATGAGAGTGTCTACTCTAGATTTGGGCCCGGTTAATCTTGTTAGAAATAAAGAAAAATTAGACAAAAAATGGAGCAAGCAATATGAATAAGGGAAGCCTGGTGATTTCTATAAGCGAGAAATTGAACTATATAGATGCTAAAAATCCAGCAATCATCATAAAAGATGCATATGGTGTAGTAATAACTAAAGAGTCAAGATGGGACGGTGTCCCAACGTTTTCAGAAGAAACAAAGGTCGTTGACATTTTATATCATGGAAAAGTCTATACACGAGTTCCAATCAAGTATCTTAAGACAATTAAATCAAAATAATTTAAACATAGTTAAAACGAAGAATATAGTTATTCCAACTTTAGTTCACAGGTAGGCATGGAATTAAAAATAAAATAAAAAAGATGCCTTATCTTCAATAAAAAAAAGAGGGTTTAATGAAGAATTTACTTACTGCTTTTTTTGCAGTTTTTTTTATGTCTATATTATTTTGTTGTAATGATGATATAGTAAATGATGTTAATGATGCTAGTGTTAGCAATTTAACTGATGTTGTTACAGCAGATTCTACAGAAGACATTACGGAAAGCGTAGTGGTAGAAAATATAATAGACGAAGATATTTTTGTCATTGAAGATGTAGACGATCATAAGGATATACAAGGAGAATAATTATGAAAATTTCAAAAAATGTAGTTTTAGGTATCACAGCCACGGTTGTTGCTGGGTTGATTATTTATGCCGTGACCACCACCACAATGGTTGATGTTACAAGCGCAACACCAGGTGTTAGTAAACAAGTGGGTATTAATACACAGACTGAGAATATAGGAACAGTAAACGCTATTACTGATGTAGGGGTGACTGCCACGACTGGTACAACTGCCACGACTGGTACGACTGCCACAACTGGTACAACTGCCACAACTGGTACGACTGCCACGACTGGTACGACTGCCACAACTGGTACAACTGCCACAACTGGTACGACTGGTACGACTGCCACAACTGCAAAAATAAGTCAGTAATTATTTAAAAATTTCAAACGTCATTCAGTATAAAGCCGGAGGTTATACCTCCGGCTTTTTTTATACACAGGTTAATTTATATTTAAAATAGCCTATGGCCAAAAATAGGATTTTTAATGCGTGATGCAATTTGTTTCGACGATGTTCTTTTAGCACCCCAGTATAGTGATATTAAGTCTCGTACTCAGATTAATTTAGATGTGGAATTCTCTAATGATGTTTTATTAAAAATACCAATAATCTCTAGTCCGATGGATACGATAACAGAAGTGTCCATGGCAACAGCTTTACATGTTGCTGGAGGGCTAGGCATCATTCATAGGTATAATACAGTTGAAGAACAATCTAGTCTTGTTTACTCATCTAGAAACGGTGGTGCAACCACTGTTGGTGCAGCTATCGGTGTTTCTGAGGATTATCTTAAAAGAGCAAGGTCTTTGGCAAAATCTGGTGCAAGTATTATTTGTATTGATATCGCTCATGGACACCATATTTTAATGAAGAGTGCCCTTAGGGCGTTACGAGATGATCCATATATAAGAGATCTTCATTTAATGGCAGGAAATGTTGCAACGTTAGAGGGGTTTAACGCCCTTGCTGATTGGGGCGCAGATAGTATTCGTGTAGGTGTTGGGGGCGGATCAATCTGTAGCACAAGGATCCAAACAGGTCATGGAATCCCTACGTTACAATCAGTTATAGATTGTGCACGATCAGATAGAGACGTATTGCTATTAGCAGACGGAGGCATCAAAAATTCTGGAGATATTACAAAATGTCTAGCCTCAGGTGCAGATGCAGTGATGGTTGGCTCATTACTAGCAGGCACAAATGAAACCCCAGGTGACATTATTTACCACAAGGGCTCACCTCCTAGAAAAATATATAGAGGCATGGCGTCTAGAGAGGCTCAGAAATCATGGAGAAATAAAATAGGTTCTGTTGAGGGTGTGGCAACAACAGTTGCGCTCAAGGGCCCAGTTGTAGATATCTTAAATGACTTAGCATGGGGTGTAAAGAGTGGCCTGTCATATTCAGGTGCAAGAGACCTTAAAGAGTTTCGCTGCAAGGCAAAATTGATTAAGCAGTCGCCCGCATCACAAGTTGAAAGTTTACCTCACGCATTACATAATTAATATTTTAAGCACATATTTATTAATAATGCATGGAGAGATATATGTACACAGAAAAACAGATTCGTAAAGTAATTCGAGAGGAATTAAAGCGCACACTTGTAAAATATAGCACAAGAAAATTGAATGAAGAAGAAGAGTCACCCACTGAAGGTTCTGAAGAGGGTATTGCTGCAAAATCTGATTTTAAGGCATGGCTGATCGATTTATCAAAAAATGTGTCTGCAATGAAGGTTTCAGCTAAAGAGCTTGACCCGCTAAAGACGCAAATTGAAGCGCTTATAGCAGCTGCAGAAACCAAAGATCTTTCAGGTTCAGTCGGTGACAAATTAACTACTCAAATCAGTAGACTCGGCGGCTTAAAGTAAGGATATTATATTATGAGATCCTCATGGATTCAAAAATGGGTTTCGAGAAGAAGCCCGTGGATATTTAATAATAGTAGATTACCTGTTTGGTTATCTAAAATCGCACCAATTGAAGTTTGGGCATTAAGTTTTGCATGCTTCGTATTTTGTAGGGGAGAAATCTCAAAAACTACTACGAGGCACGAGACGATTCATTATCATCAGCAGCTAGAATTATTATTTGTTGGACAGTGGATGTTATATGCAATATTTTTCTTGATTGGGCTAGCTAGATATAGAAGTGGCAAGAGAGCGTATACGGAGAATCCATTTGAGAGAGAGGCATACCGCAACGAGAAAAAGACGAAATATCTAGAGCGCCGCCCTCTATGGAGTTGGGCGTCTCATATTAAGAATTAAAATGTTTTTAAAACATAAAGAAACATTTTTGTCCATTGGCAATAAGAGAATTTTTGTAGAAGTTGCGTCTTGTGATAAGACAAGGCAAATAGGCTTAATGAATAGGCAAGAACTCAGTGAGAATTCTGGAATGCTATTCATATTTCCAGATTCAAACTATAGGTCTTTTTGGATGAAAAGAACGCCCCTTCCGCTCTCTATTGCATATGCAAATAAGCTAGGGACAATTATAGAAATTAAAAGTATGGAACCGTTAAGTTTAAAGGGTGTTAAGTCGTCGAGTCCGTCGATGTTTGCATTAGAAATGAATAAAGGGTGGTTTAAGAAAAATAGTATAAGGGTCGGAGATAAAATTTCTTTTCCAGAATATTTTTTATCAGAGTTAAGTGGGAAAAATACGAAAATGAATTTATTAAAAGAGTATATAAGAGAGTTATTAAATGAAAAGAAATGGGCCGACTTCAATGCCCCTCAAGGCCAGACCATTAATTTAACTCCGGAGGATTTTGAAGATGATGTATCATGCCCTGAACCCCCGTGCCCAGAAGTTAGAGATTTAGACGACGAGATATTTGACCTAATACAGACTGCATATGCAGATGTCGAACTTGAGCCAGGTAAATACGGTAACGCAAAAGTTCGATCACCAAGCGACTTGCCTGCCGGGTATACTATTATGCAGGCTGCTAACTTAGATTCAGATCCCGAACCAGACTTCTTTCGAGGCAGTAAAATGCGCGCCGGAAGAAGTAAATTAGGTATTGTTGGCCATGACGGATCAGCGGCTGCCATACAAAAATATCTTGAAGATACAGCTGAGCAGCTTAAGTCCGGAGCAATTGCTGAGATGTCCGGAAAGATAGCACATATTATGATTACTCGCCATGGAGTTCCGGCAGTAGTCAATCATGCTCAAGTTGAGTCAATGTTAGGCAAGCCAGTAGAGTGGATGGGTAAACACCCAGAAGAAAAGTACGCGTCTAGGTATGGATCTGGTTACGATGGATGGTACAGTCGCGAGATCGCCGGCACAAAGCATATGAAGATTTTGTTGGGGGGTCAATGATACAAAAAAATAAAGCAGTTTTAGGAATAGCGGTTATTTTTATTTTAGCAACAACATTTTTTTGTGGATATACACTTGGGCATTCGGATATCGGTAAAGACACACAACTGCGTGTAGCAACGGCAGAGACAACCACCAGAAATTGCCTTAATAAGATAGCGGGTTGGTGTGATAATAAAAGATTTCGTCTCGTAGATTGCGGAGATGATTTACACGCATGTGTATGTATCAGTCAGACAGAAGTGCAAACCCTACAGCAAAAACCAGAAGAGGAATAAATGAAAATCACAAAGAGACGACTCAGAAGAATTATCAAAGAACAGGTTCAAACCTGGAAAGAACGTCAAGCTGAAATGGATGCATGGGAAAAAAAGCTAGCTGCTGCACTTCCCAAAGACCCCTCAGATCTAAGCAAAGCTGATCACAAAAAAGTGGCACTCGTCTTTATTGATGAGTATGGACTAGATCAGGCTGATGGTTTTTTCGAAGATGACATTAACACGCTAGCCGGCCTAGGCGTACGTGACGACGACTTGAATCTGGTGAGATATGCAATCACACATGCCCAGAATAAAGCGCTACAAGCTAACATAGCTGCTTCTCCAAACAAGAAAGAGCTTGAAGCGATCGGCGGAAGTTATGGTCCGGTTGAACCTCGCGAAGTAGAGTACCTCACGTATCAGCCTATTCATAAGGGGGGTAAGGTTGTGGCATTTCAAGTTGAAGATAGCGAGACGCCATGGGGCACAATGCCACTAGGACATTCAACCTTTACGGTGAACGATGCGTGGGCGAAACAGCACGGAACAACTATCGATAAGATCATAAGCACGTTGGAGCAGGGTGGCGCGACTCTAAGAAAGAAGCGCAAGCCGATCAAACATTCTCCGGTACAGTACGACTGATATGAGAATTACAAAGTGCCAGCTAAGACTTGTCATCAAAGAAGAATTACACAACTTTGTGCCTCAAGACATGTATCTTCGTAATGACAAGCATTCCGGTCACATATTTGAGCGTTCTTATGTCACCGGTGTTCTTGGTATAAGGCTACCTCTCAATGAGTCGTACCCGTACTCTCCTGGTGTCCAGCGTCGAATTATACAGGAACAACTACTCATGGAGGGCTTCTTCGGCGACTTGATGGCGAAGGGAAAAGAAGTCGCAGACGATATGATAGAGAAGGGCAAGGCAAAGCTCATGAGTGTCAAGGCAGGTATTGCAAAGTTTGGCAAGGAAGCCTGGGACATTCTATCAGCTTTTTGGCACGTTATACAAGGTGGTGCCTCCCAAATCGCTTCATTTACAAAGAGAATCTACCGCCGTGGGATTGACAAACTTTTTAGTCAAATCAAAGAAGCCCTCACATGGTTAGCTGAAAAGCTTCCGAATTGGGGTATGCCGACCTTCGGAGGTTGGGCAGAGAAGGGCATGGAGATGCTCACGAACTTTCTGGAAAAAATTAAAGGTCTCGATGGGTGGAAGAAGGTCATTGGATTCGCTGGTCTGGCCGTGGGTCTACATTACATTTGGGACAAAGTAGGCGAGTGGATTGGAGAGCTCAAAGAAAAAATCGGCGGTGATTTCCAGGCCGCACTCGGACTTGGGGAGGCAGAAGGTGATAGTAACAAAATGGATGCTATCAGGGAATGGATCAAAGAAACTGCAACAGAAAAGCTTAAAGAGATCGGCGGCGGCGGCCTAAAGAAAGTCATGGAGCAATTGGCATCAGTGGCTAGCGGAATAAAGCCATGGTGGGATGCTGCTGTTAAGATTGCTGGCGGCGTGAAGCTTGTCGTCGATGCTTTAGGCGACGCCGCGTCGGCATTCATGGCCAGGCAGGACAGTCTGTCGTTGCAGCCACAGTCTGAAGCGCTTGTGCGAAGATATGTCAGAAACTCGCTATTAGTAGGGTCTGGGGGCTCGTATAAATGAAAATCACAAAACGACAATTAAGAAGAGTTATCTCCGAAGCTATATCGGATGGCCCTGAGACATCTGATGTTTTAGGTGCCATGGGAGCCGACAAACTCCAGCCAAGAAAATATAAAGATAGAATGAAGTACTGAGACACATTTATTTTGTTAAAGATGTTTTAATCTAAGGTTTATTTATATATAATATACCATATTTTAAAATTGGAATAATAATGACAAATGATAGAAACGTTTTAGTAATAGGGACAGGAACCATTGGCGAGCCGCTTATAGGTCTTCTAACTAGGCTTAAGCATGATCTAAAATTAAATAAGGTCATCTTTCATAAAAGATCAGCGTTAAAGTACGAAGTCGCAAAAGTAAACAGCCTTGTCGACCAAGGTGCAATTTTGGCTGTCAATTCTGGGAAAGAGGACAAATTTATAGAACTTGGTCATACACCCCAAATGACGCTAGAGCGTGCCATTGATATATCAACGGTTGTTATTGATTGCACACCAGCCGGAAATGAAAATAAGGAATTGATGTATGAAAAATCCAATAATGATAATAAAATATTTATAGCCCAAAGAAGTGAAAAACATAATGGTACACCATACGCCCTTGGTGTTAACGATGAGATTCTTAAAAAAGAAGCACCAAAGTATATACAGATTGTAAGTTGCAACACACACGCAATTAGTCGGATAATTTTATCTTTAAGCAAAGATGGGCCTAACCTATCTTTCGGAGACTTTGTTTGCATTCGCAGGGCAAACGATGCGAGTCAAAATGATGGGTTTATTCCTTCCCCAACTTTGGGTGTGCATACAGACGTAGAGTTTGGTACACACCATGCCAGGGATGTTAGCGATTTGTTTTACACTATAACTAATGAACATTTGCCAATTACTTCAAGCGCGATGAAAGTCAACTCACAGTACATGCATGCGATCAGATTTTCGATAGAGATAAAAGAAGAGTTAACATTAGGGGATGTAATCGCTAGATTTAAAGAAGACAGATTTATCTCATTAACACAACATAAAACAGCAAACAAGGTATTTTCATTTGGCAGAGATCACGGGTTTTATGGAAGAATTTATAATCAGGCAGTAGTTTGTGAACCAAGCCTATCAGTTTTTAAATCCACGAAGGGATCTACTAGGGTGGTTGGGTTTATGTTTACCCCCCAAGATGGTAATAGTTTACTTTCTAGTTTATTCGCGTGCCTTTATGGATTAGACGGAGACGATTATAAAAATAGATTGAATATTTCATCTTTATTCCTTAAGGGAGAAATTTAAAATTGAGTACGAAAATAGATTATGATGAAGTCACAATAAAAGAAATTAAGTCCAAACTAAGCAAAAGAATCATGACAAAAGATGCAGATGAGTGGTCCACATCATCATTGCAATATTGTATAACGTTAATAGAAGATTTAGTCGATGAAAATGGTTCTTTGTGGTTTATGTTAGAAGAATTGAAGGAAAGTAAATGGACGAAAGAGAATTCAACAGAGTTAAGTAAGACAATACAACGGCAGATTGCAATGTTAAAATTACTGCAGTCAAGAAAAGGAGAAGCATGAGAAGAATTAAAACGGGAGATAAAGTCCAGGCATTTTTGGATGTACGAATTAAAGGAACGGTTCTTGGAATTGAAGAGAATAAGAACGTACCATGGATGGTCGGAGGTACGGCTTCCACAGAAATGATTTGTGTGTTACAGTTAATGGACGGAAGAAAAATTAAGTATAAAATGAGTGAACTACATCACACAGACGAATAATTGGTATGTGTATATCGTTAAATGTAACGATGATAGCATGTACTGTGGTATAACAACTGATATAGACAGAAGAGTTTATGAGCATAACTTTACAAAAAAAGCAGCAAAATATACACGCGCAAGAAGACCAGTAAGGTTGTTATTTAAAAGTAGGCCATTGTCTAGATCTACGGCAATGTCTATTGAGATAAGATTCAAGAAATTAAAAGTAGATCAAAAGAAAAATTTAATAAATAATGATAAAAATTTTAATGATTATTTTAACATTGAACCTCACGACGCATGTTAAAGAACAAGATCCTATAATCAATATTGCTGTTGAGAATTGTAAAAAAATAAAGCCAGCAAGATTAAAGAAAGCAAAATTAATAGCAATAAAATTATACCACATTGAACAGAAGTTTAATGTCCCCAAAGAACTTAAGGGAATGCTATTAGCAGCGGCATGTTTAGAGTCAGGATTTAATCCAAACGCAAAAGGAGACAGAAAGTTTTCTAAGAAAAAGAAACCCCTAGCAATAGGGATATTACAACTGTGGCCTTGGTGGGAGCATGGTAAGTGGGGGTACAAAATAAACAGAAAAGATCCGGTCCAATCCGCCATAGCTTGGATGACTCATATCAAAAGACAACTCAAGTCAGTCAAGAAAATGTGCAAGCCAAGAACAAAGAAGAAATTATGGATCCAGGCGTGGGTAAAAGCAATCAGGTTTCCAAAACCAGGGGGCAGATGCAGAGAAAAACCTACTCATTTAAGATATTTAAAGAAAATGCATAGAATCTATTATAAAAAATTCAATCCTGCATTATAGGCACCTACAATATGAAAAATAATTATTGCAAAATAGACTGCGCAACATATAAGTGCAACAAGCTTCGCCATCTTAGCATCTTTTAGTACCCATAGTATTATACACGCTATAGTCACTATAGCAATTTTTACTATATAAAACCACATAACTCCAAAGCCTAATAGATAGTTCATAATAGGATTTGCTTCTACGGCGATACCCGCGTTTATCCAGGTGATGGTTAGACCTGCGTCTAAGATATTGGCAATAAAAATCATAAATAAGAAAAAGCCAATGTGGACATTGTCCAAGACTATTGATAATTTCTTTTTCATAATATACACTCCTCACAAGAATTAGTCGTCGCCACCATCATCACCATCGTCACCATCATCATCGTCACCATCATCATAGTAACCATAGTCATCATAATAGCCATCACCACCGCCACCACCTC
>Ga0114999_10009877_pt1 | contig 10394 bp, 6 predicted proteins | sample ArcticOcean_MG_C_3_FD_89820 | JGI IMG/M metagenome (GOLD analysis project Ga0114999, IMG submission 89820) | Marine microbial communities from western Arctic Ocean - ArcticOcean_MG_CB8_126 | ecosystem: Environmental > Aquatic > Marine > Oceanic | place: Arctic Ocean: Canada Basin | collected... | reverse complement strand
GCATAATCTCCCATGCGTTTAAGACGTTCTAAGCCCGCATTTTTTCTTCTTTCATAATCGCCTGTAAAATGAAACCCTGCATGAACTTCAACCCAATTTGCATCAATTAATTTAGCTATATCAATATATGATTTGATATAAGCATCTACTGCTTCTGATAAATATGGGGCAAACTCTGCCATGTTCACAGCAGACAATGTATGTAATCCCATAATAAGATCTTTTGATTCTAACAAATTTCTTATTTTAGAAACACGATATTTATCAAAACTTTCAAATTTATTTCTGACATCACCAATACGAATATCTACAAAACGAAAATCTGCTTCAGAAGCATAAACCAAACCATCTTCAATCGGAATAGATGAACCAAGATCTATCCCAATTCTATCTTTAATACTCTTTATATTGATAGACATTTAATACCTTTTAAAATAAAAAAGTTAGAATTTTAATCCTAAATTATAAATAAAAAATATCAATTTAATTTAAACTTAATTTTGATATTTTTAATAATCTCTGATGCTGATATTCACGGTGATGGTTATTATCTAATAACATTATTTAAAAGGATTAATAAATGTAAAAAATTTGTTTAGGTAGTTAGATGAATAAATTTAATTTCCCAACTATTACTGTGTTTTTATTATAATTTTAATATGTAAAATAGTAAAAAACAGATATAATTTATTAAAACTTATTATGAATATATTATATCCTTAAATAAGGAGAATAGAGATGAAATCAAAAGTAAAAGCAGTTGTTATAGGTGGAGGTGTTGTGGGAGTTTCAACATTATATCATTTAGCTGCTAAAGGTTGGAATGATACAGTTTTGATTGAAAGAAAATTATTAACTTCTGGCTCTACATGGCATGCTGCAGGTCTTCTACCATTATTTAATATGTCTTATTCTGTTGGCCAGATACATAAATATTCTCTTAAGTTTTATCAAGAATTAGAAAAAGAAACTGGAATGAATGTTGGTTTTAAAAAAGTTTCTAACATTAGACTTGCTTCTACAAAAGATAGAATGGATGAATTTCTTCATTATAAAAGTGTGGCTGAAACAATTGGCATAAATGTAGAAGTATTAACACCACATGAGGTAAAGGAAATTTGGCCACTGTGCTCTATAGAAGGATTGATAGGTGCAATAAGACACCCAGATGATGGATATATTCAACCAGCTGACCTTACACAAGCTCTTGCAAAAGGGGCAAGAAATAAAGGTGCCCAAATAAAAGTTAATACTGAAGTATTAAACATAACTAATAAAAAAGATGGTTTATGGTGTGTTGAAACAAGTGAAGGTGAAATTGAATGTGAACATGTAATTTCCTGTTCGGGAAATTTTGCAAGAAAAACAGGTGAAATGGTTGGATTAGATATTCCTGTAATACCTGTTGAACATCAATTTATAGTCATGGAAAAACATCCTAAAATTATTGAAAGGAAAAATAATAATTTGCCTGAGATGGGAGTTTTAAGGGATGCTGATTCCTCTTGGTATATGAGAGAAGAAACAGGTGGATTACTTCTTGGGCCATATGAAACAGGTGCGCCAGCATGTTATATAGATGGACCTGACAAAGAAAGTGAATTTGAGTTATTCCAAGAAGATTTAGATAGAATTTCACCCCATATAGCATCTGCTATAAAAAGAGTACCTATTTTTGGAGAAATGGGTTTAAAAAAAGCTTATAATGGTGCAATTGCATATACACCAGATGGCAACCCAATAATTGGGCCAGCTTGGGGACTTAAAAATTTTTGGATTAATGAAGGACATTCCTTTGGAATAACAGCTGCTGGAGGAGCCGGTTGGCAATTGGCTGAATGGATCGTTGAAGGTCAACCTACAATTGATATGTTAGGGGTTGACCCAAGAAGATTTGGTCCTTATGCAACCAAAAACTACTTGATTGAAAAAAATGAAGAAGCTTATGCTAATGTTTTCACAGTTCATTACCCTGATGAAGAAAGATCAGCTGGACGACCATTGAAAACTTTTCCTTGTTATGAAAGACTTAAAAAAATGGGGGCTGTATTTGGAGCATCATTTGGATGGGAAAGAGCAAATTGGTTTGCACCTGAAGGTACTAAAGCAGAAGATGATTGGTCTTTTAGAAGATCTCGTTATCACAAGCATGTTGGCAATGAAGCTAAAAATGTTGCTTCTAATGTTGGTATCTTAGATTTAAGCAGTTTTGCAAAATGTAGAATCTCAGGTCTAGAAGCAGAAAATTTTCTCAATGGATTAATGGCCAATAATTTACCAAAATCAATAGGTAGAATTGCTCTATGTCATTCACTCACCACTAAAGGAGGAGTTCACTCTGAATTTACTATTACAAAAGAAAGTAAAGATTCATTTTATATTGTATCAGCTGGAGCTTTTAAAAGATTAGACCATGATTGGATTTTAAAACACTTGCCAGAAGATAAAGATATAAATTTTGAAGATTTAACAGAATCTTACGGTGTTTTTGTAATTGCTGGACCAAAAAGCAGATTGTTAATTGAGAGATGCTCAAAACAAAATTTTCAAAATGAAAATTTTCCTTGGTTATCAGCTCAAAATATTGAAATTGGTTTGGCTCCTGTTTTTGCTATGAGAGTTAACTTTGTTGGAGAATTAGGCTGGGAATTACATCATCCAATCGAATATCAAAATCACATTTTTGATACTCTAATTTTAAATGGTAAAGACCTTAATATCAAACCGTTTGGTATGCGAGCAATGGATACATTAAGATTAGAAAAATCCTATAGACTGCCTGGAAGAGAACTTTCGATTGAATATGCAGCTCTGGAATCTGGTTTAGATAGATTTGTTTCTGAAAACAAAGGAGATTTTTTGGGACGAAATGGTTTAGCAGAATGGAAATCTGAAGGATTTTCATATAGTTTTTGTACTTTAGAAGTAAAAAATGTTAGAGATGCCGACGCTTTAGGAAGCAATCCTATTTATTATAAAAGCAAACTAATAGGAAGAGCTACTAGTGGTGGCTTTGGTCACAGAATAAATAAATCAATCGCTCTAGCAATGATTAACCCTGAATACAATAAAATGGGTAATGAATTAGAAATAAATATACTAGGATTTAAATATAGTTGTGTTGTGCTACATGAAAGTCCATACGATCCTGAAAATAAGAAAATTAGAGTTTAATTATTATATTTATAACCATGTTCTAAAGAAGATTCTTTTAACCAGCTTAAAATATAATTTGCATAACTTGATACACAAATTAATGTAAATTCGTTTTTTTCAGTACAAAATAAAATAATATTTGAATTACCCAAAAGAGTTTGGGCACAATGACCTGGCAAAAAGATATTTTCATCTAAGTTAATAGGACATCCCTTAGATAATACCCATCTAGTTTTTTCTCCAGATAAATATAAAGCTTGGTAATGATCAGAAAGTTCAGTTAAGCCAAAATGAATTTTATTCATTTTTTCTTTCAATGTTTTCATCAAATTGAAATTATCTTTGTTATTGATTAGAAGTAGCTCGTCTGGTCCAATTTTTAGTAAAATTGATATTTTATTTTTTTTGAAGTGTCCAACATTGGTCGATAATTCAAGACTTAAAATATCTTTAATATTCTTAATGAACATAGATTGTAATAAATTCCCTCTAATATTAAAAATATTTAAAGAACCAGAATTTTTTATCTTTAAGCCAATTTTATTATTTATAGAGAAAACTTCTTCATTTTTTAAAAAAGATAATGTGTTTACATCCTTTTTATTAGAAATATTTAAAAAACTATATTCCATTTAATCTATCTCCTTTAGGATCAAAAAAAACTGGTTTAACTATTTTTGCTGAAACTAATTCTCTATTTAAGAGAGGAAAAAATATTGTCTCTCCAATTCTTGAATGCCCGTTTTTAAGGAGTGCTAATGCAATACTCCTATTACAATTTGGTGAATAATAAGATGAAGTTACATGTCCAAGCATTTTTGCGGGCAGTTTATAGTTAGGATCTTCAATCGCATGCGCTCCTTCTGGAATTACCTTTGTAGGATCAAGAGTTAATATCCCAACAAGTTGCTTTCTATCTTTTGATAACAAATCCCTTTCGAGAGATCTTTTACCAATAAAATCATTTTTTTTCTTAGAAATAATCCAATCCATTCCAAGGTCATAAGGATTGACAGATCCATCTGTTTCTTGCCCTACAATAATAAAACCTTTTTCTGCTCTTAAAACATGCATGGCTTCTGTACCATATGGCATTAATTGATGTTTCTGACCTACTTTTAAAATTTTCTCCCAAAGTTGTAACCCGTATCTAGCGTGGGTATTAATTTCATATGATAATTCACCGGTAAAAGATATCCGAAAAATCCTAACTGGTATTTTATCTATTTTTCCATCTTTAAATGTCATAAATGGAAAGTTTTCGTTAGATAAGTTAATATCACAACCTAAGTCATTTATAATGGCTCTTGCCTTAGGACCAGAAATTGAAATTACAGACCAATTTTCAGTAACGGAAGTAAGGAAAACTTTAAAGTGAGGCCATTCTGTTTGCAACCATTCTTCTAACCATGACATTACTGTTGATGCCCCGCCAGTTGTAGTTGTCATATGAAAATGGTTGTCATTTATACAAGATGTAACTCCATCATCCATAACCATACCATCTTCTTTTAACATGATACCATATTTACAATGACCTTCTTTAATTAAAGACCAGTTATTTGTATAAACCATGTTAAGAAACTTTCTTGCGTCTGGTCCCTTAATATCAATTTTACCTAAAGTAGAGGCGTCTATAATACCTGCATTGTTTCTAGTATTTAAAACTTCTCTATTTACAGAGTTTTGCATAGTTTCATTTTTTCGAGGATAATACCAAGCACGCATCCATTGTCCAACATGCTCAAATTTACTTTTATTTTTTTTATGCCACGGATTAATCCTAGTTAATCTAATTGGATCAAAAAGATTTTTAATATCCTTTCCACCAATAACTCCAAATGTTACGGGGGTATAAGGCATCCTGAATGTTGTAGTACCAATTTCAGGAATTTTCTTAGCAAGTTTTTCAGACAAAATTCCTATACCATTAATATTAGAAGTTTTACCTTGGTCAGTTCCCATTCCAAGAGTTGTGTAGCGTTTTAAATGTTCAACAGAGTTGTATCCTTCATTAGAAGCAAGTATAATATCAGAAGAGACAACATCATTTTGAAAGTCAATAAATGCTTTATCTCTAGCAATATTCTTGTTTCCTGATGGGATGTTCCAAATTGACCTTACAGTCTGGGATAATTTTGGAGTTTTAATGTTTAAAGTTATATTAACTGATTTCTTTATCTTAAATTCTTTTAGGAGCAAATTTGTTTTTTCTATAGTTTCTAAAATTGAATTTTTAAAATCAAATGTTCCATTACATCCACCGATTGTAATCTCATTTTGAACATGTGTTAATGGCTTAAAGCAAGAGAAATTATTGTCCCAAATTAGCTTTCCCCCAGATTGACTAAATAAATTTACTGAGGGTGTCCAACCACCTGATAAAGCTACTAGGTCAACTTTTACTTTTTTTACCTTATTTAGTATTGTTTTCCCATCCGGGGATAATGAAGAAATATCAACATAATTAACTTCCCTAAAACCAGAAATAAAGGTTATGGTATGCTCGAATAAAACTGTGATTCCTATTTTTTTAATAGCTTTTAAAATTTCTCCAGATGTTTCTTTTCTTAAATCAACAATATATTTAACATTAGCTCCAACTCTATTAAGATCTATGGCAGTCCTATATGCATCGTCATTATTTGTGCAAATAACAACTTCTTTACCTGGCAAGACTCCATACTTATTAATATAACCTCTTACGGATGCTGATAACATTACACCAGGTAAGTCATTACCTGAAATAGTAAGAGGTCTTTCAAATAAACCTTGAGCTAAAATAACTTTCTTAGCACGTACTTTCCATAGCCTCTGTTTTGGTTTTGTTGAAGAGTTTTGAAAAGAATAATTTAAACATTTTTCTGCTATTGTTATATAATTATGATCATGATAACCAAAAACGTTACTATTTTTCAAAATAGTGACATTTTCCATCTTCTCAAGAGATTTTTCAGTTTTAACTGCCCATTCTGAACTAGTGGATGAATTAATTTTGATATCACTTTCAGTTAATAAAGAGCCACCCAAATAACTATTTTCATCCGCTATAATCATCTTTAAACCTGAATTTGCTGTTAATATTCCTGAAACAATCCCTGTGGCTCCTCCACCAACTATCAAAATATCTACGTGAGAATGAATATGTTCGTATTTATCCGGGTCATCATGAATTTCTGCAGCTTGTCCTAATCCTGCTATTCTTCTAATAAAATATTCATAAGTTTTCCACATAGAACTTGGCCACATAAAAGTTTTATAATAGAACCCTGCAGGCAAGGACTTAGAGAAAAAAGAAATAATTGATCCAAAATCATATTTTAAACTAGGCCAACGATTTTGACTCTCTACTTTTAGGCCATCATAGATCTGAATTTGTGTTGCCTGTATATTAGGCTCAACTCTATCTCCTGTATTAACTCTAACCAATGCATTTGGTTCTTCTGAACCTAGGGCAATTATCCCTCTTGGTCGATGATACTTAAATGACCTTCCAACTAATTTTATACCATTAGCAATGAGAGCACTTGCTAGACTTTCCCCTTCATATCCTTCTAGTTTTTTGTTATCAAATGAGAATAAAACTTTATTCTTATTTTTATGGATAAAATTATTAACTCTATTTTTTATCATTATGTTTTCCTGAGGCAATAACTTCTGCTTTGGTATTGCGTCTCCAATTATTTGCAAACGCTAATTTACCTTCATTAGACTTTGGATAAAGTCCTATAGGATAAACCTCAAAAATTTCATTTGTTATAGTACATCTAACTATATTGAACCACTTTCGACATCCACTTATATGAACCCATCTTTCGATAAAATAACCTTTAGGGTTATATCTTGAAAATAAATATTCTGACCATTCCTTGTTAGTAAGTTCATTATTGAAATTTGGTCTAGTTATATGGCCTTCACCTCCACAAGCGAATTCTATTTCATCACGAAATCCACAATTTGGACATTTAATATTTAACATTATAACCTCATAAATTATAATTAATGAGCAACACCAGCAGCTCCATGCTCATCAATTAAAAGGCCAGTATCAAAGCGATCTAAAGAAAATGGTTTTGAAATCAAATTAGGTTTGTCATTAGCAATTAAATCTGCAAAAACATGCCCACTACCTGGCGTAGCTTTAAAACCACCCGTTCCCCATCCACAATTAAAATACAGACCTTCTATGTCAGTTTTAGAAATGATTGGAGATGCATCTGGACATGTATCAACTATTCCTCCCCAATGTCTTAACATTCTCAAACGAGACAAAACTGGGAAGAGTTCTACGGCAGCCGCAATCATATGTTGTGGAATTGGAAATGATCCCTTTTGTGCATATGAGTTATATTTATCAACACCAGCTCCTAAAACTAATTCGCCTTTATCGGATTGGCTTATATACATGTGAACAGCATTAGACATTATAACCGTGTCTAAAATAGGTTTGATAGGTTCAGATACAAGAGCTTGTAAAGGTCGACTTTGTATAGGAAGTTTAATTCCAACTTTATCTGCTATTACACTAGAATGTCCTGCCACAACAACTCCTAATTTGGGTGTATTTATTGTTCCTAAAGAAGTTTCTATCCCTGTAATTTTATTATTTTTATATATAATTTCTTTAAGTTCACAATTTTGGATTATATCGACGCCATAACTATCTGCAGCTCTGGCATAACCCCAAGCAACCGCATCGTGACGAGCAGTACCTCCTCTTTTTTGAAGGAAAGCGCCCATAACTGGATATCTAATACTTTGATTAATGTTAATTATTGGAACAAAATCTTTTATTTGCTTTGGAGTAAGAATTTCTGAATCAATACCATTTAACCTGATCGCATGAACTCTTCTAGACATCTCTTTTAACTCATGTTCACTATGAGCAACAGTAAGAACACCTCTTTGGCTAAACATCACATTAAAATTTAATTCTTGACTTAAACCTTCCCAAAGTTTGAGAGAATGTTCATAAATAGATGCAGATTCATCCCACAAATAATTTGATCTTATTATGGTTGTGTTTCTACCCGTATTACCTCCACCAATCCACCCTTTTTCTATTACAGCAATATTTTTTATTCCATGAATAGAAGCTAAATAATAAGCAGTAGCGAGTCCATGTCCACCTCCTCCTACAATTACAGCGTCATAACTTTTCTTTGGGGAAGGATTCCTCCATGCCTTATTCCAATTCATGTGATTATTAATCGAATGCTTAATAATAGAAAAAATAGAATATTTCTGTTTATCGCTTTTATCTTTTATTTTCATTTTTTTATCAATCTCATTAATTTTTTTTTAACCCTTTGAAACCTCTCTTGTATTTGAATTAACAGATTGCGTAAAAGGCATGTCAACAACTACTGCGTCCACAGGTTTTTCTAGAAATTCAGAATAAATTTCAGGCAAATAAATTTTGAATTTAGTTCCTACATTTCCTTTTGGAAATCCATTTTTATTTAAAGTGCCATCAAAAGGTATGTACCCCATGGCTATATTTTGTTTTTTTTCAGGATGATACCAAGGAGATGTAATAAATCCGACTGGTTCCCCACCATTTTCAGGAGCAATCAACCAAAAATCTGGAGCATATTCCTCTATTGGTTTACCACCAAGTTCTAATCCAACAAGTTGAAGTTTATATGGTTTTTTGCCTTCTTGAAGGTCCATTTTCATTTTCTCTAATACATTTTTACCAATATAATCTCCTTTTTTATTCCATTCTCCTTTTGCTGATAATGAAACTTGATATCCTAGATTACATTGGAATGGATTATGTTCTTGATCCATATCTTGACCCCAAGAGAGAATTCCAGCCTGAATTCTTCTATGATGAGCAGGCGCTATAACCATTAAATTATGCTTTTTTCCTGCATCTAGAACTGTGTTCCACATATCTTCAGCATATAAGGTTGAATCTCTTAAGTATATTTCATATCCAGCTTCTCCAGAAAAGCCTGTTTGAGAAAGCACACAGCTTCTACCTCCAATTTTAGCTTCAGCTAATCCATAAAAAGGCATGTCTTCAAAATTAACATGATCTCCACACAAGTCTTTCATCAAAGCCTTAGATTTTGGACCTTGGATTTGTACGGGCGAAACATCAATTTCATTAATATCAACATTAAACCTACTATCACAATTTACACCTTGTAAATAAAGACCTATATCACTGTCGGATAAACTAAACCAAAACTCATCTTCAGAAATTCTAAGAAGAATAGGATCATTAAGAACTCCACCATACGAGTTACATAAAATTACATAACGTGCTCTCATTGGAGAGATTTTAGTTGCATCTCTTGTTATTACATAGTCAACAAACTTCTCAGCGTCTGGACCTTTTACTCTTATTTGACGTTCAACTGCTACATTCCACATTGTTACGTGATTTTTAATTGCGTCATATTCTACCATAGCACCACCATCTTCTGGTTTTACGTAACCTCTAGGATGATACATACGATTGTATACAGTCGCTCTCCAACAACCAGCTTCCATTGATAAATGCCAAAAAGGTGATTTTCTTACTCTTGTTGATATCAACAGTTCTACTTTTGTTGGTCCACTTTGTCTTAAATTATACGGCACTAATCTATCAGTCTGATCTACTGATTTTGAATGTTTTACTAAATTATAATTAAATTCATTAGACATTATTTATCTCCTTCAACCACTTGTTAATTTCCATCAAGCTGCCGTATGTCTAATAGTGGAAATAATCTGTTCTTGATTTATCTTTCCAAATTAAATCATTAGGGTCTTTAGGTTTTTATATATTCAACACCTCAATATTAGAAATAATTTAATTCAATTTAATTTACATAATTAGTTTTTTTTAAAATTGTCAATTAAATTATTTTAAAAGCGTATTAGATTAAAAAAGAAGATCAATTTTTATTTAAAATTTAGATGTTATATAAATTAGATTTTATTAATATTTATAGTATGATTACAAATTTATAAATCAGAACTAATGATTGTATTCTCAATTTATTTTGATTATCATTAATATGTTAATAAATATTACTTTGTAATGGTTTTTAAGTCTAATTTATATAAAATTTCAGGGGGCTGTTATGATTGAAAAAAATTCAACAAATAAAAAAAAAGTTTTAATGGTTCAAGGTCTTCATGAAGAAGGTCAAAAATTATTGCAAGCCAGAGATGATATTGAAGCTATAACTATAATGTCTTCAGATGAAGATGAAATTATGGAAGCAGCTAGAGATGTT